>Ga0172372_10002757_pt1 | contig 26404 bp, 27 predicted proteins | sample LakKiv5m_2_FD_114544 | JGI IMG/M metagenome (GOLD analysis project Ga0172372, IMG submission 114544) | Freshwater microbial communities from Kabuno Bay, South-Kivu, Congo - kab_092012_9.5m | ecosystem: Environmental > Aquatic > Freshwater > Lake | place: Democratic Republic of the Congo...
CGACGGCGACCCCGAGAACGACGACTACACCCTCCGCAGCACCTCGTCGGCGCGGGACGCGGGAGACCCCTCCCTGTCGGACCCGGACGGCAGCCGGAGCGACATGGGGGCCTACGGCGGGCCATCCGGTGCTTGGTGACGAAACCGGGGCTCGTCGTCCTTGACGGCGTAGTCCACGTGGGCGCCGCCGTCCGAGAGGGTGATCCGGTCGATCAGCCGGTCGAGGGCCTCGCGGCGTAGGGCGAGGGGCTTGTTCGTCCACGCCTGGAGCACGGCGGCGCGGAACCGCTCGGGGTCGACCGTATCGGCACCGGGCAGCTCACGGCGCTGGGGCATCGTGGCGAGCTTCAGCTGCGCGGCCTCGCGCTGGGCGAGGAGCGGCGCGTTCAGCGCCTTGGCGTCGGCGGGCGCGATGATCCCCTCGACGACCGACTGCCCGACTACCCGGATCTTGCGGTCCAACTCGGCGATGGTGGCCTCGACCGCTTCGCGCTGCTGCGACACGCTGTCGGGGGCCTCGGCGACCGCGGCGAGCGAGCGCTCCACGAGCCCGCGGACGTTCTCGGGCGTGAGCACCTCGCTCGCGATGTAGTCGAGGAGCCCAGGGTCCATCACGTCGACGCGGACGGTGACACCGGGGCAGTTCTCCTTGTTCTCCTGCCGGGAAGCGCAGACGTAGTAGTAGTAATCGGCCTTCCCCGAGCGTCCGCCCATCGTGACGCAGACGCGCCCGCCGCACCCGCCGCACCGAAGCCACGGCGTGAACAGGCCGCGCTCGCCGAGCCGGATCGGGTTGTGGCCGTTGGATCCCTCGGCCTTGGCGCGATCGCGCAGCTTCCGCATGGCCTGAACGCGGGCGAAGTCCTCGTCGCTGACGGCGGCCTCGTGGGAGTCGCGGGCGACGATCTCGCCGTCATACACGATGTGGCCCGCGTAGATCGGGTTCTTGAGGATGAGGTCGACGTGCTTGCGGCGCCACGAGCCCGCGTGCCGCTCGCGGGCGACGTCGTCACGGGACGGCGGTGGCACCTGTTCGCGGGTGAGCTTCTCGGCGAGGCGCTTTCCACCGTCCCGGCCGTCCAGGTACTCGCGGAAGATGCGTTGGACCGTCTCGAAATCGCGGCGGCTCTCCTCGGTGACGGCGAGGCGGTTGCCGTTCTCACCGGGGGCAACGCCGTAGCCGAAGGGCGGCGGGCCGTGGAGCCAGTAGCCCTTCTCGGCTTGGCTCCGCATGCCCCGCTGGACGTTGCGGGACAGCTCCTCCGAGTACCGCTCCGCCAGCCACGCGAGGATCGGTCGGATCAGCTTGCGAAACGAGCGGTCGCCGGAGTCGGGCTCGGTGAGGCTCACCACTTCGACCTCGGCGTCGTCCAGCGTGGCGAGCGCGCGGAGGCAGTCCATCATGTTGCGGGCGACGCGGGAGAACGCCCACACGTAGAGCCGATCGATGCGCTGGAACGGGAGGGCGCGCTTCTTCTGCGCGTCGCGCTGGGCCTCGGCACGACGCATCAGCGCCTGGTACGCCTTGCGCTTGTCGGCGGTCCGACCCGAAAGCCCCTCGTCCACGAACCAATTCTCGGGAGGGATGACCACACCCTCGGTCGCGCAGCGGCGCTCGATCTCCTCGCGCTGCTGCTCGATGGACTTGTCCTGACGCGGATCGCTGCACCGCAGGTACGCGGCGCCGATGATGGGCATGGGGGGCTCCTCGGGGAGTTCAGTTGGACATAATTTCGACGGCTACGCGACAGCCCGGACGACGGCGTCCTCGAGGTCACCAAGGCCGAGGCAGGACGCCCAAGCCTCCATCGACGGCGTGCCTGACGACGTGAACGCGGAACCCACCTTGGGGACGCGCGGGCGCAGCCGGGGCGCGGAGTCCTTGACGGTGGCCAGCAGCGCGAGGAGCACTGCGAAGTCGTCGCCGACCAGCGGGCGGGCGCGCTCGGCGAGGGTGTCGAGCGCGGTGGGGAAGGTGCGGTCGGCCGATGCCACGGCGAGCGGGCGGCTGGTGGACGCGGGCGACCACAGGCGCACCGTGGGTACCGGCGCGGTCAGGAAGTCGTCCCCCGGCCCGCCCCGCATCCCCTTGGGCCCCATCACGTCGAGGCGCGTGCTGGTCCCGTCCTCCCGATCGAAGGTGTACAGCAACCCGCGTCCCTCCCGCAGCGACTCGCGCAGGAACGCGACGTGACGGCCGATGAACCGCTCCTGCTGGGCGGCGACCTGGCTGACGAGTCTCACTTGCCACCCCGGCGCGGCGAGAGGATCGGGGCGAGGTCGGCGCCGCCGGCGCGTGCGTTCGCATCCACCTTGCGCGCGAGCTCGACCACCGTGCGCCAGACCGCCGGCGGGAACTTCGCGAGGTCGTCCTCGGTGAAGCCCTCGGGCCGGTACAGGTCGTGGAGGAGGAGGCGCCGGAACTGCCGCTCCTCGCGGTTGGCCAGCTCCTCGGCGATGTCGCCAGGAAGCTCGTAGCGGTAGCCGGCCTCGTGCTGGACCTCGCGCTCGTCGAGCCCGTAGAGCTTCGCCAGCTTCGCGAGCAGCTCCATCGGCGGGGCGCTCCGCAGCTCGTACTGCTCCATCTGGGCCAAGTACGTGTGCGAGATGCCGACGCGCCCGGCGGCCGCACGGAGCGAGAGGTTCGCGTCCTCCCGGCCCCGCGAGAGGTAGGCGCCGAACGCCGGGTTCGCCCCCCAGAGGACGCGCGCGAGGAAGGAGTCGGCGGCAGCGGCGGGGCGCTCGCCCTCGGTGAGCTGCATGGAGAGCGGGGAGACGATGCGGGACGTGCGGGCCATGGGGACCTCGTGGCGACAGTAATACGACACCATGATGGAGTCGTCAAGTTGCCATAGGCCCGTCGTGCGAGTAAACCATCCGTGTCCACTCTGGAGCTACTCCATGACCGCCCATCCCCTTCGCTACTTCCTGCGCCGCAGCCGCGTCGGCGCCGTGATCGACCAGCACCACCTCTCCCACGAAGGCTTCGCCTCCGAGGTGGGCGTGAGCCGCCAGCACTGGTCGAGCCTCTACAACGGGCGCCGCCCGCTCTCCCCGAAGGTGCGCCGCGCGCTCCTCGCCAACCCGCGCCTCTCCGGCATCCCCGAGGGCGAGCTGTTCGAGGTCGCCGCGGCCTGACCTGACCGTCCCCCGTCCCCGCCGCCTGGCGTCCGCGAGGGCGCATGGCCGAGCCCTGCCTCACCCCAAGGAACTCCACGATGAAGCCGACCCCCTCCACCGTCCAGCCCACCCCCGCCGAGCAGGCCGCCGGTGTCCAACCCATGGACGCACCCGACGAGCGCGTGCTGCTGAGCCTCGGCATCGAGCCCGGGAAGAAGCCCCGCGCGACCCGCCGCACGCTGCTCACCATCTTCGAGGACGACCCGCGCTGGGCCGGCCGGGTGCGCCTCGACCGGTTCCGCGATTCCATCGTCGTCGACGGCAACGGTCTCACCGACCGCGACGTGACCCGCATCGCCTGCTGGATCGAGGCCGTCTACGGCGTGAACCCGTCGCGCGACCTGATGGTCGAGTGCCTGGCCGCCGTCGCGGCCGACAACGACTTTCACCCGGTGCTCGACTGGGCGGCGACGCTGCGCTGGGACGGCGTCGAGCGGCTCCCCGGGATGCTCACCACCTACTTCGGCGCGCCGGACGACGAGCTGACCCGCGAGATGTCCCGTGCCTGGCTGGTCGGCGGTGCCGCCCGCGTGCGGAAGCCGGGGTGCAAGCTCGACACCGTCGTCGTCCTCGTCGGCGAGCAGGGCGTTGGCAAGTCCTCCGCGTGCCGGGAGCTGATGCCGAAGGCCGGGTTCTTCGCCGACACGCCGCTGGACCTCCGCTCGAAGGACGGGATGCAGAACCTCGACGGCGTCTGGCTCTACGAACTCGCCGAGCTGGAGGGCCTGCGCGGGCGCACTCCACAGCGCGTGAAGGCGTTCCTCACGAGCGCCGTGGACACCTACCGCGTACCGTACGGGCGGCTCCCTGCACCGCACCCGCGCCAGTGCTTCTTCGTCGCCACGACGAACGAGCCCGAGTTCCTCGCCGACCCGTCGGGCGCGCGGCGCTTCTGGCCGGTCCCCGTCACGCGCATCGACGTGGCTGCGATCCGCCGCGACCGCGACCAGCTCTGGGCCGAGGCGTTCGCGCGCGTCGACCGCGGCGAGGAGTGGCACCTCCCGCACCGGCTGGAGAAGGCGCAACGCACGGCGTCGGAGATCTACGCCCCGAGCGATCCGCTCGCGGAGCGGCTCGGCGTCTGGGTCGCGGGCATCGGGCGCGCCTTCACCACCGAGGAGGCCATCGGCTTCGGCCTCGGCATCCCGGTCGAGCGCATCGACAAGTCGCTGACCACGAGCATCGGCTCGATGCTCCACCGGCTCGGCTGTACCAAGTTCCGGGCTCGGCGTGGGACCGCTGGCCGCCCGTACCTCTGGGAGCCGGCCCAGGCCCGGTCCGAAAGTGCGTGAACGAGGTTGGGCCAGGTTGGGCCAGCAAATGCCGATCGTTCAACCGGCGTGATTCGGTGGCCTAACCTGGCCTGACCTCAAACAGCGACTTCCGGACCACCAGCGGACCATCCACCCCACCATCACCGCGAGAGGAGAACATGAGCAGGTACAACAACGAGTTCGACGAGGACGACGACGGCGAGGAGCTGGAGATCACCGACGAGGAGGAGGCCGCGTCCGACGACGAGGGACGCGAGTCGGCGGCGCTGTTGATGGCGCACTGCGAGTCGATCGTCGGGAACAGGAAGGTCCACGAGGACCAGCGGCGGATGTGGTTCCGGCTGGCGAAGCAGGCGCTCGCAGAGGGCGCGGAGCGGCGGGAGGCCGCCGAGGCGGAGGAGGAGGACCGCCGCGAAGCCGACCGGCGCGAGGAGGAGGCGCGCATCGCGCGGGAGGAGGAGGAGCGGCACGACCGGGAGCTGGTCGAGCGGGAGGAGCGGCGGGCGGAGATCCGGTGGCGGAACGCGGAGGCGGCGAGGATTGAGGCGGAGGCTGCGCGGGCGCGGGCGGCGGTGAGGCCGGCGGTCGCGAGCGTGCAGGCGGCGCGGTCCGCGGTACAAGCCGTGCCGGTCCCTCGACCGGTGGCGGCGCCAATGCTGAGCCCACCGGTGCGGCCTCTGCCGAGCGCCACCGACCGACCCCGTGCGCCGGTCACGCCGACCCCTGCCAGTGCGCGGCCGCTGCCGAGGCCGACCGCTGCGCCGCCGCCGACGGCGACCACGCGGATCACCCCGGCGGTCCCGGAGCGCGCCGTCCGCGTCGCCGCGCTTGCCGCGCCCGTGGTGAAGAAGGCGGCCCAGCCTCCGGCCAGCGCGGTTCGCGCATCCACGGTCCCCACGGTCCCTGTGCAGCGCGCGGACGTTCGCCCCGGGAGCGTTCCCAACGGCGAGCAACCCCTCACCGGCGACGACCTGGTGCGGTGGCGGACGGCGCGCGGGATCACCCAGCGCGCCGCTGCGGCGAAGCTCGGCGTGGCGCCGAGCACGGTGGCGAAGGCCGAGCTGGTTCCCCGGAAGCAACTCGGCGAGCAACTGCAGATCGCCCTGCGATCTGTGCTCGGCCGGTAGGAGCCGCGTGCTGCTTCCTGCTTCCAGACATCGCCTGCTTCCGTGCTTCCAGAGTGAAGCGGCTGACTATTCTGGAAGCGAGACCGGCCAGAGCACCCGGGATTCTGGCGCTCACGTTTCGACGCGCGACGCCATGAGGAAGCATGGCAATCGCCAAGCTGGCGTCAAACGCATCCCAAGGGGAGCTCGTCGTCCTGAATACGCTCGGTCGGGAAGCTGATGTCCGGCGTCAGCATGACCTGCCACCCCGCCCAGAGCTCGACCCGCTCTTCCGCACCGGGCAGCAGCAGGAGGTCGGCCGACTCCTCGGCGTACTCGGCGCCCACGCTCTCGGCCCAGTCAGCGCCAGGAGTGAGGCGAAACCGGGCCGTCATCTCGCGGGTGTCGTCGCAGGGAGCCGGTGGCAGGGTCAAGGCCATCCCCGTGCTCTCCAGGTTGAACCCCCCCGCAACCGTGCCATGGAGCACGAACGTCGTCAGCCCCTCCGCGCCATCGGACTGCCGGGTGAGCGTTACGACCACGCTCGGGGCGGAGTCGGTGAAGCGGCTATCGGTCTCGTCGAGCAACAACGGACCAAGCTCGTCGATGGTCATGCCGAGCAACGCCCCGCCGTCAGGGGTGGGGTTGCACGTCGCGGCGATCAGAAGGGGCACGCCAGCAAGCCAAAACGGGTAGCGCATGCGTGGAGTATGCTTCGCCGCGAGGGAACAAGCCACGGCGAAAGGGACGCGCTCGACACCCTGACGGAGTACCGCTACTCTCCAGGAATGTCGCTCCTCCTGCTGGTTCCGCTTGCCTCGGCCTACAACCTCTCCGGCGAGGCCTGGCCCGACACGCAGCTGCCTCTCGAAGTCCACTGGACCGGCTCGTTGGAGGGGTTCACGGAGGCCGAACTCCAGTCCGTCGTCGAGGACGCCGCTGCAGCGTGGGTGACGGGCGCGCCCTGCACCTTCGGAATCGAGGTGGTGCACGATCCTGCCGCCGACGACTGGTTCCGGGCCGGGGGCGTGGCCGTGCTGTTCGGCGACCCGAACGACGAGCTGGAAGATGGGGTCTTGGAGACCCTTGTGCGCGGTTCGTCGTCGGGGATTTCCTTCGAGCGCAACGGCTTGTCGTTCAGCGAGGCAGCGGCGGCGCAGGTCATCTTCAACGAGAGTGAGTTCTGGGCCACCGACACGGACATCGAAGCGGGGGAGTGTTCGGGTCAGATCTCCCTGCAGGCGATGCTCACTCATGAATTCGGCCACGTGCTCGGCTTGGCGGACTCGTGCCAGGAAGGCGAAGCGTGCACGGACGCGGACGCCGCCGAGGCCACGATGTACTGGGCGATGGAGTTGTGTGACACAGGAGCGAGCACCCTCGGCACCGACGACATCGAGGGGTTGGCTGCCATCTATGGAGAGGCTTTCTCGTTCGCCTTCTCATGCAGCGCCGCGGCGGATGACGGCCTGACCGTGAGCTGCTCTGCGACCGACCCTTCGGACGTCGCCACGCTCTCGCCCACCTGGGACTTCGGTGACGGAGGCGCGGCGGAGGGCAGCGAGGCCTCTCACACCTACGCATCGCCGGGCAGCTACGACATTGAGCTGTGCATCCAGCCGCCAGACTGCAGTGAGCCACGGTGCGAGACGCAGTCCTTCGTAGCCGTCTCGGACGCCGACACTGGCGCCGACGACACGGCAACCGGCTCCGACGACACGGCAACCGGCGACGACGACAGTGGAGCCCCCGTCGACTCGGGGGAGGAGACCGACACCGGGGAGAAGGGCACCGGAGGCGGCTGTGGATGCACCACGGACGGGAGCGGTGCGGCCTCGTTCGTCGGCGCGCTGATGGGGCTCGCTGCCCTGTTCAGGCGCCGCCGACCCTGAGCACCCTGGCAAGCCCCCCACGGCGGCCCGGCCCGCGAGGCGGCCCGCGGACGGGCCATCCCCACCCGACGGCGCTATGATCTCGGTGTCTGGAGCCGTCGTGCCGAACGCCCGCTTGAACGCCCAACGCCAGATCACACTCCCCGCCGAGGTGTGCGAGCGGCTTCACCTGCGCGCGGGTGACGAGGTTCAGCTCCGGCTCGTGGACGACCACACCCTGCTTGTCGACGCCCGCCCGAGGACGAGCCGGGGGCTCGGCGATCCGATGGCGCTCGCGGGAAAGTACAAGGTCGACTGTTCGATCACCCTCGAAGACATGGAGCGCGCGATCGAGGAGGGCGCGACCGGGCGATGATCGCGCTGGACACGAACGTTCTCGTGCGCTTCCTGGTGGAGAGCGCGGACGAGCCCACGCAGAGCGAGCGTGCGCGGACGCTCGTGGCCGAGTCACTGGCCGCTGGAGAGGAGGTCCTCCTCCCGATCGTCGTGGTCGTGGAGACGGTGTGGGTTCTGAAGTCGGTCGCCCGTTTCGGCAAGCCGCAGCTCCTCGCAGTCGTGCAAGACCTGTTGGAGAGCGGGCTCACGCTCGACGACGGCGAGCTCGTCCGCGAGGCGCTGGAGACCTGGCGGGCAGGACAGGGCGACTTCGCCGACTACGTGATCGGCGCGCAGGCGAAGGGGCGCGGCGCCGCTCAGGTCTACACGTTCGACACGAAGCTGGCGCGTTCGCCCGGGTACACGCTCCTATAGCGAGTGCGTCCTACCGGACCGCCCGTATCCGCGGCCTCCTCACCCCTGCCACCGCGCACCAGCCCCGGTTTCGTGGACAAGCCCCCCACGGCGGGCCGAACGGGGGCTGGTGAGCCTCCTCCTCCTCCTCGCGTGCCGGGTCGGCGAGGGTACAGGGGAGGACTCGGCGACGTCGGCGCCCTCCCCGGTCGATCCCGGGCCCTCGGTGCTCCTCTACCGGGTGGTGGTGTTCGCCGACCCCCACCTCTCGGACCCCTCCGGGGACCACGCCGACCGGCTCGACCGCGCGGTGGCCTGGGTGGAGGCCGAGGCCGAGGCGCGGCAGATCGGCCTGGTGCTCGTCGTCGGCGATGTCGCCTGGGACGACGGCCTCGACCGCGCGCGGGCTTCCCTCGACGCGCTGACGGTGCCCTGGGTGCCCATCAACGGGGACAACGAGGTGGCTCTCGGCTCGGAGGAGGCCTACGCGACCACCTTCGCCGACCACTACGCCCACCTGGCGGGCACGCTGGAGGGGTGGACCGCGGGACCGGTGGAGGTCTGGAACCCCGAGTTCGCGCGTACGAGCTGGTTCCACAACGTCGCGTTCACGCTCGACGGGGTGCGTTTCGTGGGGCTCGACTGGGCCTCGCGAGACGACTCGGGCCTGATGAGCGAGTTCGGAGAGCTCCACGACTTCGAGGGGGGAACCTGGTCGTTCTTCGCGGAGCAGTTGGCGGGCACCACGGACGCCGAGCCGGGCAGCGTGGTGCTCTTCAGTCACATCGCCATGCACCTCGGGACTTTCGACCTCGACGAGATGGACCGGATCGCGGGAATCACCTTCCCCCGCGACGTGCAGGTCTGGGCGGACCTCGCCGGGCACTACCACGCCGCTGGCTCCGAGGAGGTGCCGGATGCGGGCTACGAGCTGCACGTCACCGATGCCATCTGGGACGACGAGATCGAGCTGCGGCTGGTGGAGCTCTGGCGCGACGGCGACGGGGTGCGCGCTCGGACCGAGCTCGTGATCGTGCCGTGACCGGGGGGTGACCCGTCAGCGCGCTACGCGCGCGCCGTCCGCCAGAAGAAGTGCTTGGCCACCTCGACGGCCACCACGTACCCGAGGGTGATCCCCACGAGCGCCGCGACGAGCGCGATGGGGAGCGGCTCGAGCGCGAAGAGGCGACCAAGGGGAAGGACCGGCAGGAGCGGCGCGAAGGCGGCGACCAGGACCGTCGAAATGAGGAGCGCGGTCCCGGGGCGGCTCCGCCACGCCGGCATCCGGGTACGGACGAGGAGCGCGACGGCCAGCTCGGTCAGCAGGGACTCGACGAACCAGGCGGTGCGGAACCGGCCCTCCTCGGCGCGGAAGACCTCGAGGAGGACGGCGAAGGTGGCGAGGTCGAAGGCGGTGCTGACCAGCCCGAAGACCACCATGAAGCGCGCGATGCCGGCCTGATCCCAGCGGACCGGGCGGGCCAGTTGGTCGGCGTCGACGCGGTCGCTCGCCATGGCGAGGGCGGGGATGTCGGACAGGAAGTTGTTGAGCAGGATCTGGGTGGGCAGCAGCGGCAGGAAGGGGAGGAACACCGCGGTGGCGGCCATCGAGAGCATGTTGCCGAGGTTCGCGCTCTCGGTGGTGAGCACGTACTTCAGGGTGTTGGCGAAGATCCGGCGCCCCTCGAGGATGCCCTCGGTGAGCACGTCGAGGTCGGGCCCCACCAGCACGAGGTCGGCCGCTTCCCGCGCCACGTCCACCGCGCCCGACACCGACAGCCCGACGTCGGCGGCGTGGAGCGGGGGAGCGTCGTTCACCCCGTCGCCGAGGTAGCCCACCACCCGACCGCGGGCGCGCAGGGCGCGGATCGCGCGGGCCTTCTGGCCCGGGTCGGTCTCCGCGAAGACCGGCCGGTGCCGCGCCACCGCGGCGAGGCCGACCTCGTCGAGCGTGTCCACCTCCGCTCCGGTGACCGGTGGGACGTCGGGGAGACCGACCGCGACGGCGAGGTGGCGCACGGCATGGCGGTTGTCGCCGCTCACGACCACGACCTCCACCCCCAGCCCCTGCAGGCGTCGCAGGGCTGCCGCCACCCCCGGCTTGGGCGGATCGGAGAGGAGGAGGAACCCGAGCAGGTCGAGGTCGTGCTCGTCCGCCACCGACCAGCTGTCGCCAGGGGGGAGCGGCCGTTGGGCCACGGCGAGGGCGCGGATGCCCTGCGCTCCCCACGCCGCGAGCCGGGCCAGGGCGTCGGCCCGGGCGGCGGCGTCGAGGGGCGCGCCCCGGACCGTGGTGCACACGTCGAGCACGGGGACGACGGCGCCCTTGGTGAGCAGCACGGCGCCGTGCTCGTCGCGAACCGCGACCGACAGCCGCTTGCGGCGGAAGTCGTACGGGACCTCGCCCACCCGCTCGACCCCCACGGGGAGCGCGTCGCCGGCGGCGGCGATCAGCGCGGCGTCGATGGGGTTCAAAAGCCCGCGTTGGAGCGCGGCGTTGAGCGCCGCCCGGGTGAGCACGACGGGGTCGGCCTGCCCCGACGGGTCCACCGCCCCTTCGACCCGGACCTCCCCCAGCGTGAGGGTGCCGGTCTTGTCGGTGCAGAGCGTGTCCATGGCCCCGAAGTCCTCGATGGCCGACAGGCGGCGCACCAGGACCCCACGGTCGCCCATCCGCCGCGCCCCTTGCGCGAGGTTGACGGCGAGGATGGCCGGCAGCAGCTCGGGGGCGAGGCCCACCGCCAGGGCGACGGCGAAGAGGAGCGCATCCAGGATGGGGCGGTCGGCGTAGACCAGCACCGCGAGGACGGCGACCACCAGGACCGCCATCGCGCGGGTGACCGTGGCGCCGAATCCGCGCACCCCCGCCTCGAAGGCGGTCTCTGGCTCGGGCCGGCCCAGGTCGGCCGCGATCCCGCCCACCTGGGTGTCGGCGCCCACCGCCACGACCAGCAGCCGGGCGGTCCCCGTCGCGACGCTCGTGCCCATCCAGCCCGCCCCCACGCGCCCCGCGAGCGGAGTGTCCGCCGCGACCGGGCCCGGACGCTTCTCGACCGGGAAGGTCTCGCCGGTGAGGGCGGCCTCGTCGACCTGGCAGGCCTGCGCCTCGAGGAACACACCGTCGCCCGGCAGCACACTTCCGGCGCCGAGCTCCACCACGTCGCCCGGGACCACGTCGGCCACCGGGAGCTCCACCACGGCGCCGTCGCGCCACACGCGCGCCGTCCGGCGGACCCTGGCCTTCAGCCGGGCGATGGACCACCGCCCAGACGATGCCGGCGTCCACCCACTCCCCCACGGCCGCGGACACCACCCCGGCGACGAGCAGGAGCAGGACCAGGGGGGACAGCAGCTGCCGGAACAGCGCCAGCGCCGCGGTGCGCAGGCGCCGCTGGGCGGGTTCCGGGCGCCGTCGCGAGGTCGCCTCGTCGGACTCGAGGCCACGCGGACCGGACAGACGGGCGAGCAGCACGTTCGTGGGCTCGGCCCAGAAGGGCCGGCCGGGGCCGGAGGACGCGGCGTCACCCGGCGGGGGCCGCATGGCGTGCGCCGACTACTTCCGGAGCGCGGCGACCTGGGCGGGCTCGACGATGCCGCCGTTGTTGCCCCAGGAGTTCCGCTCGTAGGAGATGACCGAGGCGATCTGCTCGTCGTTGAGCGTCGCGGCGTAGGGGGTCATGGCCGCGCTGTAGCTCACGCCGTTGATGACCTTGCCCGAAAGGCCGTTCAGCACGATGGTGATGTGCTCCTCGACCGGGCCGCCGTTGGCCACCGGATCGCCGGCGAGCGGGGGGAAGGCGTTGGGCACTCCCAGCCCGGTGGGCTGGTGGCACGCGGCGCACTGGGCGGCGTAGACCTTCTCGCCCTCGGCCACGAGAACGGCCTTCTTCTCGTCCGGGGACTTCGCGTCGAAACCCTCGAAGGCCGGGTTGGCGCCGGCGGCCTTGGGCTTGGCGGCCTCGTAGGCGGCCGCGGTGTCGAAGCCGAGCGAGGGAGACGCGCAGTACTCCTTGCCGGTCCAGGGGCTCTGCACCCAGCTGTTGCAGCGCTCCGAGTACCGGTCCCGATAGCGGCGCATGACCTCCATCGAGTCCTCGGTGGGGAGGCCCGGGGCGGGGGTGGAGGCGGCCTCGCAGCCGACGAGGCCGAGAGCGAGGAGCAGGAGCGGGGTGGACGAGCGGTTCATCGGCGTTCCAGTTCGGCCAGGGGTGCGGGGGCCGCGGCGCGTATCACGTCGCGAGCTCAACGGAGGGCGGGATCGGCCGGGGGTCGGAAGGGGAGAGGCTCGGAAGGGGCGTTCCGGTGCGCGGCGCGGACCCGCCACGCGATGAACCCGACCACCCCTCCCATCATGGCGAGCGGGAGGAGGCTCAGGGCGATGGTGGACCCGAGCCAGACGTTCGTGTCGGCCTGCTTCGGATCGAAGCAGCTCGGGCAGGCCCAGGCCGGGCCGGCCCACGCCGCCAGCGCGAGCACGGCCAGGAGCCGGCTCACAGGTAGACCTGGGCGTAGAGGATCGGCCACAGGCCCACCACGAAGTACCAGAAGACCCGCACCGCTCGGAACATCGCGGGGCTTAGCTCCCCGCGCAGGACCCGGGCGAGGGACCAGAGCAGGATGGCGATGGCGACCACGCAGTGGAGCGCGTGTGCCCCCACGATGGTGAAGAAGAACCCCCCGTAGGCGGTCGTCACCATGTCCAGCCCTTCCCGGGCCAGCACCACGAACTCGTAGACCTGGTAGCCCACGAACGAGGCGGCGAGCAGCACCCCGACCCGGAGCTTGCGCACCACCGAGCGTCGGTTGGAGTCGCGGCCGGCGAGGTACACCGCCACCGCGGAGAGCAAGAGCGCCACGGACACCACGGCGGTGGGCACCACCGCCAGCAGCGGGACCTCGGGAGGCGGCCAGTAGCCGGCCGCCGAGCGAGCCCGGAGGATGTTGAAGCCGCTCAGGAACCCGGCGAAGAACATCACCTCGCTCACCACCAGGATGAGCATGGCGAGAACCTCGCTCTCGATGGCCGGCGCGCTCGGGCGCGGACGGGCCGGGAGTCCCTGGACTTCCGCGATCATCTCAGTGACCCGCTGCCGGGGCGGCCTCGCCCGCGGGTGCTTCGGCGCCGTGGGCCGCCGCGGCGTCCCCGTGCGACCCGCCCACCGTGGAGCCGGCGGTGTGGGGCTGGTCCAGCGCGGCGCGGTTCTCCCAGTTCTTTCCGTAGTGGTGCATCACGTCGGGGGAGGTGCCCCAGAAGAACTGGAGCATCAGGCCGAGCATCGCCGCGAGGATGTACAGGACGATCGGTCGCTCGATGTTCAGGTGCATGAAGTTCTTGGCGACGATGTAGGCCTTCACGACGGCGATGCCGAAGGCGGTGATCAGCGTCAGCACCCGGATCTCGAACATCGGGCCGACCACGCTCACCACGAGGAGCACGAGCAGGATGGCCCACACCCGTACGTAGTTCACCTCGTGGTGGCCTTCGTGGGCTTCGGGGGAGTGGGCGTCGGCAGGGGAGGACATGGTGAGCCTCGGCGCCTACTTGGCGATGTAGAGGAGGGGGAAGAGGAAGATCCACACGATGTCGACGAAGTGCCAGTACAGGCCCACCAGCTCGACCCGCTGGAGCTCCTTGTTCTTGCGGGCGTCCATGGCGATGAACGCCATGATGATCATGCCGGCGATCACGTGGACGCCGTGGATGCCGGCCGCCGTGTAGTAGAAGGCCCAGAAGTTGTTCGCGGTGATGGTGAAGCCGTGAGTGATCTCGTAGGTCCACTCGAAGCTCTTCACGACCAGGAACACGCCGCCGCCCAGGATGGTGAACCCGAGGTAGCGGGCGGCCTTCGGCCCGTCGCCCTTCTCGGCGGCCTGGTGCGCGAGCACCGCGGACAGCGAGGAGGTGAGCAGGACGAAGGTGTTGAAGGCGCCCGCCCAGGTGTTGGTGTGGGCCGCGTAGTCCGCCCACTCGGGGTGGCCGAGGCGGTGCATGACGTACGAGCCGAGGAGCCCGCCGAAGATCACGATTTCGGAGGCGATGACCCACCAGACCGCGAGGCGCCCGGTGGGAAGCCCCGCCGCGGAGCGGGTGGTGGCGATGGGACGGACCATTCGGGTCTCCAGGGGCCTACTTGGGGGAGTTCTGGGGCCAGTAGTCTTCGTCGCGGCCCGGCACGCTGTACTCGTAGGGGCCGCGGTAGACCTCGGGCAGGGGATGGAAGTTGCCGTGGCCCGGGGGCGAGGGAGCCTGCCACTCGAGCGTGTTGGCGTTCCAGGGGTTCGCCGGAGCCTTCTTCCCGCGGAACATGTTGTAGAAGAAGTTCACCGCGAAGATGGGCTGCACCAGGATCATCACCACCAGCGCCAGGGTCGCGAAGACCCGCACCGCCTGCATCTCCGGGCTCGCCAGCTCGGGGAAGTTCGTGTAGTCGAAGATGCGGCGGTGGTCGCCGGCGGCGCCGAGCACGAACAGGGGGAGGAACACCGCGTTGAACGAGAGGATGGTGACCCAGAAGTGGACCTTCCCCCAACCCTCGTTCATGTAGGTCCCGAACATCTTCGGGTACCAGTAGGTCAACCCGGCGAAGGTCCCGATGATGGCGATGGGGAAGAACGTGTAGTGGAAGTGCGCGAGCACGAAGTAGGTGTCGTGGAAGTAGATGTCGGTCCCGGAGGCGCCGAGGTAGATGCCGGTCACGCCGCCGATGAGGAACTCGCCGATGAAGGCGAGGGCCCACAGCATCGGCACCGTGAACCGGATCTGACCGCCGTACAGCGTCGCGATGTACACGAAGCACATCTCGGCGATGGGAACGGAGATGAGCACCGTGGTGACGGTGAACACGTTCGCCATGCGGGGGTCGATGCCGGCGACGAACTGGTGGTGGGCCCACACGAAGAAGGACAGGACGCCGGTGGCGATGGAGGTGTAGAGCACCGTCCGGTAGGCGAAGAGCTTCTTGCGGGAGAACGTGGTGATGATCTCCGCCACGATCCCGAGCGCCGGCAGGAGCACGACGTAGACCTCGGGGTGCCCGAAGAACCAGAACAGATGCTGCCAGAGCACCGGGTCACCGCCGCGGGCCGGGTCGAAGAAGCCGGTGCCGATCGTCTGGTCGAAGAGGAGCATCACCGCGCCGGCGATGAGCGGTCCCACCGAGGCCATGAACAGGATGGACGCGATGACGATCATCCAGATCACGATCGGGATGTCGAAGGCCTTCATCCCGGGGGCCCGTGAGTTCATCACGGTGGTCACGAAGTTGATGCCGCCCAGGAGGAAGGCGACGAACTCGAGGGCCACCGCGAGGAGCCAGAGGGACGAGCCGAGGGGCGTGAGGTTGTACTCTTCCTTCGCCGAGAGCGGGGGGTAGGACGTCCAAGCGCCACCGAAGGCGCCGCCCTGCACGAAGAAGGACGCGGCGAGCACGATCGCGGACAGCAGGAAGATCTGGTAGCTGAGGCGGTTCAGCCGCGGGAACACCATGTCGTCGCAGCCGATCATCAGCGGGATCAGGAAGTTCCCGAAGGCGGCGATGAGCACCGGCATCGCCAGCCAGAAGATCATGATCGACCCGTGGCTGGTGATGAGCGCGTTGTAGTCGGCCCCGGTGACCAGGCCGTACCCGGGGACGGGCTTGCCGGGGAAGGCCTGCTGCATCCGGAAGACGTAGGCGAAGTAGGCCCCCACGACGCCGAGGAACAGCCCGGTGAACAGGTACTGCTTCCCGATCATCTTGTGGTCGGTGGACCAGAAGTACTTCTGGAACCAGCCTTCCTCGTGATGCCCGTGGGCATGCTCGTCGTGTGCGTGCGCGGTGGATTCAGCCATCGGGGTCGTTCTCCGGGCCTAAGGCCGGGTGGCCAGGGTGGGGACGGGGTTCGCGAGCCAGGCGGCGTGCTGTTCCGGGGTCTCGACGTAGATCTTGGCCGGCATGATGCCGTGGCCGATCCCACAGATCTCCGCGCACTGGATGTCGAAGGTGCCCGCCAGGGTGGGCTTGAACCAGCCGTCGATGATGCGCCCGGGGATCGCGTCCTGCTTCAGGCGGAACACGGGGACGCTGAAGTTGTGGAGCACGTCGCGGGAGCTGAGCTCGTACTTGTAGGTCTTCCCGACCTGCACGTGGAGCTCGTCCACCAGCCGGATGTCGTCGGCGGTGTCGAGCTGACCGTCCGGCCCGGCGTGGTGGAAGGTCCAGGCCCACTGCTGGACCGTGATGCGGACCGTCTCGTCGACCTCGGGGATCTGGAGCTTGACGTCCGTCCAGACCCGGATGGCGGCGACGATGATGAAGACGTCGCACACGAGGATCAGACCGTGGGGGATGCTGATCCAGCGCATCTCCTCGTCCTTCTCCCCGGTGATGTACATCGCCTTGCCGTCGCCGCGGGCGCGGAAGCGGAAGAGGAGCCAGAAGAAGACCCCCTGGGCGAGGATGAACCAGAACCCGACCAGCACGGTGATGAGCATCGCCACGCCGTCGATGTCTGCCGCGTAGGAGGAGGCCTGCTTGATGAAATGCTCGGGCATCGTTCCCTCAGGCCAGGATGTAGATGACGACCGCGGTGCCGTAGAGCACGACGCCGACCAGGATCACCGTGAGCCACTTCCGGGCGAGCCGGTGGGGATCCGCATCATCGATGAGCGCCATGGCTACTTCTCGGGGAGGGTGTGGAGGTAGGCGGCGAGGTCACGCATGACCGCTTCGTCCTGGAGGCCGGCCGCGATGGCAGCCATCTGCGCCCCGGTGGTGTCCTGCGCGAGGTAGCCCCGCCGGCCGGACTTGAACTTGTCGAGCTGGTTGACGACGTACCAGTCCGCCAGCTGCCGGATCGGGGGGGCGTTCAGCGCCTCGTTCCCCGCCCCGTCGGGCCCGTGGCAGGCGGTGCAGGTGGCGTACGCGGCCTGCCCCTTGCTCGCATCGCCCTTCACCGTGGTCTCCCCGCGCGCGGGCGGCAGCGAGGCGACGTACTCGGCCACCACCTTGTTGTCGGCGTCCGACTTGATGGTCCGCGACATCGGCCGCATGCGCAGCCCCTCGATGTCGTCCGGGTGCCCGCCGCGCAGGCCGACCTGGTACTTCGTGAGCTGCGCTTCCACGTACCAGGCGGGCAGCCCGGCGATGGGGGGAGCGGCGATGGCGGGGTTGCCCGTCGCTGCGTCGCCGTGGCACGGCACGCAGTTCTTGAACAGGACCTCACCGCGGGCGACGCCCCCCTCCGGGAGGGACTGACAACCCGATGCTGCGAGCACCGCGGCCGCCCCGAGGGCAACCGAGCTGCGAGCGTCAACCATGTGCGAACACTCCGGGGCGGGATCTGCAGCCGGGCGCGAACCCCTGCCGCAGGGAAGGCGGCCGCGTAACGTAGGCCACTTCAACCGGCATCCAGAAAACTCCTGACCCGGGGCCACAGTCCCGGAATCGCGGCGATGAGGGCGAGAAGTCCGATGGCCAGCCACTGGGACGCGTAGTGCAGGCTGGTCTGGTCCCGGGGGGGCGTGGCGAAGCCGTCGAGGCCCACCGGGTCGGCGCCGCGGCTGCCGTCCAGCCGACCCGAGACCACGTAGGAGGCGGGCATCGCCGGATGGGCGGCGGCGAGGGACGCGTAGGCGCCGTAGGGCCAGATCCGGACCCCGCCGTGGCCGGTCACCGGCTCGGCGTCCGCCGCCCCCGTCATCGGACGGAGCTGACCGGTCAGCCGCGTGGGCCCCTCGGGCCCTGGTGAGCTCGTCCCGAGCGCCCGCGCGGCGTCGGAGTCGATCCACCCTCGGTCCACCCACACCTCGACGCCGTCGTCGCGGACGAAGCGCTGCACCAGGCCGTACCCGCGGCGCTCCTTCTCGAGCCGCTGGGCGAAGAGCTCGGGCGTACCCGCGTACTGGCCCGACCAGTCCACCACCCGCCACTGCACGTGGGGCCCGACGGCCTCGGTGGGGCCCAGCGGGGGGGCCCCCTCGGCGGCGAGCGCGGACGCCCGCGTGGCGTTCCGCTCCCCGTCGCGGCGCAACTGCCACCCGCACAACACGAAGGCGATCACCGCAGCCACCGCGGCCCCTCGGCGGACGGCCGGCGGGAGGTCGTTGCGTACGCTCACGCGGCCCGGCGCCCGGAGCGCGCCAACGCGCGGTCGATGAAGACCGGTAGCATGGCCCGCCAGGTCGGCCAGTCGTGGTCCGAGTCGGGTCCCCACACCTCCACGTGGTTGGGGACGCCGCGGTCGCCCAGCACCTCGGCCATCCGCCACGTCCCGGCGGGGTTCTCGTGGGGTCCGCCCCCCAGGCCGAACTGGAACCACCCGGCCCGCAGCGCGTCGAGCTGCGCGCCGGGCCCCAGGTTGGGGAGGAAGCGGGCGGGCTGGTTGTAGTAGTAGTCCTCGTTCCCCAGCTCGTCGCCCATCCGGCGGTCCAGGATGTAGCTGCCCGAGAGCCCGATCCCCGCGCCCACGCGGTCCGGGTGCTTGGTGAAGGCGTTGAGCGCCTGGTAGGCGCCGAGCGATGCGCCGGCGACCACCATCCGCCCGCCGCCATGGCCGCAGTCGGCCTCCACCCAGGGGAACAGCTCGTCCACCAGCCAGGCGTCGTACGCCGCCTGGACCGCCGCGCGCCGGCGAGGGCTGGCGTCCGCGTTGATCCAGACGTCCTTGTTGGGCGCGTCCACGCTGTAGACCTTGATCCGGCCGGCGTCCACGAGGGGGCGCAGCGCCTCGACCAGCCGGAAGCGCTCGTTGTCGAGGTAGTCCGACCCCCCGGTGGGGAAGAGCAGCACCGGCGCCCCCCAGTGGCCCCAACGGGCGACGGCGTAGGGGCGATCCGCGAACGACACGGCCCAGCGGGCGACGAGCGAGTCCATGGCGGCCCCATGCTGCCACCGGATCGCCGTGGTGTCACCCCGTTCGGGGAAGGGCGCCCCGCCGAGGTCAGGGGGCGTCGCCCGACCAGCTCCGCATCGCGTCCAAGAAGGCCTGCCCGTACCGGCGGAACCGCTCGGGCCCCATCCCGTGCAGGGCCAGCATCCCCTGCCGCGTGACCGGGCGACGGGCGGCCATCTCCTCGATGGTGCGGTTGGCGGCGATGACGTAGGGAGGGACGTCGTCCGCCTTCGCGAGCCGCCCGCGCACCTCGCGCAGGTGGGCCACGAGGTCGCGCGCGATCACCGCCGGCGCCGAGGTCTCGGGCCGATTCCGCACCTGCTTCTCTCCCAGCGGGAAGCACATCCGGAAGCCCACGGCGCGCTGGAGCATCACCTCACGGCCCACCGGGGTGAGCCCGAGGACCGCGTAGGTGCGCTCCCGGTCGCCGACGGGGCGGGTCACGGTGCGGCGTTCCAGCGCGCCGGCGCGGACGAGCTCGGCGAGGATCTGCTCCACCTCCGCCTGCGTGTAGCTGCCCAGGATTCCGTAGGTGGAGAGGCGGTCCAGCTTCAGGGCGGAGACCGCGGAGTCCCGCGCGCCGGTCAGCACCCGGGCGACCATGCCGGGGGCGTAGCCCTCCTTCATCCGGGCCACGCAGGCGAGGGTCTTCCGGACCACGATCTCCTCGTGGGCCTCGAGCGGGACGCCGGTGGTGTGGCCCTTCTTCCCGTCCCGGCACGCGTCGCAGTCCCCACACCGCTCCCACGGCGGCGAGTCCCCGAAGTACTCGAGGATGTACCGGCGACGGCACGCCGCCCGCCCGTAGTCCACCATCTGCTGGAGCCGTTGCAGCTCCCGGCTGCGCCGGGCCCGCATGGCCTCCTCGTCGAGCTTCAGGGGCTCGCCCGGCCGCAGCAGCTCCACGCCCCCGGTGCGCTCGGGCGCGGTCCAGCGCAGGAAGCCGCGCTCCTCGAGCCCGCGCAGCGCCGCGGTGACCTGGTCCCTGGTCAGATCGAGCTCCTCGGCGAGCCGTTCGGGCCACACCGACACCCGCCCGTCCGCGGCGTGGGCCCGTGTCCACTCCCAGACGCGCGCGCGCGCCCCGTCCACGGTCACCGCGCCTCCCCGCCGGGGCGGGAGCAGGGTCGCGACCCCCGGGCGCTCCGACGCGGCGACCCGGCGCACGAAGCCCTCCCGCTGGAGGACGTGGAGGCAGGAGCCCGCCGCCCGCTCCGAGGCGTCGTCCGGCAAGGCCTGCGCCAGCGACTCCAGCGAGGCGTGGACGGGGTTCTCGCCCCGGGCCAGGAGCTCGGCCCAGATGGCCTGCACCCAGGCGGCCGGCGGGTGGGCGAGGTTCACGAAGAACTCCTGGGTCCGTCGGTCCTCCTCCCGGTAGAGCAGGATGACCCGGCTGCGTTGCCCGTCGCGGCCGGCGCGGCCGATCTCCTGGTAGTAGGCCTCCACCGTGCCGGGCAGGTCGTAGTGGATGACCGTCCGCACGTCCGCCTTGTCCACCCCCATGCCGAACGCGTTGGTGGCGACCACGACCGGCACCTCCCCGGCCATGAACCGCTCCTGGGCCGCGGTCCGCTCCGGGAGCTCCATCCCCGCGTGGTACGCGACGACCGGGACGCCGGCCTCGGCGAGCACCCGCGCCGCGCGATCGACGTTGTTCCGGGTGGCGCAGTAGACCATCGTGGGCCCCGGCGTGACCAGGGAGGGCAGGATCTGGTCCTTGGCGCGCGGGCCCTCCACCTCCAGGCACTCGAGCCGGAGGTTGGGGCGGTCGAAGCCACGCACGAAGCGGCGGGCCTCCGGGATGCCCAGCACGCGGAGGATGTCGTGCTGCACCTCCACCGTGGCGGTGGCGGTGAGCGCGACGGTGCGCGGCTTGCCGAGGTTGGCGCGCACGAGCCCGAGGCGCAGGTAGTCGGGCCGGAAGTCGTGCCCCCACTGCGAGAGGCAGTGCGCCTCGTCGATGGCGAGCAGCCGCACGTCGGCCGCCTTGAGATCCTCCACGAAGCGGGGCGTGAAGCGCTCCGGGGCGACGAACACCAGCTCCCACTTGCCCCCCTGCACCTCACGCAGCCGCTCGCGCCGGAGCTCGGGCGCCAGCGTCGAGTTGATCAGCGTGGCCCGCACGCCGCGCGCGCAGAGCCCGTCCACCTGGTCCTTCATCAGCGCGATGAGCGGCGAGACGACGACCGCGACCCCGCCCAGGACGAGCGAGGGGAGCTGGTAGCAGAGGGACTTGCCGGCGCCGGTGGGCATCACGACCAGCGCGTCGCCGCGCTCCACCAGATGCTCGACGACCTCGGCCTGCCCGGGACGGAACGACGGCAGGCCGAGGCGGGAGCGCAGGGTCTCTTCGATCGAGGGCACGGGCTGGCCGGAGGGGTAGAACATGGACAGACGATGGACTATCGTCGGTTCATGTGTTCAGGTATGAAGACTCGGCGCGCTTGCCGAGCGCGGTCGGGGGACTAAGCACGACCGATGGGATCGCCCAACCGCCCCCCCGCGACCCCCGTGGCCGTCCGCCGGCACCCCGACGGGGACGAGCACGACGTGGTGGTGGTGGAGGAGCCCCTGGAGATCCGGGTCGAGGGGGTCACCGTCACCGTCACGATGCGCACGCCGGGGGACGACCTGGACCTGGCGCTCGGGTTCCTCGCCACCGAGGGCGTGATCGACGGCCCGGACGACGTGCGCGCGGCGGCCGAGGTGGGTCCGAACACGGTGGACGTGCGGCTCGCCGAGGGGGTGCCCGCGGCGCGGGCCCGCTCCGCGGACCGGAGCCTCTACGCCACCAGCGCCTGCGGGATCTGCGGGGTGGCCTCCCTCGACCGGCTGCGTCGACCCACCCGGCCCACGCCGGGCTGGGCCCCGGACAGCACGCTCCTGCTGGGGCTCCCCGACCGGCTCCGCACGCTGCAGGCCACCTTCGCCACCACCGGTGGGCTCCACGCCGCCGCCCTCTTCGACGCCGCGGGCGCGATCGGGCTCGTGCGCGAGGATGTCGGTCGCCACAACGCCGTGGACAAGGTCCTCGGGGCCTCGCTCCGCGCCGACGCGCTCGAGTTCGACCGACGCGGGCTCCTGGTGTCGAGCCGGGCGGGGTTCGAGATCGTCCAGAAGGCGCTCGTGGTCGGCGTGCCCCTGGTCGTGACCCTGGGCGCGCCCACGTCGTTGGCGGTGGAGGCGGCGGTCGCCGGGGGGCTCACCCTCGTGGGGTGGCTCCGCCCGGGGCGCTTCACGGTCTACGCGGGACGGACGGAGGGGTAGGGGGGCGCTACGACGCCTCGTGGAGGTCGTACGCCACCTTGAGCGAGAGCGCGATCACGACCCCCAGCACGACCCAGCGCACGAGGCGGTCGCCGCCGCGGACGGCGACGTGGCTGCCGGCCCAGGCGCCGGCGAACTGCGCGGCCGCCATGGGCAGGGCGATCTGCCAGACCACGAGGCCGCGCCAGGTGAAGAGGAGGAACGCCGCCAGGTTGGAGGCGAAGTTGACCACCTTGGCCTCGCCCGAGGCGCGGGTGAGGCCGTACCCAAGGAGGAGCACGCCGCCGATGATGAGGAAGGTGCCGGTGCCGGGGCCGAAGAAGCCGTCGTAGGCGCCGATCCCCAGCGCCAGGCCGAGCCCGACGAGCGGGCGTGGGGCGGGCGGGGCGGCGGGCGGGGCGAGCGGCGGGCGGACCGTGAGGAACACCGCGACGGCGACGAGCAGGACCAGCACCAGCGGGCGGAGCACCGCGGGGGAGACGACCAGCACGAGCGCGGCGCCCGCGGCGGAGCCGACGAAGCCCGCGGCGAAGCTGGGCGGCGCGGCGGAGCGGTCCACGAGGCCGGCCCGCATGAAGCGGACCAGCGCCGCGCCCGAGCCCCACACGGCCTGGCCCTTGTTGGTCCCGAGGGCGAGGTGGGGCGGGAGCCCGGCGGCCAGGAGCGCGGGTACGGTGATCAGGCCGCCGCCGCCTGCGATCGCGTCGATGAAGCCCGCGAGGAAGGCGGCGGCGACGAGCGCCGCGAGGGTGGTGGGGGCGAGGTCCACGGGGCGCGAGCCTATCCGCCCGGGGCGAGGAGGCGTTACGGGCGCCGGTGCTCCGGAACTGGACGCTCGCGGCGCTCGGCTACCTCGCGGCCGCGCTCTACCTGCTCTGGCCCGCGTGGACCGCGCCCGAGGGGTGGGTCGGCGACTGGACCCACCCGGACATGATCTCCAACCACTGGCTCTACCGGTGGGTGGCGGACGTGGGCCCCACCGGGCTCCTGCACAACGATCGCTACTACTTCCCCGTGGGGGACGCGCCCTGGCTCGCGGGGAACGGCTCGGACGCCGTGCTCTACGGCCTGCTCGCGCCCCTCGGCCTCGGCGTCACCGGGTGGGTGGTGCTGACCCTCGTGGGCAACGGCCTGGCCGGCATGGCGCTCGGACGCGCGGCGGGGGCGACGCACGGGGCCGCCGCGGTGGCCGGCGCGTTCCTGGTGATCTGCCCCTACGTCTCGCGGGAGATCGCCGCAGGGCGCTTCGCCCAGGCCCCGCTGTGGCCCTCCGCCCTGTTCCTCGCCGCGTGGCTGCGCCTCCTCGACGCGCCCTCTCTCGCCCGGGGCGTCGGCGCGGGGCTGCTGTTCGGCCTCTGCGCCTTCGGCTACTGGTACTACGGTCTCTGGATGGCGATGGCGGGGGCGATCCTCTGGCTGGGACGCCGGGATCGGCGCGCGCTCGTGTCCTTCGTCCCGGTGGCGCTGGCGGTCACCGTGCCCCCCCTCGCCGTGTTCGCGCGGAACTGGCAGGCGGTGCCGGGCGTGGAGGAGCTGGTGTTCCCCCACCCCATCGCCGTGGACAACGCCATGCCGGTCAGCTTCCCGGTCTGGCCGGGCACCGGTGAGCTCGCCAACGTGGTCCTGCCCCTGACCCTGCTCGTGCTGTGGGTGCGGGGGCGCCCGACCTGGCCGCAGGTGGCGGCGGCGAGCTGGTTCGCGGTCCTGGCGCTCGGCCCCGAGCTGCTCGGTCCCGACGGCACCACCACCGGCGTCCCCGGCCCCTTCCAGCTCGTGTACGGGGGGGCCGAAGCCCTGCGGCGCCTCTGGTGGCCCTACCGACACGTCGCCCCGCTCCTCCTCGTGCTGCTGCCCGTCGCGGCGGTGGGCCTCTCGCGGCTCCAGGCCTCGCTGCGGGCCGCGCCCGCGCTGGTCGCCCTGGCGCTCCCGGTGGAGCTCTACGCCCGGGGCGGCACCGTCCAGGTTCCGGCGTCCTACCTCGACGCCCCGGAGGTCTACGAGGAGCTAACCGCCGAGGCCCCCGGCCACCTCGTCGAGCTGCCGCTCGCGGCCGCGATCACCCGCTCGCAGGCGTCCCTCGCCTACCAGGCGATCCACGGCCGGACCCTCGTGAACGGCCACGGCATGTGGGTCGCGCGGGTCCGCCCCGCGGCCTGGGACACGTGGCTCCAGGCCCAGCCGCTGCTCGGCCAGCTCGTCGCCTACGAGGGGGGCGCCGCCTTGGAGCCCTGGTCGCTCGCGCCCGGCGGCCTGCAGCCGCTGCTGGCGCAGGGGGTCCGGTGGATCTCCGTGAACCGGGAGTTCTTCCCCGGTGAGCTCGAGGATCTGCGCGATCACCACCGCGCGTTCCTCCAGGCGGTGTGCGGGCCCCCCAAGCTCCGCGGACAGGGGGTGTGGATCTGGGATTTGGCGGCCTGCCCCGGCGGGGACTGGACCTTCCCGGCGTGGAAGCTCCCCGACTCCTTCGTGGACGCGTCCGGTCGCACCTCGATCCCCGGCAACGTCCCCTCGGCCGGCTTCCGCGCCTGGCCCCGGAGCTTCCCTCCCTCCGTCCCCACCCCCGCCACGGCGACGAACAACGCCGACGCCTGGGCCGACCTGCCCTCGATGGTGCGACGCAAGCTGGAGCGTGAAGCGGAGCAGGACGGGGAGGACACCGGGTCATGACGCGTCGGCTCTCCCCCGCGCTCCTCGTGCTGGCCTGCCTGGTGGCGCTCTGGCCGCTCCCCCTCGTGGTGGGCTCGGAGGCGCTCGGGCATCCCTACGGAGACCTCGCGGACCACTACTGGGGCACGTGGTGGTTCGGCGGGGAGCTGCTCGCGGGCCGCCTGCCGCTGCAGACGAACCTCTCCCACTACCCGGAGGTCCTGGACCTCTGGTACGTCGATCCCCTGGGGGCGCTGCTCGCGCTTCCCCTGCGAGCCCTCGGCTTCCCCACCGCCTGGAACCTCCTCGTGCTGGGCCAGGTGCTCGCCGCGACCTTCGCGGCGTGGACGCTGGGCCGCTGGGCCACGCGGGACCACGGCGCGGCGCTGGTGGCCGCCATGGTGGCCGGACCGAGCGCCTACGCCCTGGGGCTCGTCCACTCCGGTCTCTCCGAGTACCTCGGGCTCGCGCCGGTGATCCTCGCGACCTGGGGGACGCTGCGCGCGCTCGGGATCGAGCGCGAAGGCGGCAGCGGTCGCCCGTGGAGCGCGGGCCTGTGGCTGGGGATCGCCGGCTGGCAGGCGCCCTACCACCTCGCGTTCGGCGCGCTCCTGCTGCTCGCCCTGATCCCCGGGGCCGGGTGGCGGGAGCGCCTCCGCCCCTCGGTCGTGGTCGGCCTCGTCGCGCTGGCCGTCTCGGCGCCCGCCGTTGCGGGGAGCCTGCTCGCCGTCGGGGACGGCGCGGCGGTGACCATGGCGAACGCGCCGGGCTGGACCGGCCGCCTGCCCGCGACGGACCTCCTCACCTTCGTCGCCCCCTGGGACCACTACTTCCCCGACACGCCGGCGAACGGAAACCCGGGGATCCTCCACGTCAACTCGCTGGGCCTGGTCACGCTGGGCCTCGCCGTGCTGGGGGGGTGGTCGGCGACCGCCGGCGCGGGCCTGCGCTACGGCGTGTGGTGCCTCGGACCCCGCCTCGCGGTCGCCAAGTGGATCGCGACCGTGGGCGGCACGAGCGTGCTGCTGCCCCTGGGGTTCCTCTACTTCCCCGGCTCCCCCTTCGCGATGATCCACCAGCCCTACCGGCTCGTCGCGTTCCTGCTGCCCATCCTCGCGGTGCTGGCGGCCCGCGGCGCGCTGCGGCTGCCCGCGCCGCTCCGGCCCATGCTCGCCGCGCTGATCCTGGGGGAGACGCTCCTGGCCTCCCCGGTCGCCTGGCCCCTGGCGACGCGGCCGATCGAGGCCCCGCTCGCGCCCCAGGTCGGCCCCCGCCTGGACTGGCCCCCCGACGCCTCGACCAAGAACCGGGACTACCTGGTCGACGCCGTGGCGCACGGCCAGCCCATCCCCTACGGGGTGAACGTCTTCCTCTCCGAGACGCTCCGGCGGGATCCCCTCGTGGACCAGCTGCTCCGCTCGCTCGGCCAGATCGATCG
>Ga0172372_10002759_pt1 | contig 26393 bp, 21 predicted proteins | sample LakKiv5m_2_FD_114544 | JGI IMG/M metagenome (GOLD analysis project Ga0172372, IMG submission 114544) | Freshwater microbial communities from Kabuno Bay, South-Kivu, Congo - kab_092012_9.5m | ecosystem: Environmental > Aquatic > Freshwater > Lake | place: Democratic Republic of the Congo...
AAACGTTCTACAGTGCGTTCGGAACGTACAAAGTTCTATAAAAGAGCTTAACCGTACTATTCCTCTGTGGGTAGATATCGGAGATACTACGAGTACCATTTCATTGAGTACGAGTACGATAAATACCAGTAGCATACACTCCTAGCCACGATAATTCCTGAAGAACCGATTTTTGCGGAACGACCGCAGCGATGTTGCTCAGTGGTTTTTATGAAGAATCAGGATCGATTCAAAGCGATGCGGGAATTCGCCAGCCACATTTTCCTGGTCTTGACTTGCTTGACCGCTTTGAGCGGTTCGTTGCGATCCGAAGAGCCATTGACCCTCAAAAAGAGCTCTGCGAACAAGCGGGTCCTGATCCTCTATACCCATCGCCAGATGTCACCGATCAACACCCAGTGGCACACGGGAATCATCGAAGCGATCCGCAAGGATTTCCATGGGCCGATCGACATCGATGTCGAGTACATGGATGTGGTACTGCAGAGCGATCCTGAGTACTTCGACGGTTGGGCTGCGCTACTGAAGCGAAAGTATTCCAAGTATCCGCCAGATGTGATTATCCCGGTGTTTTTTCCCGCGATGATTTTTCTGGCTACCAGCAGTCATGAACTGTTCCCAGGTTGTCCGATCGTCTTTTGCGCCGTACCGGAATCGTTCGGGGTTAGTCTTTCAAATCGGCCAAATCTTACAGGTGTTGGATTCGTCATGGACTTCAATCCTACACTTCAAGTGATCGAGCAGGTTTTGCCCAAGACATCGAAGTTGATAGTCCTCTCGGGGAACTCCAAACTCGATACTTGGATGCGAGATGTGGTACTGCGGAAATTGTCCAGTGCTGAAAAGAAAATGGAATTGGTGGATTTAGCCGGACTAAGCCCTTCGGAAGCGGCCGTTGAGTTTACCAAAGCAGGGCCCAATACCGCTGCTTTACTACTGACGTGCGAACTCGACCAACAAAACAACCGTTACACCACCACCGAGTACCTGCAGGAACTTGAGAAACTATCAACGATTCCCATTTTTGGCTGTTACGACACAGTGCTTGGTGAAGGGATTGTCGGGGGTGCTCTTTTTTCCCCTGTCGAACAAGGCCAGGTGGCCGGAAAATTGGCTGCGAGGATTCTCAACGGGGAGTCCGCAGATGAAATCCCTGAGGTTCTCGATCGGCATCACCTAGTTGCTTTTGATGCACAGAGGTTAGCCAAGTTTGGAATCTCTGAATCGAGCCTTCCGAAAGGTTCCAAGTTGATCAACCACAAGCCCAGTGTATGGAGTCTGTACGGTCGATACATCGGACTAGGTTTGGCAGCTCTTTTTGCCCAGTCAGCAATCATCGTTAGTTTGCTCATCAATCGCAAAAAACGAATCGCGGCGGAAAACGAAGCTCGCTCGCTTGCTGGAAGAATTCTATCGGCAGGCGAAGACGAACGCAGATATCTGGCAAGAGAGTTACACGACGAAGTCTCACAACGCTTAGCGGCCGTCTCGATTGAAACCGGGACTTTAGAGAACAAGATGGCTGACTCCAGCGACGTCAGAGAGTCCCTAGGTAAGCTCAAAAAGTCACTGATCAGCATCTGCGATAATCTGCATCGGATGAGCCGACACATGCACCCGTCGGTCTTGGATGATTTTGGATTGTCGGATGCTCTGAAGTCCGAGTGCCAGGAACTAACGCAAAGGTGGTCGATTCCAATCGAATACCATCACACCAAAGACTTTCCTGAGATCCCCAAATCGATCGCACTGTGCGTGTATCGAGTGGCCCAGGAATCTCTTTGGAATGCCATCCGCCACTCTGGAGCCACCAAAATCACTGCGGAGCTAAAGTCAGATCCGGAATTCGTCTATTGGGATATCCATGACGATGGCAAGGGATTTGACCCCAGCGTGACGAATCCCAACCGAGGCCTGGGCTTTGCGAGCATGACCGAACGCATTCGGCTAGTCGGAGGCACCATCAAGATCAAGACGGCACCTTTGCAAGGAGTTGCCATCGCAGTGGTTGTTCCCATCCCAGAATCCAACGATCCGCTATCGAATTACTGAGACCTTTATGAATCGAATCAAAGTCTTGATCGCCGACGACCATCGAATCGTCGCCGATGGATTGAGAACCATCCTAGAGCCCGAATACGACTTGGTCGGCTTCGCCGAAAACGGCCGCACGCTGGTCGATCAAGCCAACAAGCTTCAGCCTGACGTGGTGGTTGCTGACATATCGATGCCATTGCTCAACGGTTTGGATGCCATGGAGATGCTCCAAAAGCAGGACTGCAAAGCCAAGTTCATCTTTTTGACCATGCACAAAGACATCACTTATGCGGCCAAAGCGATACGGCAAGGTGCCGTCGGCTATGTGCTCAAACACTCAGCCAGCGAAGAGTTGCTCCGAGCCCTGCAATCAGTACTGTCTGGCGAAAAGTTCATTTCACCGGAAATCGCCGATGGCTTAAGCAACGCCCAAGAACAACTCAACGAAATCGAAGAGCACAAAATGCTCACGACCCGACAACGGGAGGTCTTGCAGCTCTTCGCAGAAGGCAAATCGGCCAAAGAAGTCGCCGCCACACTCGGAATCTCAGCCCGAACGGCAGAGAACCACAAGGCCCGTATCATGACCCAGTTGCGACTCCACAGCACGTCGGAGTTGGTTAAATACGCGATCCGACATGGGCTCATCGCAAGCCCTTGAAAATCCACTACGGGGATTCGTCCTGGAGCGTGTCTCGGAACAAATCGTCGCGGGAATGAAGCTGAAAGAATAACGCACGCTTCTGCTCAGGCAGTGAGTAATCAAATCCGAGCTTGCGCAGAAACTCATCCGATGCACTGATGGCCATCACCTCCAAAATTCCCTTCTTGCGCGCACGCTCGACACAAGCCCTGACCAAGTCGCTGCCAATACCCCGCCCCTGGTAGCCATCGTCGACGGCTAAGCATTGGATTTCACCAAGCTTACGCGAGTAAATTTCAACGGCAGCAAAACCAACAATCTTGGGTTTTCCAGCTTCGATAAGCTCGGCCACAAAGCCGTTAGCCATGAGCAAAATCAACTCCGATTCAAGTCGCCGCAAAAGCTTACGCTGCTGCACAAACGGTTCGAGCAACGCCTGAATGTTGTCCAAATCATCGTAGTGAGCCGAGCGAATCACATGCTCAGTTTTCTTGGCAGGCTTCGAATCCGTCTCTTTCATCAACAACTCTACCTGTTAGCTAGTTTGCTAGCATTCATTAGTTTACAAACGACAAGAATTTCTAGGTGACACAAGGATGTTATCATCGAGTTTTGCTAGCAAATTACAAGTCCTTCGGAGAGGATCCGCTAAACGATACAGCCGGACCTTCGTCTTGCCCTAACTGTGTCGTTTCCAGTATATCCTACGTTTATCGTTTGAATGCAAGTCCGTTTTGGCCGAAGAACCGGTGAATGTCAGCCTCCATTTCATGACAGATAACTTCGCCAATACATTCGACGAACCTATGGGACAGCGGATCTTCTTCTCGGTCGGAGAACCAAGCGGAGACTTGCACGCAGCGAGCCTGATCCAGTGCATGAAAACGATCGACCCGACATGTCGCATGCGGGGCTTCGGCGGCTCGCGAATGATCCAAGCCGGATTGGATCTGGATTTCGATCTTACCAGCATGGCCGTCGTCGGGATCACCGAAGTGCTCCCCAAGCTCCGCGAGTTCTTTCGCATCGCCGACATCGCCGAAGGCTGTTTCAGAAGAGGGGAAGTCGACGGTGTCGTGCTTGTCGATTTCCCAGGCTTCAATTGGCATATCGCCAAACGAGCCAAAAAATATGGCTTGCCGGTCTTCTACTACCTACCACCTCAACTATGGGCATGGGGCGGTTGGCGTGTCAAAAAAATGAAACGCTATGTCGATCGCGTTTTTTGCAACCTTCCATTCGAAAAGGAATGGTTCGATGCCCGAGGTGTCGAGTCGACCTATGTCGGCCATCCCTTCTTTGACGCGATCGCAAATACCCCCCTGGATACCAAGTTTGTCACTCGCTGGAGAGATTCCGGCCGATTGCAAGTCGCGGTACTCCCAGGCTCACGCGAGCACGAAGTCCACCGTATTTGGCCGATGCAATTGCAAATCATTAGGCAGCTTGCACACGAATTCCCCGAAGTCGAATTCCTAGCCGCAACCCTCAAAGACTCACACGCTCTTTGGTGCCAAAGCCAACTGACGGCCTCCGATCAACGGCTCCCGATCCATATCTTCTCAGGCAAAACCAGCGAAATTCTCGAACTGTGCGATTGCACGCTCATGAAGAGTGGTTCGGTGTCCCTGGAAGTCATGGCTCGAGGCAAACCCGCGGCCGTTATGTACCATGTGAGCAACGGAACGTACGCTTTGGGTAAATTGCTCGTCAAATGCCAGTACATGTCACTGCCAAATCTGATGGCTCAAGCTCCCTTGATGCCCGAATTTCTCTCGCACGGGTCGATCCACTCGCGTTCGGCACGGCGATCGATCGAGGAGATCACCCAAGAGATGGTCAAGCTCTTGGGTGACCCTCAATATCGCCACCTTCAGCGCCAACGACTGCGGGAACTGGCTAGCCGCACCGCCAAAACCGGAGCAACTCAGACCGTTGCCCAACATATCCTGACCGACCTGCAACCCCGCTTAGAGCTTCGACGTCGAAACCGATTGGAAATGACCCCAGTCCATTCCGATGACTCCAAAAGCTCCACCTCCCAGCCGCCACGCACAAAAGCAGCGTAATCGCACCCCAGAAGGGTTCGCTCTGCTCTCTATAGGATCTAACGCAAAGGGGCTTCAAACCGGTTCCCAAAGATTGTTTTGGTCGCAAGATTATTAAATTTACACCTCTGTGGCCTAGGGATTAAAATCGAGCCAACCCCACGGCAACCCATCCCATCTGGCAACATTTCTACCCCAAACTTGTTTAGGCCGCTAACAAAAGACTCCTGAAGAATCCCGATCCTGCCACCAGCGGAGAAGATGACAATGATCAACCGTGTCCGAAGTCACTACCGAAGTATCAACGCCCAAAAAAGGACTGTCCAACAACAGGAGTCCATCGATTGCATCGATGGTGAACTCCTAACCGAACTCAACAGCCATGAGGCCCAATCCCAACTCGATGATCTGATCGAATTCCTGTTGGTGAAACTCGACCAGGAAGACTCCTCCGGGGAGCTGCGCCAAATCGCTTTGCTCTATCTGAATGAGCACTCAGCTTCTGAAATAGCAAAAATTCTATATAAACGGAAAACCAACATCTTGCATAAAGTCCAACTCATACGATCGCTGTGGGAGGAATCTCTCTTGCCATGAACAAAAGTCAGCAGACTCAAAAAGTTTTGACCGCGGAACTGCATCGCCTGCAAGAGGAACTCGAATCCGACAAAACCCTAGACTCATCTGCGTCCACCCAGATCCAACGCTATACAACCTTGGAGTTGATCAGCACCGGTGGGATGGGCGAAATCTATCGGGGATTCGATCATCAATGCCAACGACCCGTAGCAATTGGCAAGAACAACTCTCATCCAAGAAACTTTTGCCCTAAGGAAAAATCGGGCATCTTGTATTCGTCTTCGTGCGACCTAGATGCCACCTGGGGTGCCAGATCTAACTCTAAGATCTGACACCTTTTGACAATTCCGTTTCATCCACGAGCAACATCGCTGTTGCTCAATGTGGTTACTTACTTGCAAGAGCCTTCTCGATCGCTGCGGTCAACTCAGCCGAAGTCGGTTCGACTCCCGATCCGAATCGCCCGACAACGTTCCCCTTGCGATCCAGCAGAAACTTCTCAAAGTTCCATTTGATGTTTCCTTTGGCCGCAGGCTTGGTGTCGACGCTCGTCAGATACCCATACAGTGGACATGCCTTGCCTTTGGCATCGTCGTTGACATTCACTTTGTCGAGCATGTCAAAGGTCACTTTGTACTTGCTCGAACAAAACTGCTTGATCTCTTCGTTAGAGCCAGGTTCCTGGCCTCCGAACTGATTGCACGGTACTCCAACGACCGCCAATCCCTTCTCTGCATACTTGTCATGAAGCTCTTGCAAACCAGTGTACTGCTTGGTGTATCCGCACTTGCTGGCCACATTCACAAACAGTACGACCTTGCCCTCATACTTGCTCAAATCCACCGATTGGCCATCGATGTTCTTCATGCTGAAAGCCAACGCAGGGGGAGCAGGTTGTGCGGCCTCTTCGGCGAATCCTGAGGACATCATCGCCATAGCAACGATCCCTGCAAGCAACTTACGCGATCCAAATAGATTTCTTGGTGACATGCTAAACTCCTGTCCAATAGTGACGGGTTAACGAAGCGAAATGGATTTCTGAACTACAAACTCTGGAATAGTATTCTAGAGCGTCAAGCCTTAGGTGGGGGCGGGATTTTCTCGCCCCGAATCAGATCCTCATAGGTTTCTCGGGACCGAATGCAGTGGATTTGACCATCTTCAATGAGCAATTCGGGTGCTCGGAAGCGTCCGTTGTAATTGCTGGACATCACAAATCCATAAGCTCCAGCGACTTCCAGAACCAATAGATCTCCCACTTTGGCCGCCGGCAACGACCGCTTAGCGACAAACCCACCCTCTTCCTGGGTGAAAATGTCACCGCTCTCGCATAGTGGCCCCCCAACGACGACTTCGACCAACTCGTTGCCAGGAGGCTGATGGCCTCGATGGCATATCGAAATCGGATGGTACGCTCCGTAAAGAATCGGGCGGGCAAGGTCATTAAAACCCGCATCCAGTAGATAGAAGGTGTTTTGCCCCATGTTTTTGACCGACCGAATCTCCGCGATCAAAAACCCACTTTCGGCGACCAAATACCTCCCGGGCTCGATCTCCAACCTAAGCCGATGCCCGAAAAGCCCCTCCAAGTGCTTGCGTGTCTGATCCCAAAGCTGGTAGTACCGTCCCAAATCGACGTAACTCTGGCCTTGCTTATAAGGAACCGGTAATCCTCCTCCAGCACTGATGCTCGTGAGCGTTCGGCCAACTTGCACTGCGATCTTCTCAAGCGATTCGCAAACCTGTGACAAATGCTCTAGGTCCGTACCCGAACCAATATGCATATGCAGTCCAGTGATGGCGATGTTGTGCACATCAGCCAGCCGCAAACATGAATCGATCTCCTCATGCCATATACCATGCTTGGACTGCGGTCCACCCGTGTTGGTCTTTTGGCTATGACCATGACCAAACCCAGGGTTGATCCTAAGTGTGACGCTCGATCCAGGTGCGACGCGTCCGAGCTGGTCGATCATGTCCGGAGATCCGCAGTTGACATGCAACCCCAAACGTTTGACCATCGCCAAGGCTTCTTGATCAAAAACATCGGCGGTATAAACGATTCCATGCGGGTCGCTATGGGGATCAAAACCTGCCGACAAGGCTCTTTGAACCTCTCCGGCACTGACCGCATCGACGACGACTCCAAGCCTCCGTAAACGATCCAGGATCGCTATGTTCGAACAAGCTTTCTGCGCATAGCGGATGACATCAAAGGCTTGAAGGTCAGCCACTTTCTGTCGAATCGTTGCCATGTCGTATACATAGCACGGGGTTCCATATTGCTGAACCAAAGATTCGATCAACTGGCCGGCGATCTGGCTTCGTACCACCGGAAACAATGCATCTGGACTCGACATGTAAACGACTTATCTCCAACAATGAATAAAACTTGAACCGGTTAACCTAAGAACCCATCCGCTTCTTGCTGCGAACGTTCTGCGAGTATTTTTCCAAGAACTTCTTCTCTTTGCCAGTCAGGGAGTCTTTGCCCGAAGCATGGATCTTCTCCAAAATCCGATCCGCCTCCTTGGCCTCCAACTCATCATCGCTCAGTGTGGGATCGTCCTGAACATGGATCTTTAACTTCCGACGCTTCCACCACTTTTGAACAGACTGAACTCCCTCCATGGGATCTTGAAGCTTCGAGAAATTCCAGCCAAGAAAAAAATACAACGTTGCAAACAATATCCCAAACAAGTGGACATCGACCGCGATCCCTGTCCCCGGATTGGAAAGGAAGTTCGTCAGCACAAAGATAACGCCCAAAACCCATGCAGGCATCGGAAAGATGAAAAAGTAAACCGTCGCATTGGGAAAGTTGTAGACAAAAAGCATCGAGATACAAAGCACCGCCCCGGATGCCCCAAGGACCGTCGCACTCTCAGGCCTCAACCCCCGAATCACCATGCACAACACACCGCAAAACAATGCCGCAAGCAAATAAATCTTCAGGAACTCTTTGCGGCCATACCGCATTTCAACCGTCCGACCCAAAAAGTACAGGCTCAGCATGTTGAAAAAGATATGGCTAATCTCGCGCGATGAATGCGCAAAGGCATACGTGATCGCTTTATACCAAGTCCAAGGCTTCCAGAGCGTATCGCTCTGCAGTGCCAAAGCCTCGTTGACCGAGCCTTGATAAGCCGTCGTCACGCCACCAAACAGCAAATTGACGACAAAAACGATCACGTTCAGGATGATCAACTGCGAAACCGCAGATTGCTGATTCCACCCCGGACGCAAATCCAAGTCTTGTTCGTTTTGATAATAGCCGCGGTCGTACAACCCCATAACTATTGGCCGGGGTTCTCCAACGTGGGCGGTAGGTTGGACTTCTCCAATTGGAGTTCTGTCCCCTTCACAGAAGCCTCACCGGACTTGGGATTCTCTGGCATCGGAGCCTCAACTGCAGGGATCAAATCCCTGGGTGTAATAACCTTGTTGGCCCCAGGACTGGGTGTCACTCCAGGTGAAGCTTTAGAATCCTCACCCTTGATCCCATAAGCCTTAGCCAAAGGCGTGCTGAAAAAGTCCTCCGGGCTACCAAGCTTCAACGCATCGGCGTTCCAGTCCGCAAGCGTCTTCTCGATATTGAAATCCAAGTAGTCTGCATCGTAAGCTCGGCGGAACTGCATGAACTCATAAAGCACAAACCGCTCGTCGATGTCTTCGTCGATCAACTTCTTGTAGCGATTGATCGCCTTAAGCACATCTCCTCCAACATCTTCCGTCATGATGACTGGGTAATATCGAAAAACCTTGTCCCAACGCACAAAGGCATCTTCATACTTCTCGACAGCACCCTTGATGTCCGCCACATCGATCAGCTTGTTAGCCTCGAAAATCAGACGTCTTGCATCGACCATCATCTGTTGCTGCTCAGCCAACGCTCTGGTTTCCCAGTACGTGTAGTTGACTTGCTCGCGAAGCGATCCAGTCGATCGAGCATACTCCTCGGCAGAGCGCAACTGAGAGGCCAACTCCAACGCTTCGATCTGCTCAGTTCTAGGTAGTTCGCTTGCAAGTTCCTGGTAGGTCGGCTCGATCGCCAACTGAAACTCCGAGGCCCACATGCGCTCTTCGTTGGTGCGATCATCGATAGGCTTGTCAAACGCCTTGGCTTTAAGCGGATTGGCTTCTGCAAACCTCTCTCGCTTGGATGCCATCACCTTCTCACGCACCGAAGCCGTTCTTTCAAAGAACTTGTTGCGGACTTCTTCAACATTCTTCCTAGCTGTATCGAGGCTTCGCAGTGTCACTGGGACATAACCAGTCGTGGCCAACTCCCGGTTCCCGAAATCCTTCCATTCACGGCTTGCCTTTTCCCATACGAACTTGGCTCGCTCGTCAAGCACTCCCTCGTCTTCGATCGCTTCGCCATGGTACATCTGCCACAACGGTCCATAGCTAAAAAGCAGGTGAGGTGACTTCTTAATCGGAACCCCAGCCGAGACCAACTGATAAGCCTGTTCGAACCATTGCTTGCCGACCAACCAATTGTCGGGTTTGCGATCCGGTCCCAACGCATCGTCGGATTTAGCATTCAAGCCCTGCTCGACGAAATACTTGTGAAACTCGTCATCGTTGCGGAACAGCTCACGGTACTGAAGCTTCTCGTCGGCTTTGCCCATCTTGGCACCCAAATATTGGCCAAGATCGTATTGAAGAATAGGCTTGCGAGCATTGAACTTGGTCCCTTTGACCAAGTAATCGATCCCTTTCTTAACCCACTCATACCGTTGACGGTAATCATCGAACTCCGGCGAAACGTTGTAACTAAGGTTGTGCGCTTGGTGCTGCCAAACACTGATCATGTGTGGCTGTAACAATGCAATCTGATTGAGCGTGGCGCTGAATCGATCGAAAAACTTCTCTTCCTTGTAGTGGTCAGCTTGAAGCCACAAAATCGTTGCGGCGATTCCCCGTAATCCCAACGTAGCAAGCTTCATGCTCTCGCTAGCTGGATCGAGCTTTCCTAAATCCGCTTGGCCAATCGAGTAGCGACTGCGAAGCTCAGCGATCTTGCCCGAGCCCTTCGTCGGCGGCTTACCCAAATAAAACAATGGGAAAAGCAGTGCCACCATGGCCAAGATGTAGATGATCTTACGACTCAAAGAACGATTGTTCACGCTGCCATCTCCCGCGTCTTGAGGAAGAAGTAACTCACCAAGGCTGTCAATACAAAATAACCAAACGCAATCGTCAAATGACGGGCCAGCAGTCCGCCAAACAGATTGTATCCGTAGGCCACGAAATTAGCCGTGTCCAATTGAGAGAAATTCGGAACCGCATTCTTTAGCTGCGATACCGCCGCCAAAATCCCCCGGTCAACCATTAAGATGCCCGTCTGCAACGCTTCGTTCCCCAAATCCAAATCGATCTGAGATCCCATCTGCGTCGGCAGTCGTATCAACGACTCGATCGGACCACCACCCTTGGAAGTCGTTTCCACCAAATCGTCGACAAAGAAACCAAAGAACCCAAGCACCAACGCTGCAACCGTCGCAATCACAGCCACCGGCCCGGAAAGGAATGTCGAGAACATCACCCCAAAGCAAATCACAATGAACATCTGCAGCCAAATGCTGATGTAGCCTTTGACAAAGTTCCACCAAAACTGCAAGTCCGCTGGCCGCAAATAAATGTCAGCCGCTGCCATCCCAAGATACTGCCCACGGTCCTGACATCGAATCACTACCTCGAAATTCCCATCCGGAGCAATGTCCTTAAAGAAATCCAAGTCCGCAGGCCTGTCTTCAATGAAACCCTTCAGCTTTGTACGCACCGATCGGCGGTCGACCTGAAACTCCTTGACCTTGAACGGCTCGTCCTCGCTCTTGACCTTACCATCAATGCTTCGGAAGTGAATCAACCCACCCACCGGAGTGACAATGTCGCCCTTGTAAGTCCTAAAGGCACTGATGGTCAAGTCATAGAGCATCACGTCCTTAAACAGCGACTTGTCGACCCCCTCGAATCGCCACACCGCTCGCGAAAGTGAGTCGCCCTCGATGTACTTCTGATACTCCGACATGTAACCGACATTGTACCCTTCGTTGATCTCCCCATCCCGGCCAGTGAAGGACAACCCTTTGGCGTAAATCGGAATCCGAGCCGTCAAATCATCGATCGGACCACCCACGACCACCTTGTCACCAACCTTGGTCACAATATGACGGTGACCCTTGACCTCGTTGGTCGTCCCTCGACCCTCAGAATTGAGCGTGTAAGTATGGCGATGCCGGTTGTCAAAGGACGTTTCCCCAGACCTGCCACTCGGGTCGATCGACTCGACGCCATGATCGTGATCCAGACCCCGAACCACGAAAATGTAACTGAGCAATCCCATGATCCCTAGAATCAAAGTCCCGATGGCAGCAAACCCGAAAACTCTGCCTAAGAAAATCTCCAAAGGCCGCACCGGTTTGGTCGTGATCGTGTAAATCGTCCGACTTTTGATGTCCGCAGGAATGCTGAAGCAACTGATAAAGAGCCCCAACAGCAGCACCAAATAATTGGTGGCTGTAAGTACAAACGATAAATACAGCCGAGCCGGATAGTCGGCTTTGGGATCCAAATACCAACCCGCAAACATCATTGCCACAATGAAAATGGCGATCAAAACCAGGATCTTCTTGCGTATCGATTCCTTCACCGCAAGTTTCGCAACAGCGAATATTCGCCGAAACGACATCTTGGGCAAATCGACAGTAAAAAGCTGTCCGATGATCTGAGAGACCCTTAAAAATCCTTCCGACGGCCCATGCTTAACAACCGAAATGATGTAGCCAAAAACGAAACCCAACAAAGCCAAGATGACCGACAAAATCGCGCCATCGCGCAGCGCATTGTGCTGAAACAACCACTCGCTGTAGGTCCAAAAATGATCAGGATTAAGCCGCATGATGAGAATGTCCGCTGTGCGTAGTCAAAACCAACTCAGGAGATACCAACCAATAAGTAAAACTCGAAAACGAACCGAAACTAGTTGCCGCCTCGACCACCGCGACGCCCAGGACGCTGCTCGCTCTCCTTGACAATCTCCAAGAACAAATCCTCCATCGTCGTCGTAGGATTATCCATCCGATCGACTTTGCCACCCGACTTCTCAATGATCTCACGTATCTGCCGCTTGGCATCGTCGGTAAGCCCGCTTGCATGGATCTCTGTTAAATCCTGGATCTTCAACAAGCTATCGACGCGACCGAGTTCCTTAAGCTCCCCTTGGTGCAAAATCGCAACGCGGTCGCACACGTCCTGAACGTCCGCCAACTGGTGCGAACACATCAAAATCGTCTTGCCCTCGTCCCGCAATCGTAAAATCAAATCCTTCATGTCCCTGGTACCCAAAGGATCCAAACCCGTGGTCGGCTCGTCAAGCACCAAAAACTCCGGCTCATTGATCAGAGCTTGTGCCAACCCAATCCGACGAGTCATCCCCTTGGAATACTCTTTCAACTGGCGACGACGCGCATGCTCTAACTTAACCATCTTGATCAAGTTCTCGATTCGCTGACGGCGTACATCGGCAGGCATATCAAAAAGTCGCCCGTAAAAGTCCAACGTCTCTTCGGCATTGAGGAACTTGTAAAGATAAGACTCCTCAGGCAAGTATCCAATCCGCTCATTCTTCGAGACATCCGTGGCCTCTTTGCCAAACACAAACACTCGGCCTTGGGTCGGGAACAATAAGCCCAGCATCAACTTAATCGTGGTCGACTTACCCGAACCGTTCGGGCCTAGCAAACCAAAGATTTCGCCCCGACGGACTTCCAAATCCAAAGACTTAAGGGCCTGGACTTTTTTCCGCCCCCAAAAGTCGCGGTAGACTTTGCCGAGATTGCGGGTTTCAACGATCGTCTTGGTGGGATCGTTATCGAAACTAGCGGGACGTGGTTCCAAGTCCGTTGAGGTTGACATGGGATCGTTCAAATAGAAAGGACAAGTTGTTTCGGGGGCCAAAAAAGTACACTCTTACCCCACGGATGCATTGGATCTACGAGCATTTCACCAGTTTGGTTCACAACCCCCGCCAACCATTCATGTTTATCCAGGAAAAACCAAGGCAAATGACATTTCGAACCCTTGCCGTTGCCTGCCGTCCACAAAGAGTTTCATCAGCCACCAACAGCAAATGAGCAAATATTAGCGGTCCTGGTTTTTGTGGTTCCTGCCGTTTTATAGGTCGCTAAACTCACGAATCCACCCGGTTTTTTGATCGAACCAATGGTGTCGCCTTACTTCCGGTTTCTATAATCCTCCCATGCACCGATCCGACCCCAGATACCTCGCCGCCTTAGACCACCTCCTGGACCGCATCAATTTCGAGAAATCGACCGACCGGCCCTACGCCAAAAGCGAATTCAAGCTAGCTCGGATGGCTTATCTGTTGGAACTCTTGGGTGACCCACACCTAGCCGCACCGGTGATCCATATCGCGGGGACCAAAGGAAAAGGTTCGGTCTCCTGGCTCATGGCCGAAGCCTTCCGCCGCAACGGACTCAAAACGGGCCTGTACACATCTCCACACTTGGTCGATCTCGAAGAACGTTTCGTCGTTGATGGCCAGCCCATCGAACCCCAAGAACTCGTCGAAATCGTCGAGCAACTAGGCCCCGCCGAAAGAGCATGCACAGCGAGCGAACATGGACCCCCCACCTTCTTTGAAATGGCCACAGCCATCGGATGGCTTGCCTTTCAAAAACACAGAACCCAAGTCAATGTGATCGAAGTTGGACTCGGCGGAAGGCTTGATAGCACCAACGTTTGCAACCCAACTCTGTGCATCATCACCAACATCAGTTACGACCACCAACAACAACTAGGCAACACCTTGGCTGAAATCGCCAGCGAGAAAGCAGGGATTATCAAACCAAAAATCCCCGTGATCTGCGGAGCTAGGGCCATCGAAGCTGCAAAGGTCATTGAGCAAAAAGCCTTCGATGCCAAATCCCATTTGGAACAACTTGGCCGCGATTTCCATGTTCATTGGTCTCTAGGTCAACACCCCCTCTCGGCGTCGCTGGAATATTCCGATGGATTGCGGCCAAGCCGCCATTACGCGTTGCGAATGCTCGGAAAGCATCAAGCAGACAACGCGGCCCTTGCCATCGCCGCTTGGAACCAACTCAAACATCTGGGATGGAATCTAGCCCTCCGCCCACTCGTCGAGTCATTGGCCTATACCCAAGTCCCAGCCAGGATGGACGTTCTCTCAAACACTCCCTTCTGGATCCTGGATACCGCCCACAATGAAGCTTCGATCGATGCCCTGTCCGATACGCTAGATAGCTTTTTTCCAGCTCTCCCCAAATCGGTGATCTTCGCATGCTCGAAAGACAAAAAAGCATCCGAAATGCTCGATCGACTTATCCAAATCGCAGATCGAATCATCCTGACACAGTACCAATGCAATCCCCGATTCACCCCCGTCGAGAAACTCGTCAGCATCGCAAACGAATTGATTAGCCACCACGCTCCCAGACTCAAGTCTCAAAATAAAAAGATCTGCCAAATAGTCTCGGCCAAAGATCTACCCCAAGCTGTCCAGCTCAGTCGCCTCCCCATGGCCGATCCACTTGCCCATATCGAGCCAGTCCACGTAATCACCGGATCGTTCTTCATCGCGGCAGAGGCCAAGTCGTTTTTCGCGTCAAATGGCGCCGGCGGCACGAAACTAACCGATTTTTAACCAAATCCGCCTGGATTAACTCGTCCCTTGCGCTGCGATTAAATAGGATATGAATGTCATGGCCCGGTCGCATCGTTGGGACGATCAAGCCACGGATCGATTCTAGCCGGGGCCTAGCATGCGACTGACTTTAAGAACCCTGTTGTCCTACCGAGACGGTGTGCTGCCGACCAAAGCTCACGAAGAACTTGGTCAGAAACTCCGAGATAGCCAAACCGCACTGGATCTTTCCAATCGGATCGATCGATCTTTGACAAAACCCAAGCCTCTTGCAATCGAACTTGCTGAAATCGAACAGACGGCCGCGCCCAACGAAGTGGCCGAGTTCCTCGATGGCGCTATGTCGCTAGATCGTGTTTTTACCATGGAGCGAAAATGCATCGCAAGCAACCCGATGCTCGCCGAACTTGCCTCCGTGCACTCGATCCTCGCTCGAGAATTATTGGGTACCAGCAAAAATCCATCGAGTCAACCGTCCCAAGCTTTCTTGGCCAGACTCCATGCCTTGCACGACCCCAAAGACTCCCAAGCCGAAAACCCGACGGCCATCAGCTCGCCGGCGAAGTCTAACTCTACGACCAAGTCTACTTCCACAGCCAACCAGCGCGGCCATCTGGATATTTCTGGTATCGATCTAGAATCCGCTGTCTCCGATGCCAACCTCTCGATGACGGACCTCGAGACGGTTCAACCCAATCGACTGGCTTTGCAAACCATCCTGCTACTGGCTGTCTTTGCAGCACTCGCATGGTGGATCTTGCAGGAAACATCGGTCTTGCCATCGATCCAATTCCCAGTCCTAAACTCCTCCAACGGATCATCCAGCATGCCATGATGATCTCCGCGAACCAATCCTATTCTATGAACTTGAAAACATCGCTTCGAATCGCGATTCTCATCCTAGTTGCTCCGCAATTATCCAATTGGACCCTTGGCCAAGACCCCAACGAAGACCCTTCGGCTCAGCAAGCTCAACCCCCTGGCCAAGGCGCTCCGGGAGACCCCAATGCCCCAGGTCAACCCAAAGGCGGCCCAGGTAAAGGTGGACCAAACCCATCAGCAAATGAAAATCCTACGGTCAAGCGATCCTCAGAGCCCAAGCCTGCTCCAAACCCTCGCGCCTTTGATATCAAACCCGACGATCAAGGCATGTTGCAATTCCAATTCCGAGATCAAACTTGGCCCGATGTCCTGCAATGGGTCGCAGATGTCTCTGGGCTCGCACTCGATTGGCAAGAATTGCCAGCGGATTTGCTGAGCATCGCTACACCCTCAAAAATGTCCCTCCTGGAAACCAGAGACGTCCTGAATCGACACCTGCTTGCTCGCGGTTTCACCATCCTGGAATTCCCTGGTGTGCTGCAAGTGGTCAAGACCAAGGAGATCAACGGATCGCTTGTGCCCCGCGTCGAACCAGAAGAACTCAATTCACTTCCTGCGAATCGTTTTGTTCGCACAACGTATCGCCTCGATACCCTCATCGCCAAAGATCTCATCGAGGAACTTAAACAACTCATCAGTCCCAACGGATCGATCAGAGCCTTAAGCAAAACCAATCGCCTCGAAGCCATGGACACCGCCGCAAATCTAGCCGAGATCCATCGCATCATAAGCCAAGAACAATCCGAAGCGGTACTAAGTAACTTGGCCCGCGAATTCGAACTCCAGCATGTCAGAGCCACCGAAGTTCGAGAACAACTGGCTCAGTTCCTAAAATTGGAAACTTCCAAAAGCTCCGCACCCATCCCAGGTCGCATGAGCCCTGAAGAGATGGAAGCCCAACAACAGATGATGATCCAACAACAATTAGCCGCTCAGCAAGGTCGGCAAGGAGCACCCAAACCACCCGCTGCCTCACGCTCCGAAGTCTACTTGATCGCAAACGCCAGGCGAAACAGCATCATCGTCAACGCACCACCCGACAAAATGGCGATCATCGCCGCCTTCATCACCCGTGTCGATGTCGCAAGCCCCAACGAGCAATACCAAGCGCTCACGACCCGGATGAAGGTCTATCGACTCACAAGCATCGACCCCAAGCAATTCGTCAGCTCGCTGATCGCTCTAAACGTCCTAGAACCTACCACCCGATTAGAAGCCGACGATAAAAACAAGTCCATGATCGCCTATGCCTCTTTGGCCGATCACCTTACCATCCAAGAAACCCTCAAAAAACTCGATGGCTCAGCCAGACAAGTCGAAGTCATCACCCTCAGAAGACTCAGAGCCGAAGAAGTCGCCGGCACCATTCGCTTGCTCATGGGCATCGACCAAGACAAAAAAGACGACTCCTCTCGACGCTCCTTTTACTACGATCCCTACTCCCAACGAAACAAAGATGACAAATCCAAAGACGCCCTGCGAGTCGGAGTCAACGCCAACAGCAATCAACTGATCCTCTGGGCCAACGAGTTTGAATCCGAAGAGATTCGAAAACTGCTCTCAAAACTCGGCGAAATACCCCCCGAAGCCCGAAGCGATCAAACCCAGCGCTTGATCGACGGCAATCGCAGCCCTCAAATGCGCGAGTACCTAGAGAACCTCAAAAGGACTTGGAAACAAAAAGGAATTGAATTGGAAATTCCTGACCCTTCGGAATTCCAAGACGAATCCAAAGCCACTCCGACAACTCCAACAGAGCCTGCTCCCAAAAGCCAGCCTGCCATCCTACCTGAAATCAGCAACGTTGGTGCAGTAGTGCCCAACCCTCAAGCCCAATCTGCTGTCGTTCTTGTCAATACCGATCAACCTCAAGAAATTACCACTCAAGAGCCATCCGATCCGCAATCTCCAGCGGGCAACAAAGGTGTAAAAATCCGTTTCGATGATCAAGGGAACTTGGTCCTCGAGTCCTCCGATCCGAAAGCTCTCGATCAACTCGAAGAATGGATGCTAACAAACACTCCCCCCGAAAGAGAGTACGACGTTTTCCAAATTCGCCACACCAGACCCTATTGGATAAAACTCAACCTCGAAGATTACTTCAAAGAAGATTCCGGCAAGAAAGATACCGATGTCCTTTTTCGCTGGATCCTTGACATGGACGCCCCAAAACAAGACGATGGACCTCAGCTGGGAAAAAAACGCAAACTCAAATTCATGTCCGACTCAGACTCCAATACCCTGCTAGTCAGCGGTGCTAGCGACGCACAACTCAAAACCATCCGACGCCTGATCGATCTGTGGGACAAACCCGAGAAGCAAGACAAACAAAGTTTACGATTTACCAAAACCGTCAAAGTCGAATTCTCCAAAGCTCAAAATATCTCCGATGCCATCAAAGACGCATTCCGAGATCTACTGAGCTCCAATGACAAAGCCTTGGCACGCAACCAACAAGATTCCAACCAAGGTGCCGGCAAAGAGGCCAAGCATCGCTCGGAAGATTCCATCTCAGATGGTGGTATGAACTACGAATTCTCGGGAAAACTAAGCCTGGGGGTCGATGCCATCACCAACACGATCATCGTTAGTGCCAAAGGGGAAGAACTGCTCAAACTCGTTTGCGAAATGATTGAAGAACTCGATCAAAAAGCTAAACGAAATGAAACCATCGAAGTTCTCAAGGTCAACGGTACCAGCACCCAAGCCCTGGAAAAAGCCCTCAAGAATATGCTCAAGCCCCAAAATGGTATGGACCCAAATGCAAGGTCCCCTCAGAATCTCAAAGTCTCGCCAGACGGCCAACCCGTCGGGCAGCGTCCTGGCCAACCAAGAGGCCAGGGCAAAGGAGGTTCAAGCAATGCACTCAACGAGTTTGGGTCGGATGATTGAGCCTCCCCGGACGCAAACCATCATCAATCTCTTTATCCAAACCCAGCTTTAGCAAGTGACACAATGACGAACTCTCAGGGGACAAACTCACAAGGGACAATTACCGAAGGGTCAATCCTAAAAGGACAAACCGCAATCGTTTCGGGAGCCGGCCGAGGGATCGGTGCAGCGATCGCCAAGGCACTTGCAGCACAAGGTGCCAACGTCGCTGTCAACGATATACGAGAACCCACCGAAACCGTACAAGCCATTTTGGACATGGGCCGCAAAGCCATTTCACTTGTCGGCGATGTCTCGGATCAAGCGGCTGTCGAAGCCATGGTTCAAAAAGCCAAAGACCAACTCGGTCCAGTCTCGATCTTGGTCTCCAACGCAGCTTTCAGCGATCGCGAATTATTCTATCAAGCGAACATGGAGGGGTTTCGTAAAACGATCGATGTGTGCATGTGGGGCCCATTTTACTTGGCACGCGCGGTCGCTAACCAAATGATCGCAGAAAAGATCCAAGGCAACATGGTCTTTATCTCGTCGCCACATGCCTACAAACCAATCCCCGGTGCAACGGCATACAATATGGCCAAAGCAGCCCTGGATCAGTTAGCAAAAACCGCTGCGGTGGAATTGGCCGAATACCGGATCCGAGTCAATCTGGTTCACCCTGGTTGGACTGATACCCCAGGTGAGCGAAAATTCTTCTTCGAAGATGAACTTCAACAACACGGTAGCAACCTCCCTTGGGGCCGCCTTGCTAAACCCGAAGATATCGCCCACGGCGTCGTTTTTTTATGCGACCCTCGCAGCGACTATATCACCGGTGCGACGCTGTCGATCGACGGTGGGATCGTCCTTCCCTACCAGGAAATGTTTCGCATTCGTAACCGACCAAAGAATAGCTGATGCATGAGTTCGACATCATTTCCACGCTCGCAGGCGGTTTTGCGGCCGCTTTGGTGTTCGGCTATATATGCCACCTGCTTCGAATCTCACCGATCGTCGGCTTCCTTGTTGCAGGAATCGTCGTCGGCCCGAGAACCCCAGGGTTTATAGCCAATCCACAGATCGCCGCGCAACTGGCGGAAATCGGCGTGGTCTTGCTGCTGTTCGACGTCGGACTGCACTTTGATCTGCAGGAACTAGGACGGGTTCGCAAAATAGCAATCCCAGGTGCGCTGCTGCAATGCACTGGTTCGTTCCTTGCAACCTTTCTGCTGATGCTCTGGCTGTCGTATTCATGGCAAGAGTCCATGGCTATGGGCATCGCGATGTCGTTTGCAAGCACCGTCGTCGTGACTCGATTGCTCACCGATGCCAATGAACTTCAAACCCCAACAGGAAATCTGGCCATCGGTTGGCTGATCGTTCAAGACGTGCTTGCAGTCCTTGCACTGGTTTTGCTCCCTAATCTCAAAGGGATCGAAAGTGCATCTTGGTTGAGTCTCATCGGGATCGTAGAAATCGCCGCTCTGAAAATCGCGATCCTTGTTCTTGCGGTTTTTTTCCTGGGGGGGAAATTCATCCCCAAAATACTCCATCGCATCGCTGAGACTCGATCCAGAGAGCTTTTCACTCTGACGATCCTCGTGATCGTGCTTGGTCTGGCTCTGATCTCCTCCAAAGGCTTCGGCGTATCGATGGCACTGGGTGCTTTTCTTGCTGGCGTCGTCATCGGGCAAAGCGATTTCTCGGTCCGAGCCACCACCGATGCCCTGCCGATGCGCGACGCCTTTGCAGCCCTCTTTTTCGTATCGGTAGGGATGCTCTTTGACCCGATTGTTTTCTTCGATACCCCAGGTCTGTTTTGGGCAATACTGATCATCGCCATGGTCGTAACACCAGCCCTGGCAATATGGCTGATGCTCTTGATGGGCTTGCCACTTAAGAACGCTCTGAGAGTTGGGCTCTCGTTTGCACAAATCGGCGAGTTTTCGTTCATCGTCGCAGGTCTAGCCAAACATTCAGGTCTGATTTCCCAGTCGCTCGAACATGTACTGGTAGCTGTTTCGATTTTTTCGATCGCTCTTTGCCCACTTTTGCAAATGACAATCGACCCTGTCGTTCGCTTGGCACGCCGTTCTTCCAAACTGTCCTGGCTGACGATCTCACGCTTGCCCTTGAGTCTTCGACCCAGCTTGCAGACCCAAGGGCTTGAAGAAACTCCCCCCATCGGCGAATTTCGTACCGTCGTAGTTGGCTATGGTCCAGTAGGACGAACAGCAGCGAAACTTCTGTCTGAAAATGGAATCCAAGCCACCATCATCGAAATGAATCCCGGTAGCATCGAGCCGATCCGCGCCGCAGGTCACCGAATTGTACTTGGGGATGCTAGCCATGTCGAAACGCTCAAAGCCGCCGGGGTCCAGACCGCAATCAGCCTAATCCTAAGCGCCTCGAATATCCATCAAACCTCAAATGTCATCCAAATGGCAAGGCTTCTGAATCCGACGATTCAGATCCTGGTCCGATCGGCATATATCGGTCAGCGACACAGCCTCCTGGCCCAAGGTGCCGATCACGTGATTGCCGAGGAGTCCGAAGTTGCATTGGCATTGGCCGAAACGATTCTAAGAAATCTCGGTGCAACCGCTGAACAAATCGATCACCAGCGCGATAAACTCAGATCCGATTTGAACGATAATACCTTCAAAAAAACAAACTCATGACCAGCGACGTCCTGGAAAAGATACTAAAGCACACCCGCCAAACAGCAATGCTCCAATCGACCATGGCGCTGCTGGAATGGGATCAAAATACAGGATTGCCGTCAAATGCCGCTGAGTATCGCGCCGAGCAACTGACAATGCTCGCCGGGTTGCTGCACAAACTACGGGTCGACCCGCAACTGGGTGATTGGATAAATCAACTCAGCGAGCAAACGGGAAATCAAGACCCACTGGCTCCCTCAAGCGTAATGGCTCGATGCATCAAACGCGAATATCAGCGCGCTATCAAACTGCCTCAGTCGCTTGTCCAAGCCATCTCGCATGCCACAAGTATAGGCCAACAGATCTGGGTCGAATCCAAACTCCGGGATGACTTCTCAGGCTTCCTGCCTTGTCTGGAAAAAATCATCGAGCTCAAGCGTCAAGAAGCCGATTGTCTGGCCGCGCCCGGGCAATCCCGATACGATGTGATGCTCGATAGTTACGAAGAAGGTGCTACCAAAGAACAGATCCGTCGAATCTTTGATAGGCTTCGTGATTCGCTGGTACCCTTGATCCAAGAGGCTTCAGAGAAGTCCGCCAAACTCGGGCCATCGGTTGTCGAAGGTCGCTTTGAAATCAAGCCGCAAGAAGAGTTTGCTAAATGGGTGGCCAGGCAGATCGGATTCGATTTCGACCGAGGCAGGCTAGATCAAACCGAGCACCCTTTTTGCACGACTCTCGGGCCCCATGATCATCGGATCTTGACCCGATATTCAAAGGAATCCTTCTCCACAGGATTTTTCGGAGTACTGCATGAAGCCGGCCATGGAATGTACGAACAGGGACTCGATCCTCTTTGGTATGGTACCCCTGTCGGTAGCGCGGCGAGTCTAGGCGTTCACGAATCGCAGTCCAGATTATGGGAGAATTTAGTCGGACTTTCCGACTCTTTTTGGCACTGGGCCCATCCGCATTTGCTAGAGTATTTTCCCGGTTCCTTCGAAGGTGTTCCTTTGGAGCAACTAGTTCAAGATCTAAACCGAGTCCAACCCAGTTTGATTCGCATCGAAGCCGACGAAGTCACTTACAATATGCATATCCTGATCCGTTTTGAGCTTGAAGAGCAATTGATGGACGGTCAATTAAATGCTAGGGAATTGCCAAATGCTTGGAAGTCCAAGTACCAAGAGTATTTGGGAGTCGTTCCTACTATCGATCAACAAGGCGTTTTGCAGGACGTGCATTGGTCGGCTGGATTGATCGGCTATTTCCCGACGTACACTTTGGGAAACATCTATGCGGCCCAATTGTATCATGCCGCTGATCAACAGCTCGGTGGCTTGGATCGTCTAGTTCGCGCAGGTGAGTTTCGACCGCTCTTGCAATGGCTACAAAACAAAGTGCATCGGCATGGCCAAAGCTACTTGCCCATGCAACTGATCGAGCAAGCCACCGATCAAAAGGTTGATTCAAAATACTTAGTCGAGCACTTGAAGACCAAGTGCTAATACAATCAGGATAAGAGATGTCGGTAGATCGAAGGCAATTTATGACCTCATCGGCCATCGCAGCATCGGTAGCCCCGGTATTGGGCCGTTCACAGGAGACTATTATGAGCAAGCACAAAGTACTGATCATTGTTGGCGACGCCACCGAAACCGTCGATACGCTATACCCTTATTATCGCTTGATCGAAGCTGGTTATGAGCCAGTGGTGGCCGGTCCTGAGAAAAGGGTGTATCAGATGGTGATGCATGAGGTCAAACCCGGGTGGACAATTACCAAAGAGTGGGAGGGATACACGATCGAAGCCGACGTGGCATTCAAGGAGATCAAACCTCAGGAGTATGCAGGGATTTTTTTTAGTGGAGGCAGGGCACCTGAGTACATCCGCGAGGATCAAGACTTACTGCGGGTGACGCGTTGGTTTTGGGAGAATAAACGTCCGATGGCTAGTGTATGCCATGGGGTTGAGATCCCGGCTAGGGCAGGTATTGTCAAGGGCTTGCGGATGGCGACAGTGGCCAAGTGCAAATTCGACTTGGAAGTATGTGGCGGAATCTATGTCAACGAACCCTGCGTGATCGATCAGCACATGTTCTCAGGTAGAACCTATCACGATCATGGGTACTACATCGGACCATGGATCAAGGCCCTCGATGCATTTTGCAGCAAGTCCTAGCGTAAACACACGCCACAGATCGACCGATAATTTTCCTCGGTTAGCAAAATCATTGTTACTTAAATGAAAAGCCTCTGATCATTTAGCATCCCTGGTTGTATTCCAAGCACCTTTATGCAAACCACCCAGTGCGAATCCCAATCTGAATTGCTTTTCCAATCCGTAGGCCTCAGCAACGGATGGATCACTACCCAACTGAGCGATACAGGTCATGGTGCGCTTGGGCGCGCCATCCGTTGGGCGAAGCAACAATTCGCCGAATTGGAAAGTTCATTTTACATAGAACCGCTCAATACCCCCGAAAATACCCTCCGAGCCATCGATGCGTGTCGGCAACAGTCGATCCAACTCTTCATGAGCGAGGGTATCGACGTACGTTTTGCAAATCCGACAATGCAAGCCATCCAGAGTGTTCTAAGGTTAAAACGGCACGACAGATTAGCCAACTCACTTCCATTTGATGCGATCCAACCAAACACCTCATCTCTGCATTTGTTGGAAGTTCTCAGGATCGCCAATCCAAAACGAACTCGCGGAATGACCCTAGCAGATTTAATGCACCTTGCAATTAACTCAGGTAGTTCGATCACTGATTTTTATCCCGACTCGCATGTCCTGATCTCGAATCTAGCGTCCTTCTTAATCCGTTTCCATAAACAACCCGATTGCAAGTTGCAGATGGAAACCTCTGGCAATCCGAGCATCAGCAATAAATACCCAAGCCTTCGAGACACATGGGATGCCACACGCTCTAAGTTCCCACGAGTTTCCCAGCGCGGGATCAGGAACCTGACTAACCAACAACTTCAGCGCCACTCGGTGATGCTACTGTATGGACTATTCGTGCTCCAGTTTGGACACGCAGATCCGCAACCTCCCTTGAGTCTTGATGATGTACAGCATCGAGTCCGCTTATTATTTGATCGCGGTATTGCCGCATGGCCCAAACAACTCTCTGATCTGCTCAATAGCCTTTGGGCTCAAGGCCTCGACCAAGAGGCAACCCTGGCGCATTATGCAGACGAAATTGCATCGACGGCCCGGCATGTCGGCAAATGCCTGCTTGGCCAATATCCTTTAGTCTCCGAGTTGCTCGGATAAACGAATTCGCGGTAAACGATACAAATGATACATTGGGACGAATATCCACTAGCGATCAAAGAGGAAATCCTTGCTCAAGTCCAATCGCATGATGAGTTGCTCGATTCGCTGATCGATTCCCCCGTGGATCTTGGTGAACTTCAAATCGATTCAGTACCTGGTTACTGCATCATCGAGCAAATTCAACCAAGCCATTCGCTTCATAGTATCTTCTTAGCGATCAGCGATCCTCGGATCACGCCGATCCCACTTAGACACTCGGTTTGCATCAAACTCGCATGCGTAAACAGCGAACATGGCAGATTTAGCTTTTCCGAACTTGAGGATTGCCGCTTGAGTATCGATAAAGAGACCGAGTCGCTGAGAATCTTTTCTAAGATTCCGCAATTGCAAGGAAAGATTCCTAAGATTATTCATGCAGGCACGATACGGATTGGATCGTTTGAGACGAAATATCTCGTAACTGAGTACTTTTTTTCAGTGCGCAAAGCGCGGGCTGAGGATTTAACTTCATTAGCGAGCATTTGCCAATTGCTCACGATTCTTCAGATCATCCATCAACAAGGAATAGTTCACGGTGATTTAACACTAGAGAATCTAATGATGGTTAATTCCCGGGTCGGCCATAAAACTTTAAACCAAGAAGAGTATGATTGGAAAATCGTTGATTTTGGCAGTGTTGCGTTTTCTCGACGTTGGGGGCTTTTCAGTCCGTCGAAGCGACCAAGTTTTGCGCATCGGCTTGCTGGCCCGCTCGATGAGATTCGATATGCATGCCCCGTCAGTGCTTCGTATGACGTGGCGTGCCTAGCGTTGCTGATTCAAGAGTCGACATGTTTGGGATTCACCGATGCAGGAGATCTAAAAAGCGGAGATTTCGAATCCTATTGGCGCTTAGCTACCGATCCTCGGCCCGAATTGCGTCCAAGCGATGCAGGACAATTTCGAGGAGATCTTGTAGGACTAATGCGCAATGGAAATTACCGGCGGAAATGGCATAGCTTATCAATAATTCGTGCTGGACTCCGACGCAATACAAAAACGGTTGCCTTGGTAGTAGCTATGTTCAGCACTGTAGCTTTTGCTGCAAGCTATGCTATCTACCAGCGGCAATTGAGCTCTCAAGCAAGAGAGCTAAATGCACTATTGAGTCAAACCGTAGAGTCGCTCATGCATCGCAATTCAAGTATGCTCGGCCAGATCACAGATCTTGCAACTATGGAGCGGATCGGGATTGGACAAGGAAAATCACAAATCGATGGATTGGTTGAACAGAGTTTAGCCACTTGGGGAAATTCAAACCTAAACCCTCAGGTTCGCATTACGGCATTAAGGTTATCGGTGGACGCATCGCAAGCGATGTTGGAATTTCACAAGTCTGAAAGCTCACATGCGTGCTTGATTCGAACGTATGAAGCGATCCGTAAGGTTGCGGGCCAGTCCATCACCAAGGATCCTTTGGTTCGGTTATTAACGATCCGAATAAGAAGCAAACTGATACGACTTGCGGTTCAATACAACCACCCCATGCCCTTGGGGCAGGACCCAACGCCGTGAAGGATTTTTAGCTGTGATTTTATTGGTTTTTGATATTCCACTGCATCTGTAAAAATGCGAAAAGCCAGATTCCCCTTGGAACTTCCGGACACGCGTCCATCAGAAAGGAATCTGGCTCATGCGAACGAAACCGCAA
>Ga0172372_10002760_pt1 | contig 26391 bp, 19 predicted proteins | sample LakKiv5m_2_FD_114544 | JGI IMG/M metagenome (GOLD analysis project Ga0172372, IMG submission 114544) | Freshwater microbial communities from Kabuno Bay, South-Kivu, Congo - kab_092012_9.5m | ecosystem: Environmental > Aquatic > Freshwater > Lake | place: Democratic Republic of the Congo...
ACGTCCACCGCCACGACGCCCACGCGTTGGGGATCCACGGTTTCCCGGGTCTCGCGGATCTGCCCGGTGGCCGGATCCCGCGTCTGCAATGTCAGCACCCAGTCCGCGGCCGCCACCCGCAGCGCGAGGACCATCGACAACACCCACCACGCGACGCGTCGAAAAATCGGACTCATGGAAATCAGGGGGTCGAGATCAGATCGCGGGCGATGCCTGGAACCAGGTCCTCCTCGGGCGCATGCGCCTCGGTGAAGATCACCATGACCCACTTCCGGCCGTCGGGAAGATGCAGCAACGCGCAATCATGCCGGGTCTGACTCGTCCACCCGGCCTTCGACCACACCTTCGTTCCCGTCGGAACACCGGAGCCGATGAACCCATGAACCTGATCCTCCGGGGTCGCGGGCGCGGCCGGATCGCGCGTGAGCAAGGCACGCATCTTCTCGCAACGCGCTGGCGTGACGACACGGTCGAGGGCGATGTCCGTCATCAGCCGGGCCGTGGCATCGGTCGTGAGGAGGTTCCGCTTGGGTTCAAAGGTCCGGATCGCCTGGACCTCCCGACCGTACGGGCCCTCGCACCAGGGCTTCTTGTTGCAGTTGATCCCGGTGTAACCCAGCGAGGTGAAATACCGGTTCACCGCGTTCCGCTGGTCGTGCCACGCCCTCAGGCTGTCCGGGGCCAACTCCGGCCCGCTGGTCGTTCCCGTGAGCACATCCAGGACGTAGTGCGTCGCCTCGTTGTACGAGTCGACGATCATGTCGCGCATCGCGCGCTTGAGTTCGTCAGATTCATCCAGCTTTCCGTCCTCCATCCACCGGTGGGCGGCGACCAGGTAGAACAGTTTGACCACGCTGGCGGGATAGATCAGCTGATCGCCGCGATGCGATCCCCATCGGAGCCGCGCGGGATCCGAAACATCGATGAGCGTCACCGCGACTTCCTCGGGCTTCAGTGACTTGGGACGCGGCTTCGCGGTCCACGCGTTCACCACCGACTGCACCCGACGGTCCAGCGCCTCGTCACGCACGCCTTCCGCCATTCCCCCGGGACCCGCCGCGAAGGACAGCGTCCCGAGCCAGAACCAGCACACCCACGGCCATCGTTTCATGTGTTGCTCTCCGTTCCTTCCGTTGATTCCACCCCCGCCCCGGAGCCCGGCGGCTCCGGCAGCTCCAGAAATCGAATGACGGTGTCGCCGTGGTTGAGCTGCTTGCGATCGTCCCACGTCGCCGGGACCTCCATCTGGTCGCGACGCGCATGGCCGAGGATCAGGCGTCCGCCGGGAACCAACAGCGCCGGGAGGTCCGGATCATCGAGCAACCGTTGCGCCAGCGAGGTCGACCGGCGGCCGACGTTCTTTTCCCCGTACGGCGGATCGGCGATCACCAGATCAAACCTCCGTCCCGACGCCTTCAATTGCGGCAACACCGCGAAGACGTCCTGCACGCGCAATTCCACGCGGATACGGTCCAGTCCGGACGCTTCCAGGTTTCGTCGATAATAGCGCGCGTGCCGTTCGGACTTCTCCACGCTCACCAACTCCACAGCGCCGCGGCTGAGCATTTCCAGCCCAAGGGCGCCTGTACCGGCGAACAGGTCGAGGACGCGCGCATCCACGGGCCGCGCCCCCAGACTGTTGAAGACCGCCAACTTCACCTTGTCCGGCATCGGCCGGACATCAAAGCCCTCGGGAACCTGCAGCAAACGGCCCTCCGCGAGCCCACCGATGATCCGCATGCCCTCCACCCTGCTTCCCGCCCTCCCCGACGCCAACAGGTTTCTGCTTGGAGGCCGGGTGCCCTCACCCGGCGGAGGTGAACCTCATCCAGGAAACCGGGTCTCAAGCTCTGCGGGCGATGACACGCTCAGGACGGCACGTGCGAGTTGCCAGAGCTGGCCCTCGTCCTGGATCGCTTCGATCCGTGTCCGGAACGCCTCCTGGCAGGGGCCAAAGCGGGCAAGGATCATCTCCAGGAGCATTTCACGGGCTGCGGTCAGGCGCCCCTCCACCCGCCCCTTCTCCAGCCCAGTCTCCAACCCCTCATTCCAAACGATCCGTTCGTACGGGCTCCGTTCCTTGGTTTGCATGCTGGCCTCCATCTCTTTCACGTCTTGGCGAAATCCTAACTCCTCCCCCTCCGGCAACGCCAGCAACCAATGGATGGCACGCATCACCTCGCGAACCTCCGTGTCACTCATCCCGGATTCCAGCAATTGCCTCACCAGACCCAGCTTTCCGCTCCGACGAGCTTTCGGATTCCCGCTCGTCCCCTGTGCCAACCGATGTGCCTGGATCACGCGTGCCACCGGATTCCCCGCAGCAATCAAGGGTTCAAGGTCCAACTCCGCCAGCTTGCAGGTGCAGCACTCGAACACCAAAGATCCGCTCCCAAAGCGGTACTCGTATGGGCCTGGCCGCCACAAAGGATTCGGATCGGCGAGGATCGCCAGACTCACAGGCAATTGATCGAAGTGATCCAGGATCCGGCTGAAGTACCGAAACATTCGCCGTGGGAGATCAGCGTCGCGTTGGGACTGCACCTCGACGTGGATCAGGAACAATTCCGCGGAACCATCCAGCCGCCGGACCCGGATGAGCTTGTCGACCCGAAGGACGCCGGCAGCCGAGTCAGGGAAGATCTTCTGCAATTCGGTATCCAGGAACACCGGAGCCACCGACCAGTCGATGAGCGCCGCGAGCTCTGGAAACATCAATTCCAGGCACGCCGGTAGGAACGTCTCCAGCGTCACCTTCCAGGCCGCGTCGTATCGCGTTGGGGGATTCAACAACGCATTGCTACGCCAGCAACGGTCGGAAGGTTACCGGCGAAGCTCATCGATTCGCCACGTGAGGGCACGCGGCCTTCAGAGGGAGTTCCCAGAAGGTTCGAAGTCGACCGCATGCATCCGCACCCACATGCTTTCGCCGTGCCTGCAGAAGCTCCGTCCCCCTCCCCCGATGCCCTTGTCGCCGAATTCCGGCGGCACCTGGAGGTCGAGCGGAACACCTCGGGCTACACCGTGCGGAACTACGGGCAGGCCTTGGACGAATTCTCCACCTGGCACCAGACGACCGCCGGCCGGCCACCCCAGTGGGAAACCATCAGCCGCGACGAACTGCGCCTCTACCTGCGCTGGCTCGGTCGCAAGGGACTCGATCCCGCCAGCGTCGCCCTCCGCTTCAGTGCGTTGAGGACCTTCTTCAAGTGGATGGTCCGCGAAGGACGACGCGACTCCACCCCTGTCCGATTGCTCCGCCTGCCGCGGCTCCCGCGACGGTTACCCCGATTCCTGACCGAGGCCGACGTCCCCAAGCTCCTCGCCGCGCCGCTCAAGGAACTGGAACTCGCCCGGAAGGCCGATCCTGCCACCCCGGTGGATCCAACCGTTTTCCTGCGCGACCGAGCCGTACTCGAAACCCTCTACTCCTCCGGCCTCCGCATCAGCGAGGCCTGCGGCCTGCGCTTCGAGCAGGTCAACATCACCGACCGCATCCTCCGGATCCGCGGCAAGGGACGGAAAGAACGCGAAGTCCCGATCGGCGAACCTGCGATGCGGGCCATCCGGGAGTACTGGACCGCGGTGGTCCATCCGAGGGCCACGGGGACACCCGTCTTCCTGTCACGCCCGGAAGGTCTAACTCCGGTGCGCGCTTCGGAGATCCAGGCGCGCCTCAAGCTCTACCTCGCCAGCGCCGGCCTCGATCCCGAGATCACACCCCACAAACTCCGACACAGCTTCGCCACGCACCTGCTGAACAACGGCGCCGACCTCCGCTCCGTCCAGGAGCTTCTCGGTCACGCCCGCCTCCAATCCACCGAGGTCTACACGCACGTCAGCGCGGCGCGCCTGAAGCAGGCCTACGACGACGCCCATCCGCGGGCCTGAAGCGATTCCGAAAGCGAACGGTCACGTCGGCATCTGCAACCCGATCTTCGACGCGACCTGCATGACGTCCTTATCGCCGCGCCCGGAGAGGTTCACGATGATCAGGTCGTCCTTCGACATCGTCGGCGCCCGATGGATCGCCTCGGCGACCGCATGCGAGGATTCCAACGCCGGGATGATGCCTTCGGTGCGGGCCAAACGCATGAAGGCTTCCAGCGCCTTTTCATCGGTCGCGTAGCTGTATTGCACGCGACCCTGATCATGGAGCCATGCGTGTTCCGGACCTACCGCCGCGTAATCAAGACCCGCCGACACGGAATGGGTGGATTGGATCTGCCCGTACTCGTCCTGGAGGATGTACGACCGGGTTCCCTGCAACACGCCCAGCGACCCACCATGGAAACGTGCCGCGTGCTGCTCCGGAAGGATGCCGTGCCCGCCCGCCTCGACGCCGACCATCTGGACGCTGGCGTCGTTGAGGAAGGGATAGAACAACCCGATGGCGTTTGAACCACCGCCAACACACGCCAGGAGCAGGTTGGGCAGACGGCCTTCCTTCTCGAGGATCTGCCGTCGGGCCTCGTCACCGATGACCCGGTGGAAGTTGCGGACCATCACCGGATACGGATGGGCGCCGTACGCGGTGCCGAGGATGTAATGGGTCGAACGGACATGGGTGACCCAGTCGCGCATCGCCTCGTTCACCGCCTCCTTGAGTGTCTTCTGGCCGGCGTGCACCGGCACCACGTCCGCGCCGAGCATCTTCATCCGGTACACGTTCAGCGACTGCCGTTCGCAGTCCACCGCGCCCATGTAGATGACGCACTTCAACCCGAACATCGCCGCCACCGTCGCCGTGGCCACGCCGTGCTGCCCGGCACCGGTTTCCGCGATGATCCGGGTCTTGCCCATCCGCCGCGCCAGGAGCACCTGACCGAGCGCGTTGTTGATCTTGTGCGCGCCCGTGTGCAGCAGGTCCTCGCGCTTCAGGTAGATCTTCGCACCACCGAGTTCCCGGGTGAGCCGTTCCGCCAGATACAACGGAGTCGGCCGGCCGACAAACTCGCTGAGGTAATAATCCAATTCCTTCTGGAACGCCGGGTCCTGCTGCGCCCGGAAGTACTCCTCCTCCAGTTGCTGCAGGGGGTACACGAGCGTTTCCGGCACATACCGACCTCCAAACTGCCCGAAATGCCCCTCGGCATCGGGCATGGAGGTCGAAGCAAACTCAACGGTCTCGGCGGCACTCATGGATCGGTTCTGGCAAGCTTCAGCACGGTCTTGGGTCGGTCAAACGGCGCCTTCAATACTTCGGCACCGAAGCGTCGATCTGGTCGCTCCACGCACCGATCCCGCCCTTTACCGACTTCACATACTTGAAGCCCTGCTCACGCAGGTATTTCAGCGCCTTCATGGACCGCACGCCGCCCTTGCAGTGGAGGTAGTACTGCACGTTGGGATCCAGTTCCGTGAACCGCTGCGGCAACAGGCTCAGCGGAACCTGCGGCACGCCCTTCACATGCGCGATGGCGTACTCGTCCGGCTCCCGCACGTCCACCACGCGGATCCCCAGCGATGGATTGTCCAAGGCCTTCTTCATGTCCTGGACGGTGACCTCGTCCGGGTTCTCCGACGGATTCTTCGGCTCCGGGACGATCCCGCAGAACTGCTCGTAATCGATCAGCCCGGTGATCGAGGGGTTGGGACCGCAGATCGGGCACTTCGGATCCTTGCGCAGCTTCAGTTCGCGGAACTTCATGTCCAGCGCGTTGAACAGCAGCAACCGCCCGATCAGCGTGGAGCCCTTGCCCAACGCCAGCTTCAGGATCTCGGTCGCCTGGATGCACCCGATGATTCCCGGCAACACGCCCAGCACGCCGCCCTCGGCGCAGCTCGGTACCATGCCCGGCGGCGGCGGCTCCGGGTACAGGCACCGGTAACACGGCCCACCCAGATGCGGCGCGAACACGCTCGCCTGCCCCTCGAAGCGGAAGATCGACCCGTACACGTTCGGCTTCTTCAGCAGCACGCAGGCGTCGTTGGTCAGGTAACGCGTCGGGAAATTGTCCGTGCCATCGACCACGATGTCGTAGGGCGCGATGAGGTCGAGGGCGTTCTCGGCAGAGATGCGCGTCTTGTGCAACGCGACCTCCACGTTCGGGTTGATCCCGGCGATCGTTTCCTGCGCCGACTCCGCCTTCGACCGGCCCACATCCGCGTCGGTGTGCAGGATCTGACGCTGGAGGTTCGACACGTCCACCGTGTCGAAGTCCACCAACCCGATCTTTCCGATGCCCGCCGCCGCCAGATACATGGCGATCGGACTGCCCAGGCCACCGGCACCGATGCAGAGCACCGACGTGTTGCGGATCTTGCGCTGCCCGGCCATGCCCACCTCCGGAAGGATGAGGTGGCGGGAGTAGCGACGGATTTCCTCGTTCGTAAGGTCGATCATAACGAAACGCGGCCACCGTAGGCCCCATGACCCCGACGGCCAAGCGCTTGTTTGGAAGTTTGCAGGCGCGCGGGCGGCGACGGGGACGTCGCCAACCCGTCCCAGGCAAGTTCGGGGTGAGGATTGCCTACGGAGGCCCTCCCCATCCGGAATCTATTTCTCCAGATACTTCACCACGGCCTCCGTCCGCGTGTGGGCCCCGAGCTTCTCGAAGATATGCTTGAGGTGGGTGTGCACGGTCAGGGGACTGATGCCGAGTTCCGCGGCGATCTCCTTGTCATGCAACCCGCGCTGGAGGCAGGTCAGGATCTGGCGCTCCCGCTGGGTCAGCGCACTGCGGATGCTCGCGTCCATCTGCCCGGCCGCGGGACTGAACAGGCTCTGGCAATACCGACGCAAGGCCCGTGGGGCTTCGTCGACCAGCAGCTTGCCGCTCGCGAACGCCCCCTCCAGAGGCTCCAGCAGGTTGCCCAACGGTCGACGCCGCAGCAGGTAGCCCGCCTCGACGCCGCTGAAGGACTGGAAGATGTGGTCGCTGCTCGAATACAGGCCGAACGGGTAGATCAAGGGCGTCGACCCCTCCTTCAACCGCGCCGGAAGGGCTTCCGGCACCACCGTGATGTCGTCGCGATCCACGAGGACCACATCCACATGGGCTGAACGCCGCGGGGCATCCGCCAATTCCGTGAGACTGCCGTAGCCACTCACCGAGCAGCCCGGGATCAACTCCAACCAATGAACCATTGCCCGGCGGAAGACCACGTCCGCTTCCACCACCGCCAGACGCAACCGCTGGGGCCGGGCACCCGTCCCGACCGACACGGACGCCGTGGGAAGGGTGAACAAGGTCGTGTAGGTGCAGGCCAGCGGCGCTTCGAGCCAGAAGATCGCCACCGTGAATTCACGCGACACGCGCGCTCCGGTCTTTTCCCAGCCCTGGGTCGCCAACTGCCGGTACATGGTCTCCGCGGCGCGACGGGCTCCGACCTCGTCGCGCGTGCCCAAGGGCACGTACCAGCCCTCGCCCTCGTGCTCGAGCCACTGGAACCACTCGTCCGCACCCAGGGGACGAAGACCTGCTGCATGTCGCCTCCGGGAGGGGGGCAAAATGCGTATGTTACTCCGGTTGGGGGATTCCGACTCTGGATTCATTCAGTCTACTCCCATGCTAGGTAAAGAAGCACTGTTCAGACCACGTCACTGAGTTTTCAATCTCGTCACGCAATCGACGCGCGGCTCTCACGCTCCTCATCTCACCTTCAGACATCTTTTTGAACATGGAATCATCCAAAGGCGGCCTGACGAAGGCTCGAACGACGCACCGGAGCGCTTCCGGCTTCACGCTGATTGAACTTCTCGTGGTCATCGCAATCATCGCGATCCTCGCGGGCATGCTCCTCCCAGCCCTCTCAAAGGCCAAGTCCAAAGCCCAACACACGAAGTGCATCAATAATCTCAAGCAGATCAGTCTTGGCACCACGATGTACGCCAATGACCACAACGAGACCTTCCACAACATCGGTGGCTCCGTCCCCAACCACGGTCAGTGGACCCGCAATCCCCGGGTCACCGACCTCCTCGCCCCGAACGATTCCCTGGCCTACTGGGGTCTCGCCTACATCAAGTACTTCGGCGGCTCCCGGAAGGTCTTCCGTGATCCCGGCGCCAAGATGGTCGACCAATGGCGCGAGGACGGCCTGAAATATCCGCAGGAGTTCTGGGCGGATTCCTCCTACGGCATCAACGGATTCGTCACCCAGGCCCCGGATCCCCGCTCTCCCGGGGTCCGTGGTGCCGGCCCCCGCAAGATCACGGACTACGAAAGCCCGCAGACCCTCATCTTCGCTCAGGACGCCGCCGAACAGCGCATGGACGGCGCTGACGACACCATCGGACTGTTCCCTGGAAGCTCCGAGATCCTGACCCAGTGGCGCTTGGGTTCCCTGCCCCAACTCTACCCCGGCGTGAATTTCCTGTGGGAATGGTACCGGCACAACCAGCGCTCCGCGATCCTCTGGGTTCCTGGCAACGTCTCGAGCGTCAAGTTCAACGACGTGAAAAAGGGCGTTGATTACCGCTGGTACACCGGCGTAACTCCGCTGGAACAGCCCCAGTTTTGATCCGGGATCTCCTTTCGCTTCTCATGGAAATCACGAATTCATTCCGCTCGCTGGCCGCCGTTGTTGCCCTGTGCGCAGCGACCCTCTGCGGCTGCGGCGACAAACCCGCCCCCGAGCCCATCTCGGCAGCGGAAGTCCCCAAGACCCTCGACTCCGCATTCAACTCCGCTTCACCGGAAGCCCGCGCCGCCGCCAAGGCGGCCGCCGAGGCCCTCCAGAAGGATGAGCAATCCATGGCCCTCGACGCTCTGGAGGCGCTGGCCCGCAAGACGGACCTGACCCCCGAACAACGGGAGGCAGCCGCCAAGGCAGCCGTCTCCGTCCGGGCGGGCATCGTCGACGCCGCCGCCAAGGGCGACGCCGCGGCCCAGGCTTATCTGGAAGAACAACGCGCCCGAAAGTAATCCCAACGCCCCGGCACCCGACCGGGGCTTTTCATTTCCCTGTCTGCCTTCTCAACAAAAACCTCAGCCCTGTTAACTAGAATGAATCGAAGACTCCAGTATGCCCTGGCGATCGCAGGTGCCGCGGCCGCGCTGCTCCCACAAGCAGCGTCCGCAGCACTGATCGGCCAGTGGGACTTCAATTCCGGCACCCTTGCCGGAACCGTTGGCGCCGCCATCACCTATGCGGACGGCCCCGGTGCCACCACTCAGGCCGGCACCTCGTTCGGAACCACCACCGCCCTCGGCGTTCCGGACATCGGCGGCACCGTAGCGAACATCATGAAGTTCCCGGCCGCCGTCGCCCCGGCCGGTTACACCGTTCCGATCAATGCCGCCGGCAACGGCGGCGGATCGCTCGTCAACCAATGGACGATGATCGTCGACGTGCTGTTCCCGACGGAATCCAACAACAAGTTCCGCACGTTCATTGATACCGACGGCGGGGCCATCGACGCGGACTCCGAGCTGTTCGTCAACGCCGCCAACGGCATCGGAACTGCCGGCAACTACTCCGGCACGGTCCTCCCCAACACCTGGCACCGCATCGCCTTCGTCATCGACCAGGCCGACGGCGTGAACAAGATCCGCAAGTACATCGACGGCGTCGAAGTCGGCATCCAGAACGCCGGTGGCCTCGACGGTCGTTGGGCGCTCTCCGCTGGCGGGTTTGCCACGCTGTTCAGCGACAACGACACCGACGTTGCTCCTGGCTTCGTCAACTCGATCCAGATTTATGACGCGGCCCTCTCCAAGGCCCAGGTCGCTGCCTTCGGCAAGGCCACCGCCGCCGGTCTCCCCACGACCCTTCCGCCGATCCCCTCGTTCGTCGAAAACTGGCTTCCCAAGGGTGCGTTTGCCAATCCCGGATCGGAAGTTGGTCTCGTCCTGAACAAGGGTTCCGTCACCGTCACCGGCATCACCGCCAGGTATGATGGTGCCAGCGTCACTCCGACCGTCACCACGGTTGGCGACATCATCACCATCAAGGTTCCCGGCGCGGCCACTCCTGCCCGCACCGATCACACCCTGATCGTCAACTTCACGGACTCGGTTCTGGGTGCCCGCTCGCTCACGAACAAGTTCCGCATCCCGCTCAACTTCGAGGATTTCGACTCTGTTGTCCTCGGACCGAACGTCGATGAGGGACGCGCCGGCGACCAGGTCTTCTCGAAGGACGGCCCCGCCGGTTGGACCGTCGACAACTCCCAGATGCCGAAGAATGCAGACACGGGCGCTTCGTGGGAAGATGCCGGCATTGGCGTGACCGAGTTCAAGGGCTGGACGTTCCTGAACCGCGACTGGTGGGTGGCCACCGCCGGTGACCAGACCCGCTCCCAGTTCACCCTGGGTACCGGCACCGTCGCGGTCGCCGACCCCGATGAATGGGACGACCTCGGCAACCCCGATGGAACCGTGGGGTATTTCAACTCCTTCTTCTCCTCGCCGAACATCTCGGTCGCTGGCGTGGCAGCCAACTCGATCACGCTGAAGTTCTCCTCCAGCTGGCGCCCCGAGGCGCGCGACGATACTGGTCCGGATGGCCAGCAGACCAACGACCAGACCGGCGTGGTCCGAGTCTCGTTCGACGGCGGCGCGGCCACCGAGGTCATCCGGTGGACCTCCGTCGACGGCGCCCCGACCTTCAAGCCCGACTCGCAGAACGAGTCGGTCACGGTCGTGATCAACAACCCGGCCGGTGCCTCGAACATGAAGGTCACCTTCGGCCTCCTGAACGCCGGCAATGACTGGTGGTGGGCGGTCGACAACGTCGTCGTCGACTCCGGCATCGTTCCAGCCACGATTTCCGCCCAACCCCGCGGCGTCGAAGTCGAAGAAGGCTCGACACTCAACCTCTCCGTGACGGTCGTCGGCGATGCGCCGCTGGCCTATGAGTGGTTCCGTGGCGTCGGCGCGTCCAAGACCGCCATCCCGGGCGCCACCGGTGCGACCTATTCCAAGGCGCTGGCCACTGCGGCTGACGCCGGCCTGTACAGCGTCAGCGTCTCCAATGCCGGTGGCTCCGCCGATTCCGCGGCTGCCGAGGTCAAGGTCCTCCTCCGCAACCGCCCGAAGACCCTTCTCTCCGAAGACTTCAATGGCCTCGTGCTCGGACCCAACGTCGACGAAGGCGTGGCCGGCGATCAGGTCTGGACCAAGACCTCCCCAGCTGGCTGGACGATCGACGACACCGGCGTCCCCGGTGCCGGCGACCCCGCCAACGACGGCGTGACCGAATGGGCCGGATGGTCCTTCGCGGACCGCGCCTGGTGGGCCAACACGGCCGGCAACCAACGCCGCGCCGAATTCCTCAAGGGCACCGGTGCCGTCGCCATCGCCGACGGCGATGAATGGGATGACCAGAGCCACGCTGCTGGCTCGATGAACACCTTCATCTCGACCCCGGCCATCAATGTCGCCGGCCTGAAGGAAAACAGCGTCGTCCTCCGCTTCGACTCCTCCTGGCGTCCTGAAGAGCCGCAGAAGGCCGTGATCCGCGTACAGTTCGACAACGGAACCCCCGTTGAGATCCTGCGCTGGGAAGGCGGCAACTCCTCGCCCTTCTTCCATGCCGACAATGTCAATGAGACGGTCACCCTCGGCATCAACAATCCCGCCGGCGCCTCGACCATGAAGGTCACGTTCGGCTACATCGACGCCGGCAACAATTGGTGGTGGGCGTTTGACAACGTGGTCGTCTCGGGCACGCCCAGCGACTTCGACTCGCTCCAGGATTCACTCCTGACCTACCTGCCCTTCAACGGCACCTACGCGGATGCCTCCGGCAACAACGTCAACGGCACGGCCGTCGGCACCACCTCGTTCGTCGAAGGCAAGGCCGGTCAGGGCGTGCGCGTCTCGACCGCTGCCGGCTCCTCGAACTACGTGACCCTCGGCCGCCAGATCCTGTTCGGCACGAACCGGAACTTCACCGTTGCCTTCTGGGCCAAGTTCATCTCGAACAGCGATGATCCGTCCATCATCGGCACCAAGAACTGGGACGGCGGCGGAAACGTCGGCTGGGTCATCGCTCCCGGCGGCAACAACCGCGTCCAATGGAACCTCAACACCGTCGGTGGTACCCGCAAGGACTACGACGGCCCCGCCGACACCTTCGCCGGCCAGGCCTGGCGCCATGTCGTCGTCAGCTTCGACCGCAATGGCAACGCCACGACCTACGTCGATGGCGCCCAGGTCGATTCCCGGTCGATCTCCGCGAACTTCGGTCAGTCCATCGACACCGATACCCTCGCCCTCAACATCGGCCAGGACGGCACGGGCCGGTATGGTCCCGCGTTCGAGGCAGTCATCGACGAGGTCGCCATCTGGGGCCGTGTCCTGGAAACCTCTGAAGTGTCCCGAGCCTACGCCAAGGGTGCCGCTGGTGTCGGCCTCTTCGCCCCCATCCCGCCCGCCGCCATCATGGCCTCCGCTTCCCTCGTCAACGGCGACGTGAAGCTGAGCTGGACCGGTGGCACCGCCCCGTACCTCGTGCAGGGCGCCACCCAGCTCAACGGTGAATGGGTCGACATCGTCACCACCAGTGGCAACGAAGTGACCATTCCCGCCGTTGGACCTGTGGCCTTCCTGCGCGTGCAGGACGGCACCACCAAGACCGTCCGCCTCTTCAAGGCCAACATCAACGCCGCCCAGGAAGTGGCCGCCTCCCCCGTCGTCTCGCCGGCAACGGGCAAGGGCTTCTTCTCGGTCACCGGGCTGAACGCGTTCTACTACATCTCCTTCGAGGGAACCGTCGGGAACGTCACCGCTGCACACCTCCACAACGCTGCTGCCGGGGTCAATGGCGGCGTCCTGTTCCACCTCGCGCCCTCGCCCAACATCCCGGCGAATACGCGCGGCGGAATCCTCTCCGGCGTTCAGGTCCTCACGGCGACCCAGCTCACCGAGATCGAGAACAGCCGGACCTACGTGAACATCCACAGCACCTCCTACCCCGGAGGTGAGCTCCGCGGTCAGCTGCTCCCGTAAGTCGACAAACCATGGGCCGGCCCGTCCGTCGGGCCGGTCCCATGGACCCGTTTTTCCATCCTCGTGTGAGGATGGGCGGCGGGCGCCGGCGGTGTAATCCGTGTGTCACCCCGGCGCCCGCCTTTTCTTTACCCGGATCACCCTTCCCCTGCCCTCGTGCCCGCCACATTGCCCTCCTCCCAGGATCCCCGCCGCGGTGCCTTTGCACGCTGGCTCGAAACGGCCCCTTCCGCCCTCTTCGTCCTCGTCGCGGTGTTCGCGGCCTTCTCGACGTACTTCGCCATGTACGCGTTCCGGAAGCCCTTCGCCGCCGCAAAGTTTGACGGCCTCACGTTCATGGGCACGGGCATCGGCCTGAAGACGGCCCTCGTGATCGGTCAGATCATCGGCTACGCCCTGTCCAAATGGGTCGGCATCAAGTTCTGCTCCGAGATCACCCCTGCCCGTCGCGCCCGGACCCTGATCACCCTGGTCCTCGCCGCCGAATTCGCCCTCCTCCTTTTCGCCATCCTGCCCGCGCCTCTGAAGGTCGCGGCCATGTTCTTCAATGGTCTCCCCCTCGGAATGGTCTGGGGGCTCGTCGTCTGGTACCTCGAAGGCCGCCGGACTTCGGAAATCCTCATGGCCGGACTCGCCTGTTCCTTCATCGTGGCCTCCGGTGTCACCAAGGACTTCGGACGGGCCCTCATGGCCGGCACGATCGCCGAGGCATGGTCCGCCGTTCCGATCGTCGGCGCCCTCATCGGCAATGCCCTCGGCAAGGTTTCCGAATTCTGGATGCCCTTCATCACCGGGCTCCACTTCCTTCCGGTCTTCTTCCTCGGAGCCTGGACACTCCAGCAACTCCCCAAGCCCAACGCCTCCGACGTCGCCACCCGTGCACCGCGCACCCCCATGACCCATGCCGACCGCATGGCCTTCCTGCGCCGGTTCGGCCTCGGAATGATCCTGCTCTGCACGGCCTACTTCTTCCTTACTGCCTACCGCGACTTCCGGGACAACTACCAGGTCGAGATCTTCGAGGAACTCGGGTACCGCTACGCCGACAACAAGGTCATCATCTCCAAGGCCGAAACCCTCGTCACCGCCGGCGTGATCATCGCCATGGCCTTCCTCAACGCCATCCACGGGAACCGCAAGGCGCTCCTGACCGCCTTCATCATCATGACCTCCGGCCTGCTCCTGCTCGGCGGCAGCACGCTCCTCTTCCGATCCGGCGTCCTCAATGGATTCTGGTGGATGACCCTCACCGGCCTCGGCTCCTACCTCGCCTACGTCCCCTTCAACGCCATGCTCTTCGAACGACTCATGGCCGCCACCCGCGCCACCGGCACCGCCGTCTTCGCCATCTACGTTGCCGACTCCGTCGGTTACTCCGGGTCCGTGGGCATCCAACTCTTCAAGGACCTCGCCCAGCAAACCACGACACGCCTCGGCTTCTTCGAGAACTTCACCTGGTTCCTCTGCGCCGTCGGTTCCACCTGCCTCGCCGCCGCCGCGGTCTACTTCCTGCGCAAGTCCAACGATTCCATGCCCTCGAACAGCTAGCCACTTCCGGGGATTGAGCCCTTGCCCCGAACCGAATGTCATCTCCCCACACGTTGCGTAACCGACCGTACTGAATCTTCCGCCATGGCCTCCACTCCGTCCCTGCCCGCCCCAAAGGATCAACTCCTGTTCACCCCCGGTCCGCTCACCACTTCCCTCGCGGTGAAGCAGGCCATGCTCCACGACGCCGGTTCGTGGCACTGGGAGTTCAATGGCAAGGTCAAGGCCATCCGCGAGAAACTCCTCGCCGTCGCCGGCGTATCCCGCGCCAGCGGATGGGAAGCCGTCCTTCTCCAGGGATCCGGCACCTTCGGCGTCGAGGCCGTCTTCCTCACCGGCGTTCCTCCCGAGGGCAAGGTCGCCGTCCTATCGAATGGCGCCTACGGCGAACGTGCCGTCCTCATGCTCCAGCACGCCCGCATCCCCCATGTGGTCCTGCATACCGCCGAGGACGTCCCCAATGACCCCGCAGCCCTCGACCAACTGCTCACCTCCGACAAGGCCATCACCCACGTCCTGGCCGTCCATTGCGAAACCACCACCGGCATCCTCAATCCCATCCAGGACATCGGGGCTGTCACCCGCCGCCACGGCAAGACCTACATCGTCGACGCCATGTCCAGCTTCGGCGCGTATCCCATCGACTTCGAAGCCTTCGGCATCGACTACCTGATCTCCTCGGCCAACAAGTGCATCGAAGGCGTCCCCGGATTCTCCTTCGTCCTCTGCCGCCGCCTCGTGCTCCTCGCCACCGAAGGCTGGGCCCGCTCCCTCAGCATGAACCTCCTCGACCAACTCAAGGGCTTCGAGAAGAACGGCCAGTTCCGCTACACCCCACCCACCCACGCCATCCTCGCCTTCGAACAGGCCCTCGCCGAACTCGATATCGAAGGGGGCCCCGCTGGCCGGGCCAACCGCTACCGCGAAAACCATCGCACGCTCGTCGAGGCCATGGATCGGATCGGCCTCAAGCCCTACCTGAACCCCGCCGTCCAGAGCCACATCATCACCAGCTTCCCGTACCCGAGCCACCCCGCGTACAACTGGACCGACTTCTACCGTCGCGTCGCCGAAAAGGGCTTCCTCCTCTACCCCGGAAAAATCTCCAAGGCCGACACCTTCCGCATCGGCAACATCGGCCGCCTCTTCCCCGCGGACATGCGCGCCGTCGTCTACGCCATCCGCGAAGCCCTCGTGGAGATGGGCGTCCCCGTTCCTCCCGCCCTCTGACCAGGCTCAGTCCGATCCGTCTGATCCGTCCGATCAGACCGATCAGACCGATCCATCTCCCACAGCACCGCCATGCACCGCACCCTCCTCTCCCTGCTCTTCGCCGCGGCTTCCACCGTGGCGGCCATGGCGGCCCCGCCCCTTCCCCTCCAGCAGGCCCATTCGCACAACGACTACGAGCAGAAGCGCCCACTCGCCGCCGCACTCGACAACGGCTTCTGCTCGGTCGAGGCCGACATCCACCTCGTCAACGGCCAACTGCTGGTCGCTCATGACCGGGTGAAGACGCGGCCCGAACGGACCCTGCGCGCCCTCTACCTCGATCCCTTGCGCGAGCGCTGCCGCACCAACGGCGGCTTTGTCCATCCTACCACCAACCGGTTCACTCTCCTCATCGACATCAAGGCCGATGCCGAAGGAACCTACCGCGTGCTGGATCCGCTGCTTCGCGAATACCAATCGATCCTCACGCGCTTCACTCCAACCCAGACCACCCCGGGCGCCATCACGGTCATCCTGTCCGGCGCGCGTCCCACCGCCACCGTCGCGGCGCAACCCGAGCGCTTCTGCGCGATCGACGGTCGCCCCGAAGACCTCGACCTGAACCCGACGGTCCATCTCGTCCCGCTGGTCAGCGATTCGTGGAGCAATCACTTCAAGGCTCCCGTCGAGGGACGTCTCTCCGCTCCCGATCGCGACAAGCTCCGCGCCTTCGTCGCGCGAACCCACGCCCAAGGCCGCCGGCTCCGTTTCTGGGGCGCCCCGGACCGCCCGTGGCTGTGGACCGAACTCCGCGACGCCAACGTCGACGTCATCAACACCGACCGCCTTCCTCACCTCGCCGCCTTCCTCCGTGGCGAACCCCCACCGCAACCCACGCCCACAACGGACGAACAATAGGTTGCCTGCCTTCCTCCCACCTGCTGACCTGACACCCACGCTCCACACATCATGTCCCTCAATCGCCGCCAATTCATCGCCGGTTCCACGGCAGCCGCCGGGATCCTCCTCACCTCCCGATCCTTCGCGCGCCAGGCGCGCAAGCTCTCGGCCAACGACAAGCTCAACCTGGGCGTCATCGGCGTCGCCGGACGCGGCGGCGAAAACCTGGATGGCGTCAAACATCAGAACATCGTCGCCCTCTGCGACGTCGACGAAGGCCGCCTGAACGGAGCCGCCGTCAAGTTCCCCGGGGCCGCCAAGTTCTCCGATTACCGCAAGCTCATCGACCACCCGGGTCTCGACGGCATCGTGGTTTCCACTCCGGACCACACCCACGCCATCATCGCCATCGCCGCCCTCCAGAGCGGCCGCCCCGTCTACTGCGAGAAACCCCTCACCCACACCATTTCCGAATTGCGCCGTCTGACCGAGGTGGCCGCCAAGTCCAAGCTGGTCACCCAGACCGGCAACCAGATCCACGCTTCCGAGAACTACCGCCGCGTCGCCCAACTCATCGCCGCCGGCACCATCGGAAAGGTCGACGAAGTTCACCACTGGGCCGGTTCCGCGTGGGATCCCAAACCCACACCTGCCCCGGAACCCGTCCCCGCCGGTCTCAACTACGACCAATGGGTTGGCCCGGTCCAATGGCGCGAATACTCCAAGGAATGGGTCCACTTCAACTGGCGCCGCTGGTGGCATTTCGGCGGCGGCACCCTCTCCGACTTCTGCTGTCACCACATGGACCTCGGCGTGTGGGCCCTCAACTTCGGCCTGCCGACCTCCGTCGTCTCCGAAGGCCCTGAACCCCACCCCGAATGCGCCCCGCTCTGGCTCAAGGTCCGCTACGACTTCGCCGCCACCAAGTCCGCCCCAGCCACCCGGATGTTCTGGTACTCCGGTTCCAAGCGACCCGAAGTCCCCGGCACACCCGACCTCTCCAAGTGGGGCGGCGGAACCCTGTTCATCGGTTCCAAGGGCATGCTCCTCGCCGACTACGGCCGCCACATGCTGCTTCCCGAGGCGGATTTCAAGGACGTCAAGCTGCCCGACCCCGACTACGCCAAGTCGGTCGGCCATCACGAGGAATGGATCCGCGCCGTCCGCGGTGAAGATCTCGCCCTTCCCCGATTCTCCTCCCTCGGCCGGACCAATTCCCCGTTCGCCTACGGCGCCATCCTCACCGAACTCGGCCTGCTCGGAAACATCGCCTTCCGCACTGGCAAACGTATCGAATGGGATGCCAAGAAACTCCGCGCCAAGGACGTCGCCGCCGCCGACAAGCTCATCCATCACGACTATCGCAAGGGCTGGAAGCTCGGCTGATCCCGCCTTCCGTTGAAAAGAGGATCGGGGTGGTGATGTCTTCATCGCCTTGGGTAATGGCCTGGGAGGGTAACGAGGACGTTGCCGCCCCGTTCGACGCAGGCGCAGTTTCGAGACGTGCCCATCCTCCACAGGACGCATCAGAACCCTTGCATTCGGCCGTGAACCCAAAATCCTGTCGGGCATGCAACCCCCGCTGGCTTTCCAAGCCGCTTCCCCGTGCCCGCATCCGGATTTCCCGGATGCAGGCACGCTTGAGGAATTGCGGCTTCCCGGATTGGGGTTTCATCCGCCTCCAATAAGCTCGCTCATTCGGATCTTCTTCGCCCTCCTGACCCTCCTCCCCGGCCTCAGCCTCGCGCAACAGCCCCTCCCTCCCGTCCCGATCTCCGGCTGGACCCTCCACCTCGTCGCCAGCGCTCCGGACATCCAGCATCCGTCCGTCGTCACCGTCGCTCCTGACGGCCGGGTCTTTGTCGCCGAGGACCCGATGGACATCCGCTCCCCCGCCAACGCCACCGAGGGACGCATCCTCTGCTTCCACCCCGATGGCCGCCGTACCGTGTTCGCCGAAGGCCTCCATGCCGTCTTCGGCATACAATACCTCGAAGGCCACCTCTACGTCCTGCACAACCCCCGCTTCACTGCCTTCCGCGACCACAACAGCACCGGACGCGATCCACGGGACCTCATCCGCCAGACCAACCCCAACCCCTGGGCACTCGACTGGAATGACCACGTGCCCGCCAACTTCCGTCTCGCCCTGGATGGGTACTTCTACGTCGCCGTCGGCGACAAGGGCCTCTTCGGAGCCACGGGTACCGATGGCCGCCGCGTTGACCTGCACGGCGGCGGCATCGTCCGGATCCGGCCCGACGGCTCCGGCCTCGAGATCTTCTCCACCGGCGTCCGGAACATCCTCGACGTCGCACGCACCGAGGAGGACGACCTCTTCACGTACGACAACACCGACGAGAACCAGTGGATGGGCCGCGTCACCCACATGATCGATGGCGGTTTCTATGGCTATCCTTTCGACTTCATTCCGCAGCAACCGCACACGCTCTGGATGTTGGCAGATTACGGCGCGGGTGCCGCCACGGGTACGCTCGCGGTTACGGGCGACGGCATCCCGGAAGATTGGCGTGGCAATCTGATCCTCTCCGACTTCGGCCAACGCAACCTGCGTCGGGTCGTCCTCGAACGGCAGGCCGGTTCCTTCCGCGCCGTCCGCGACCAACTGCTATTCTCCAATCCACCCGCCGACTTCCGCCCCGTTGGCATCGCGTTCTCCGACGACAACGCCCACCTCTACGTCTGCGACTGGCAACATCGCGACACCAAGGAAGCCGCCATCACCGGCCGTCTCTGGCGCTTGTCCCAAGCCGTTCCGCCCTCACCGGCACCGCGCCCCGCCTGGTATCTGCCCCTCACGCTGGGTCGTGTCGCACCCACCACCATCGCCACGCCCGAACTGCTTCAAGCCCTCGCGCATCCTGCCCATCCCGTCCGCCATGCTGCCCAGCGCGCCCTGTCCCAACGCGGCACCAGCGAGATCCCCGCGCTCCTCGGGCTTCTTTGCGACACCCAAGCCTCCGCCAACGCACGCGTCCACGCCCTCTGGGCCCTGCACGCCATCGACGGAGCCAGCGCCATCCCCGCATCCGATTCCGATCCCCTCCTCGCCTCCGCTTCCCCACCCCTGCTCCGCCAACTCCTGCGACAGGTCGGCGAGTCCGGACGCTCCTTCCCTCCTCAGACCCTGGTCCCGTTCCTGAAACACCCTGATCCTTCCATCCGCCTCCACGCCGCCGTCGCCCTTGGCCGATGCGGTGGGCCCTCGCAGGTCCCAGCCCTCCTCGAGGCCCTCGGCACGCCCGACCTCTTCCCGTTCCACGCCACCTTCACCGCGCTCAACCGCATCGGGCGTCGCCATCCTTCCGCTTGGGAGCAGATCGTTCCCGCTTTGGGACACCCGGACGTGAGGATTCGCGACGGCGTACGGTTCGCCTCGCGCGAGACCTGGGACACCAACCTCATCGCGGTCCTCAGCAAGGCGGCCACCAGCACAGCAGTCGCCCTCCCGGCCCGCACCAATGCCCTCGTGCTGCTTTCCCAGATCCGACTCCAACCACCGCCCTGGGACGGCAATTGGTGGGCCTACCACCCCTTCCGGCTCCAACGCCCCGCACGAACCCAGTCATGGGCGGCCACCGAACAGATCCAAAACCTGTTTCTCGACCTGCTCGGCGGTTCGCCGGTCCCCGTTTTCCGCCAACTCGCCCTCGAAGCCCTTGGCCAGACGCCGAACCCTGCCCTCGGCGTGCAGGTGGCCTCACGCCTCGGGATGGAGCCCGATGCCAACCTCCGCAGGGCGTACCTCCGAACCCTCGCCCGCCTGAAGGTACCCGACGCGGGCGTCATCGGCCTGGACCTCGCCCGCCAGAGCCCACTCACCGAGCGCCTCGATCCCGGCCTCACGGAACTCCTGCTCTCCACCAACGACGTCTCCACCGCAAACGCGCTGCTGGACCTCGCCACCACCCATCCACAAGCCATCCGCTCGGCACACCTCGTCGAACTGGCCGGCCAGATCGGACGATCCAACCTCACCTCCCGCCTCGCCGCGCTCACACGGAATGCCGACTCACCCCTGGTCTTGCCCGCCATCCGCGCGCTCGGTCTCACGGCCGACCCAACCGCGGCTCATGCCCTCGCCGAACACGTCTCCGCCAGCACCCTTTCGATCCGCTCCGCAGCGCTCGCTGCCCTCCTTCCGCTTCGATCGCCCATCGCCGTCCCCGCCCTCGTTCAAGCCGCCTCCGATCCTTCCCTGAAACCACTCGCCGTCGAAGGCCTCCTCCAAACCCCGGACCTCCGCGCCCTCGATCTCTACCTCGAAATGCTCGAATCCCGATCCGCGACCACCCGCACCTCCGCCCGACAGGCCCTCCATCGGATCCATATCGACGCCCTCCCTCGGATCCTCCAGCGCCTCCCAAAGCTCACTCCGCCCGCCATCGCGGAACTCCAATCGGTCTATCGCACCAATCGCACCGCAGACACCGCAGCCCTCTTCGCCATCGAAGCTCCACGTCCCTCCCGTGAGGCCTTCCTTGACCACGCCCTCGCGAACCGCGGCGACATCGCCAAGGGCAGGACACTCTTCGAAGACCGTGCCGGCGTCGGCTGCATCCAATGCCACCGCGTCCAAGGACAGGGTGCCGAGATCGGCCCCGACCTCAGCGGTGCCGGCGCCCAATTCGATCGCCTCGCCCTCGCCGAAAGCATCCTCTGGCCCAACCGCGCCGTCCGCGAAGGCTACACGCTCACTCGGTTCGAACTCTCCGACGGCGACGAGATCCTGGGAATGATCCGCGCCGAGACCACCGACTCCATTTCCCTCCAACCGGCCGCCGGCGAACCCCTGCTCCTTCCCAAGTCCCGCATCCGTTCCCGCCAAACCACCCCGCAGTCCCTCATGCCCGAAGGGCTCGAAGGGTCCTTGTCCCTCGACGACTTCGCCGACCTCCTCGCCTACCTCGAATCCCTCCGCAGCGGAACCTGAACCTTATGCGCCGCCTCAAACCACCCTTCGCTGCCGTCCTTCTCCTGACAGGGCTCACCACGCTGCGCTCACTGGCCGCGGAGCTTCCGTTCCAACCCCTCTTCAACGGCCGCGACTTCTCCGGCCTTGAACTCTACCTCGGTCCGGATCCGGTCACCCAGAAACCCATCGGCCTGAACAAGGATCCGTACCGCGTCTTCCGGGTCACCCAGATCGACGGCGAACCGGCCATCCACATCACCGGCGAAGTCTACGGAGCCATCACCACCCACGCCGCCTTCACCAACGTCCACATCCGCGTCCAATACCGCTGGGGCACGAAGAAGTGGCCACCCCGCGCCGAAGCCCGTCATTACCGCGATTCCGGCATCCTCTACTGGGCCGTCGGCCCCCACGGCGCGGGCTCCAGTGCCTGGATGCGCTCGGTCGAATACAACGTCATGGAAAAAGGCGTCGGCCAATGGTGGAGCGTCGCCGGCGCTTTTTGCGACGTGGAAGGCCGGAACTTCGTCCTCCAGGACCACCCCGCCATTCCCTATCGGGGCGAGAGCCCAGGTGAAAAATGTGTCCTCTGGGCACCCGGTGCTCCGCGCTACACCGTCCAACCCTGGGAAGGCATCACCTCACCTCTCGATCCGGAGAAACCCCACGGCGAATGGAACACCGCCGAGGTCATCGCCTGGGGCAACCAGGCCCTGCACCTCCTCAACGGGCAGGTTGTCCTCGCCCTTTCCAATCCCCGTTACAAGGAAGCGGACCACGAAGTCCGCCTGTCCAACGGCCGCGTCCAACTCCAGAGCGAGGCCGCCGAACTCTACTACCGCCACTTCGAGGCCCGTCCCATCGGCTCCATCCCCCCGCCATTGCTCGCGCACGTGCCTGCCGAACCTCCCGACGAATCCGGCTTCACACCCCTGCTCACCGGCCCCGCCTCAGCCCACTGGAAACATTGCGGCCCAGGCGGGTTCGAGATGAAGGACGGCGTCGCCACCGGCCACGGCGGCATGGGCCTCCATTGGTTCACCCAGCGCACCTACACCAACTTCATCCTCCGGGGAGAATGGCGGCACACCGGACCCAAGTCCGATTCCGGAGTCTTCTTCCGCTTCCCCAACCCGGCCGACGATCCATGGATCGCCGTGCGTCAGGGGCACGAGTTCGAGATCGGCGTCGAACCACCCCTCAAGCCCGAGGACGCCACCGGGGGATTCTATCCGTTCCGCCAACCGCAGAAAACCACGCTCCGCCCCATCGGCGAGTGGAACCAGTTTGAACTCACCTGTGTGGGTCCCAACTATGCCCTGCGCATCAATGGCCAACTCGTGAATGCGTGGACCGACACCGAAGGACGCCCCCTCGAAGGCTACATCGGCATCCAGAACTACAACTTCCCTGATTCCGTCCAGCACCGGAATCTGCGCATCAAGCCCATTCTCTGATTCCAGCCACTCCACTTTCCCCCAATCCATCACAACACGGACAACGCCCCCCCCTCGTTGTCCACAACCCCCGACCCTCCGCTCCCCCCTCCATGCTCGCACCCACCGTCCTTGCAGACCACGAAGCCGTCAGCACCGCCGCCGCCGTCTCCATCGCGGCCCGACTCGAATCCAAACCGCACGCCCTCCGTCGCCTCACCCAGGGCCCCATCACCGCCCGTTTCCCCGCCTCCTTCCTCCACCTCCACCCCGAGGTCACCCTCCTCGTCGATGCCGCCGCCGCCGGGCGCACGCATTGAATCCGGTGGCACCTTCACCCGGCTGACCCGGGTTGCAGGCAGGCACGAAAATCCGCACGAAATTCAAGACGCCCGCGACACACGGGGGCGCGATAACCACACCCGATCATGAACAGCATGCCGTTCCCCTTCGCCGCGTTCTTCATTGTGTTCGTCCTCGCCGCTGGGTTGATCGCGTTCGTCATCATCGGATCGATCTTCAATGGTGTTGCCGAGTGGTCCTCCAACAATGCCGCCCCCCAACAACGCTTCCCCGCTCGTGTGGTCACCAAACGCACCCACGTCAGCGGCGGCTCCGGAGATTCCTCTGCCTCCACCAGCTACTACATCACCTTCGAGCGGCTCTCCGACAACGCCCGACAGGAGTTCAAGGTCAAGGCCTCGGACTACAGCGCACTCGCCGATGACGATCATGGCGAACTCGCCCACCAGGGCACCCGCTTCCTCGGTTTCCTCCGCACCCCCGCGCCAGCCACCCCACCGCCAGCGCCTGCCCCCGCCCCCGTCGTCGAGCGCCAGATCCGTTACTGCGCCTACTGCGGACACCAACTCGCCCTCGACACCAACAAGTGCCCCGGTTGTGGATCCCTCTGGCGCCCCAGCCTCGATCCCTCCGGACCTGAATCCTGAAACGCCGCGTGGGGGCACGCGGCCTACAGGGGGGAGTTTCCAGATGCCAGATGCCAGTCGCCTTGTAGGCCGGGTGTCCTCACCCGGCAGCCCCCCTCAGGCCCGGAGGGCCGAAAGAGGGTAGCCCACGGCGTCAGTCGTGGGTTTCCTGTACGTTGAAGGACCAGCCCCAGCGGGGCGAAAGATTCCCTTCATTCACCCGAATCCCACCCGCAGTTCCAAATCCCGGCCTCAAAACCCGTCCGGGGGGCGATTGTTCGAATCCTGGCTGAGGTTCAGCACCCGCAGGTACTCCTGACGCTTCACGAACCGCGCATGGCCGTCGGTGAAGTTCATGGTCGCCCCCAGTTCACCATGGTTGTCCCCCTTGTCCGGCCAGTTGTTGTTAACGGTCCCAAGGTTCTCCGCAGCGCGATCATCCGCGTCGAGCATGAGGAGGATGTTCGACGGCCCAGGAGCGGTCCGCAGGGCTTCGGTGAACCGGGTGATGACCTTTGAGTTCACCGACGACTCGGTCTTCTTGATGGTCGCCACGGTGCCGTCGCTCTGGCGATCGGCCATGGTTCCAAAGATCTCGTAGCTCGTCCCAAACGCCTTCTTGCTCACCGCATTGTCCGTCAGATCGTACACGTAGGTCGAAGCCGAAAACGGCTTCCGGTACATGTTCGTGCGGATCGCGTGCCGCGTGGAGGGACAGGTATAACTCTTGAAGGGCCGGACGAATCCAGGCCACAGCCACGAGGCGTCATCGTCCGAGGCGCTGCGATCGGAGAACTCGGTCGGGACGAACTCCGTCTGTGACCAGGTGGGCGCGGTCAGGTGACCGCGGTGGTCCATGGCGTACAGGACCGAGGCGAGACCCAGCTGCTTGAGATTGTTGAGGCATCCGATGCGCCGGGCGCGTTCCTGAGCCTTGGAAAGGGCCGGCAGGAGCATTCCAGCCAGGATCGCGATGATGGCGATCACCACGAGCAATTCGATCAGCGTGAACCCGGCGGAGGACTTTCGCCGAGGAGTGCAGCAGGATTTCATGGGAGTGTGTCCGATTCAGGAAACGGAAAGTGGCGCTGGAACGAAGAGACCGGAGGGGAACTTCCGTTCCCCTCCGGCCCTGGAGTCAGTTCAGCGTCCGATCAATCGGCGAGGACGCGGTAGAAGGCGCCATCAGCGGGCGGGTTGGCATCCTGGAAGACACCACGCCCTCCGGCATCCGGAGTCGCTGTCCCGACCGCTTCATACGCACCCGAGAGGGTTCCCGAGCGGACCACGCGGTACGTGGTCCCGGGGCTCCCGGTAAATCCGATGCGCAGGACCTGTCCCTCGAACACCGGTGTGTCGAGCGTTGCCGCCTCAGCTCCACCGGGCAGCGAATAGAACACCCGCAACCGCGGACGTTCCGCCTCGGCCTTCAAGGGGTCCACGAAGCTGATGAACTTGGAGGACCGGAATCCCCAGCCATTCACCCCACCCGTCAGCGGCAACACCGCCCAGCCGTAGTTCGGCGTACCCGCCTGCCAAGCGATCAGGTCCGAGGTCACCTCGACCGTGTTCACCGTTCCCTGCACATCCGGTTCCAAGGTCGGCGACCCAATCACGACGGACGGTTCGATCGCGGCTTCGATGCCGTTGGCCTGAATCCCGCTTTCCATCGAGGTCCACGTCGCGACGGTGTCATCCCACGCCTGCAGCATGCGGTGGAATGCCCCGCCGTCTCCCATGTTGTCCGTGCCGACGGAAGGCAGGTCGAGAAGGGCCATCTCGATCCGAGCGTTGGCCGGGATCCGGCCCTCACCCGCGCCGAAGAGGTCCTCGAAGCGGATGAGCGAATGCATGCTGTTGGTCCCGGCGCCATCCGGCCAGTCGGCCCAGAGAACGTCGGAGGTTACCAAAGGGGTCTCAGGCTGCGTGTGACGGAGCAGCGTATCGCGTGTTCCTTCGTAACCGCCCACACCCTGCTGGAAACTCACGACGCGGGCGTCCGGCTCCGTCCAGAGAACCCGGAGGCGCGGACGCTGCGTGATCTCGCTGATCTCCGAAGGAGAGATGCCGGTGCCATCCGTGCGCAACGGCCAGCCCAGGAAGACCCACCCATGATTGGTCTCACCGCGAACCCACGCCTGCACATCCGGAGTCACACCGATGCTGGCGAATCCCAACCCGGTCGAACCACTGCCATCCTCAACACCCAACTGGGATTCGTAGAGGGCGCGGGCCTCGACGTCATCGGGCGAAACGCCCTGGAACAGGCTGTCCCACGTATCGGCTTCCCGATCCCAGGGAATCAGCATCCGATGCAGCTTGGCACCATCGCCCGGGTTGTTCACATGAACCACGAGTTCGGCCAGCAACACCGTGGCGCCCGGCGGGACCTGCCAGCTGTTCGTGCCGACGAAGTCATCAAAGCGGAGAAGGATCTGGGACTCGTTCGGCACGCCACCATCGGGCCAGTCCATGAGGAGACCTTCGGCAGGCGACGGAGTACGTCCGATGGGCCACGGGGTAAAGCTGCC
>Ga0172372_10002761_pt1 | contig 26390 bp, 25 predicted proteins | sample LakKiv5m_2_FD_114544 | JGI IMG/M metagenome (GOLD analysis project Ga0172372, IMG submission 114544) | Freshwater microbial communities from Kabuno Bay, South-Kivu, Congo - kab_092012_9.5m | ecosystem: Environmental > Aquatic > Freshwater > Lake | place: Democratic Republic of the Congo...
CTGGCAGGCATGAAGGATTCGAAGGTGATCGTGGCCATCAACAAGGACCCCGAAGCCCCGATCTTCTCCGTCGCCGACTACGGCCTGGAGGCCGACCTGTTCGCGGCTGTGCCCGAGCTGGTCAAGGTCCTCTGAGCGCACGGCGGCATGATGGCGCTTCGCGCCGATGACCTCGCTTTGCATCGATGATGCTGCTGCGCAGCGATGACCAAAGCCCCGTCATCGCGCGCAGCGCGGTCATGCGATGCGAAGCGAGGTCATGGGCGCACCGCGCCGTCATCCGGCACATCCAGTACAGTTGGTGTCTCGAATTGCAGAACGGAGTTCCATTTTGAGCGCTGACACAGCCCCCACCGCACCGGCAGCGCAGGCCGAGCGCACCCGGCGCGCCGCGCCCGCCCGCAAGCCCAAGGAAGACCGGCACTTCGTCACCGCGCTGGCGCGCGGGCTGGAGGTGCTGGCCTGCTTTCGCACCGGCGAGGCCACGCTGAGCAACCAGGAACTGGCGGTGCGCTGCAAGCTGCCCAAGTCCACCGTCTCGCGCCTGACGATGACGCTGACCAAGCTGGGCTACCTGATCCATGTGGAAGAAAGCGGCCGCTACCGCCTGGGCACGGCCTGCCTGGCGCTGGGCAGCGCCCTGCTCACCCGCCTGGACGTGCGCAAGATCGCGCGCCCCATGATGCAGGACCTGGCCAATTTCTCGGGCGCTTCGGTCTCGCTGGGCGTGCGCGACAAGCTCTCGATGATCTACGTGGAGAACTGCCGCAGCAGCGCCGCGCTCACGCTCACGCTGGACGTGGGCTCGCGCATGCCGCTGGCGGCGTCGGCCATGGGCCGCGCCTGGCTGGCTTCGGTGTCGGACGCCGAGCGCGAGCTGGCGCTGGAACAGATCCGCGAGCTGGACCACCTGGCCTGGCCCGGCATACAGGCCGGCGTGAACAAGGCGCTGGAGGACTACCGCAGCCTGGGTGTGACCTGTTCGTTTGGCGACTGGAACCGCGAGGTCAACGGCATCGCCCGCGCGTTTGACCCCGGCAACGGCCTGCCGGTGATGGCGGTCAACGTGGGCGGGCCGTCCTACAACCTCTCGCCCGAATTCCTGCTCAAGGAAGTGCGCCCGCGCCTGCTGGACGTGGTGCGCGCCATCGAAGACGCGCTGCCGCGCTGAGCCGCCGACCAGCCCACGCTCAGGGGTCCGTTTCAAACACCGGCCGCTCGCGCGGCACGGTCGCGAAGATGCCGGTGGCCCGCAGCACCTCGCGATCGCCGACGCGCAGCACGCAGTCACCAAAGGCAAGCTGCCGGCCCAGGCGGCGCGGCGTCACATGCGCCTCCAGCCACTCGCCCTCGCGCGCCGCGGCCAGGTAGTCCAGCCCCAGGTGGACGGTCACCATGGTCGTGCCGTCGTGGCGCGCGCGGTGCAGGTTGATGCCCAGCGCGCCGTCGGCCAGGGTGGCCAGCATGCCGCCGTGCGGAATGCCCAGGCGGTTGCAGTGGGCCGCCGTCAGTTGCAGGCCGAGCACGATCAGGCCATCGGGCCGCTCGCGGGCGTGCAGGGGGCCCAGCGTCTGGAAGTACGACGGGCCGCCGTAGCGAAACGGGCGAAACCCCTCGGGCACCTCGGCGTGGAGGGTGGATGGCGTCCGGTCCATCAGAACCATTCGTCGCGCATGGCATGGGTGCTGTCGTCAAGCGACCGCAGCAGCGCCAGTTGCTGCGCCACCTTGGGCAGTTCCCAGCGGAAGAACCATTGCCCGGCCTGGCACTTGCCGCGGTAGAAGGCGTCGTCGGCAGTGGTGGCCACGCCGGCATCCAGCGCGCGCTGCGCCACCGTGACCTGGCAGAGCCAGCGCCAGGCCAGCACCACATGGCCAAAGGCTTCGAGGAACAGGTGGGCATTGGCCAGCACGCGCTCGGCGTCGTCCCGCAGCTGCGGCGCCAGCCACGCCACGGTGTGCTGCACATCGGCCCAGGCCGTCTGCAGCGCCTGCACCGCCGGCACCAGGGGGGCCAGGGCGTTGGCATCGGCCAGACACTGCTGCAGTTCGCCGTCCAGTGCGGCCAGCGCGGCGCCGCCCTGCATCACCACCTTGCGGCCCAGCAGGTCCAGCGCCTGGATGCCGTGCGTGCACTCGTGGATCATGTTGAGCCGGTTGTCACGCCAGTACTGCTCCACCGGAAACTCGCGCGTGTAACCGTAGCCACCCAGCACCTGGATGGCCAGCGAATTGGCCTCCAGGCACCACTGCGAGGGCCAGGACTTGACCACCGGTGTGAGCAGCTCCAGCAGCAGGGTGGCCGCCTGCTGCTGCGCGGGGTCGTCGGCGGTGCGCTGCTCGTCCACCAGGCGCGCGGCGTACAGGGCCAGGCCGTAGGCGCCCTCCACATAGACCTTCTGCGCCAGCAGCATGCGCCGCACGTCGGCGTGCGCCACCAGCGGCAGCGGCGGCGAGAGCGGGTCTTTGTTGCCCGGTGCGCGGCCCTGCTGCCGCTCGCGGGCGTAGCGCAGCGAGGCGAGGTACCCGCGGTAGCCCAGCATGATGGCGCCCATGCCGACGCCGATGCGGGCCTCGTTCATCATGTGGAACATACAGGCCAGGCCCTCGTGCGGGCGGCCCACGAGTTCGCCGATGCAGGCGTCGTGCTCGCCGAACGACAGCAGGGTCGAGGTGGTGCCGCGCCAGCCGCACTTGTGGATCAGCCCGGCCAGCGCCACGTCGTTGCGTGCGCCCACTTGGCCCTGTTCGTCGGTGTGGAACTTGGGCACGGTGAACAGCGAGATGCCTTTGACGCCAGGGGGCGCGTCGGGCAGTCGGGCCAGCACCAGGTGCACGATGTTCTCGCCCAGTTCGTGGTCGCCGCCCGAAATGAAGATCTTCTGGCCCTTGACGCGGTACGTGCCGTCGCCCACCGGGGTGGCGGTGCTGCGCAGGTCGGCCAGGCCCGAGCCGGCCTGCGGCTCGGTCAGCGCCATGGTGCCGAAGAAGCGCCCGCTGCGCAGGGCCTGCAGGTAGCGCGCGCGCTGCAGCGGGCTGCCAAACTTCTCGATCACGTTGGCGTTGGAGGCGGTCAGACCCACGTAGGACGTGGTGGCCACATTGGCGCTGCGGAACACCGACAGACAGGCCTGGGCCACCAGCACCGGCAATTGCAGGCCACCAGCGGCTTCGTCGGCGCTGGCCGAGAGAAAACCGGCGTCGCCATAGGCCCGCACCGCGGCCTGCACGCCCTCGGGCAGCACCACCCGGCCATCCACCACCCGTGGCTCCTGCTCGTCGCCCTGCCGGTGGTGCGGGGCGAACAGTTCGGTGGCGATGCGGGTGGCGGTGTCGAGCACCGCCTCAAACGTTTCGCGGCTGTGTTCGCGGTAGCGCGGCCGCTGCAGCAGGCCGGGGGCGTCCAGCACTTCGTACAGCTGGAAATCGATGTCGCGTCGGGCCACCAGATCGTTGTGCATGGGATTGTTCGGTGCAGGAAATGCCGCTATTATCCGCGTCGTTTTGAAACTGTGTTCTGCACTGCAGATCATGGTTATCCCTAGGACCGCGGCCCACCCGGCCCCGGCGCCCCCTTCAACCACAACGGAGAATTCCATGCACCCGGTGGACTACACCCCCCAAGGCCCGGTGGCCGTGCTCACCCTGCAGAACCCGCCGGTCAACGGCCTGGGCCACGCGCTGCGCAGCGGCATCTTGGACGGGCTTGACCGTGCCCTGGCCGACCCGGCCATCACCGCCGTCGTCATCACCGGCAGCGCGGCGTTCTTCTCGGGCGGCGCCGACGTGCGCGAGTTCGGCACACCGCGCTCGGGCATGTCGCCCCATCTGCCGGACGTGATCCGGGCCCTGGAAAACGCCGCCAAGCCGGTGGTGGCCGCCATCGCCGGCCATGCCCTGGGCGGCGGGCTGGAACTGGCGCTGGGTTGCCACTTCCGGGTGGCGCTGCGGGACGCCACCCTGGGCCTGCCCGAGGTCAAGCTCGGCCTGCTGCCGGGCGCCGGCGGCACGCAGCGGCTGCCGCGGGCCATCGGGCTGGAAGCGGCGCTGAACATGATCGTCTCGGGCGCGCCGCAGAAAGCCGCCGCGCTGGCCGGCACCGGCCTGCTGGACCTGGTGGTGGATGCCGGGGTGGTGACCGCGGCGGTGGCGTTTGCGCAGCAGGTGGTGGCTGACGGCCGGCCGCTGCGCCGCCTGCGCGACGTGCCGGTGCCCGGTGCCGGCGCCGACGCCTTTCTGCAGTTCGCACGCACCAGCGTCAAGGCGGCAGCCAAGGGCCTGCCCGCGCCCCTGGCCTGTGTGGAAGCGGTGGCCGACAGCGTGAGCCAGCCCTTTGACGAGGGCCTGCAACGCGAGCGCGCCGCCTTCTTCGCGCTGATGAACACGCCCGAATCGCGCGCAACCCGCCATGTGTTTGCCGCCGAGCGCGCCGCCGGCAAGCTGCCCGACATCCCGGCCGACACGCCGCTGCGGCCGATCCGCTCGGTCGGCGTCATCGGCGCCGGCACCATGGGCGGCGGCATCAGCATGAACTTTCTCAACGCGGGTCTGCCGGTGGTGCTGCTGGAAACCACGCAGGCCGCGCTGGACCGGGGCCTGGCCACCATCCGCCGCCATTACGAGAACAGCGCCAAGAAAGGCAAGCTCACTGACGAGCAGGTGGCGCAGCGCATGGCCCTGATCAGGCCCACCCTGAGCTACGACGACCTGCGCGACGCCGACCTGGTGATCGAGGCCGTGTTCGAGCAGATGGACGTGAAGGAGCAGGTGTTCCGCCAGCTCGACGCGGTGTGCAAGCCGGGCGCGATCCTGGCGTCCAACACCTCCTACCTGGACATCAACAGGATCGCCGGCTTCACCCGCCGCCCGCAGGACGTGCTGGGCCTGCACTTCTTCAGCCCCGCCAACGTGATGAGGCTGCTGGAGATCGTGCGCGGCGCGCAGACCGCACCCGACGTGATGGCCACCGCCCTGGCCCTGGGCAAGCAGATCCGCAAGGTGTCGGTGGTCTCGGGCGTGTGCGACGGCTTCATCGGCAACCGCATGCTGGCGCGCTATGGCGCCGCCGCCAACGCGCTGATCGTGGTCGGCGCCTCGCCCCAGCAGATCGACCGCGCGCTGGAACGCTTCGGCTTTGCCATGGGCCCGTTCCGCGTGGGCGATCTGGCGGGCCTGGACATTGGCTGGGCCACCCGCAAGCGCAAGGCCGCCGAGGCCGGCGTGCCGCACGTGCCCACGGTGGCCGACCAACTGTGCGAGCTGGGCCGCTTTGGCCAGAAAACCGGCGCCGGCTGGTACCGCTACACGCCGGGCGTGCGCGATCCGCAAGCCGACCCGGTGGTCGATGAACTGATCGCCGCCTACCGGGCCGCACAGGGCGTCACGCCCCGCACGGTGAGCGACGAGGAGATCGTGCAGCGCTGCGTGTACGCGCTGGTCAACGAGGGGGCGCGCATCCTGGAAGAAGGCATTGCCGTGCGGGCCTCCGACATCGATCTGGTCTACCTCAACGGCTACGGCTTCCCGGCCCGCCGCGGCGGCCCCATGTGCCACGCCAACGAGGTGGGCCTGTTCAACGTGGTGCGCGCGCTGCGCGGCTTTGCGGCCGAACCCGGCGCCTTCGACTGGTGGCAACCCGCCCCGCTGCTGCGCAAGCTGGCCGAAGAAGGCCAGAGCTTCGCCTGACGACCCGAACCCCGAGGAGCAATTTCATGATCGACGCCGTGATCGTTTCCACCGCGCGCACCGGACTGGCCAAGAGCTGGAAGGGCGCTTTCAACATGACCTATGGCGCCACACTGGGCGGCCATGCCGTGCAGCACGCCGTGGCCCGCGCCGGCATCGACCCGGCCGAGGTCGAGGACTGCATCATGGGCATGACCTTTGGCGAGGGCACCACCGGCGGCAACATCGCCCGCGCCATTGCGCTGCGCGCCGGCCTGCCGGTCACCACCGCCGGCCTGAGCATCAACCGCTTCTGTTCGTCGGGCCTGCAGAGCATTGCGCTGGCGGCCCAGCGGGTGATGACCGAGGGCTGCAGCGCCATCGTCGCCGGCGGCGTCGAGAGCATCAGCTGCGTGCAGAACGAGGCCAACACCCACATGCGGCGCGACCCCTGGCTGGTGCAGCACAAGCCCGAGCTGTACTGGAGCATGCTGCAGACCGCCGAGACGGTGGCACAGCGCTACGGCATCAGCAAGCAGGCGCAGGACGAATACGGTGTGCGCAGCCAGCAGCGCGCCGCCGCCGCCCAGGCGGCGGGCAAGTTCCGGGACGAGATCGCGCCCATGACCACGGTGATGGGCGTGGTGGACAAGGCCAGCGGCCGCGTCACCACCCGTGAGGTGACCATCGACAGCGATGAAGGCATCCGCGCCGACACCACGCTCGACGCGGTGCAGAAGATCCGCGCCGCCCTGCCCGGCGGCGTGGTCACGGCTGGCAACGCCAGCCAGTTTTCGGACGGCGCATCGGCCTGCGTGGTGATGAACGGCAAACGCGCCGAACAGCTGGGCCTGCAGCCGCTGGGCATCTTCCGCGGCTTTGCGGTGGCCGGCTGCGAGCCCGACGAGATGGGCATCGGCCCGGTGTTCGCGGTGCCGCGCCTGCTGCAGCGCGCCGGCCTGAAGGTCGAGGACATCGGCCTGTGGGAGCTCAACGAAGCCTTTGCCTGCCAGGTGCTCTACAGCCGCGACCAGCTGGGCATTCCCGACGAGTTGCTCAACGTCAACGGCGGCGCCATCGCCGTGGGCCACCCCTACGGCGTGAGCGGGGCGCGGCTCACCGGCCACGCGCTGATCGAGGGCAAGCGCCGCGGCGCGAAGTACGTGGTGGTGACCATGTGCATCGGCGGTGGCCAGGGTGCGGCCGGTCTTTTCGAGGTGTGCTGACCATGGGTGTGGCACAACTTTTCCGACTCGACGGCCAGGTCGCCCTGGTCACCGGTGGCTCGCGCGGGCTGGGCCTGCAGATGGCCCAGGCCCTGGGCGAGATGGGCTGCCAGGTCGCCATCAGCGCCCGCAAGGCCGATGAACTGGCCGAGGCGAAAGCCCATCTGGAGGCACGGGGCATCCGCGTGCTGACCGTGGTCAGCGACCTGCAGAAAACCGAGCGCATCCCGGCGCTGGTCGACGAAGTGGTCAACGGCGTGGGGCCGATCGACATCCTGGTGAACAACGCCGGCGCCACCTGGGGCGCGCCGGCCGAAGACTACCCCGACGAGGCCTGGCACAAGGTGATGAACCTGAACATCAACGCGCCGTTTTTCCTCTCGCGCGAGGTGGGCCGGCGCTGCATGATCCCGCGCCAGCGCGGCAAGGTCATCACCATCGCCTCGGTGGCCGGCCTCAGGGGCATGGGGCCGGCCGTGCACACCGTGGCCTACAACACCTCCAAGGCGGCCGCCATCAATTTCACCCGCGCGCTGGCCAGCGAATGGGGCCGCTACAACATCAACGTCAACGCCATCTGCCCGGGCTTCTTCCCGTCGAAGATGTCCGAAGGCCTGCTGGAGAAGATCGGCGATGCGGTGACCGCGCGCACACCACTCCAGCGCCTGGGCGGTGACGAAGACCTGATGGGCACGGTGGTGTTTCTCGCCAGCGAGGCCTCGCGCCACATCACCGGCCAGTACCTCGCGGTCGACGGCGGCGCCTCGGCGATCTGAGCATGGGCACGCCCCAGACCGCATTCACCGGCACCGAGGCGGTGCCACCGGGGCAGGCTTTCGATGAAGCCCGGCTGGGCCGCTGGCTGCAGGACCATGTGCCAGGCCTGGCGGGCCCGCTGCAGGTGGCGCGGTTCAAGGGCGGGCAGTCCAACCCCACCTTCCTGCTCACGGCGGGCGACCGGCGCCTGGTGCTGCGGCGCCAGCCAACGGGCACGCTGCTGCCCTCGGCCCATGCGGTGGACCGCGAGTTCCGGGTCATCCGTGCGCTGGCCGGCACCGGCGTGCCGGTGGCCGCCGCCCATGCGTTGTGCGAAGACCCGGTGGTCATCGGCTCGTCCTTCTACGTCATGGACCACGTCGAGGGCCGCATCTTCTGGGACCCGACCCTGCCAGGCCATACCCCCGCCGAGCGCGCGGCGCTGTTCGACGAACTCAACCGCGTGATGGCGGCGCTGCACCGGGTCGACCCGGCCGCGGTGGGCCTGGCCGACTTCGGCCGGCCCGGCGCCTACCTGGCACGGCAAGTGGCGCGCTGGACGCGGCAGTACAAGGCGGCCGAGACCGAACCCATCGAGGCGGCCGACCGCCTGATCGACTGGCTGCCGCAGCACATGCCACCCGAGGGGGAGCGCCGCATCGTGCACGGCGACTACCGGATCGACAACGTGATTTTCCACCCCACCGAGCCGCGCATCCTCGCCGTGCTGGACTGGGAGCTCGCCACCCTGGGCGACCCGCTGGTGGACTTTGCCTACCACTGCATGAGCTGGCGCATGCCCCCGGCCGCGCGCGGGCTGGCGGGCGTGAACACCGCGGCCCTGGGCATTCCCAGCGAGGCGCACCACCTGGCGCGCTACCTGCTGCGCACCGGCCGCAGCACCGCCGTGCCGGCGCGCGACTGGCACTACTACCTGGTGTTCAACATGTTCCGCCTGGTCGGCATCCTGCAGGGCATTGCCCAGCGCGCCCAGCAGGGCAACGCCGCCAACGCCAACGCCAGTGCCGTGGCCACCGGCAAACGGGCCCGCCCCCTGGCCGAGCAGGCCTGGGCGCTGGCCCAGACCCTCTGACTTTCTGAACGGAGCCTCCCATGGATTTCGACCATTCCCCCAAGGTCCAGGCGCTGCAGGCCCGCGTGCGCGCCTTCCTGGACGAACACATCATCCCGGCCGAACCGCGGTTCGAGGCCGAGATGAAGGCCTTCCGCGCCGCCGGCAACCCCTGGCAGGAACCGCAGGTGATGGAAGACCTCAAGCGCAAGGCCCGTGCCGCCGGGCTGTGGAACCTGTTCCTGCCCGACTCCCCGCTGGGCGCCGGCCTGAGCAACCTGGAATACGCCCCGCTGGCCGAGATCATGGGCCGCTCGCCCATCGGCTCCGAGCCGTTCAACTGCTCGGCGCCCGACACCGGCAACATGGAAACCCTGGTGCGCTACGGCACGCCCGCGCAACAAGCGCGCTGGCTGCAGCCCCTGCTGGACGGGAAAATCCGCTCGGCTTTCGCCATGACCGAGCCGGGTGTGGCCTCCAGCGATGCCACCAACATCGAAGCCCGCATCGAACGCGACGGCGACCACTACGTCATCAACGGCCGCAAGTGGTGGACCAGCGGCGCCAACGACCCGCGCTGCCAGGTGCTGATCTTCATGGGCAAGACCGACCCCGACGCGCCCCGGCATTCGCAGCAGTCGATGATCCTGGTGCCCCTGGACACGCCCGGCGTGCAGGTGCTGCGCTCGCTGCCGGTGTTCGGCTACGACGACGCACCGCACGGCCACGCCGAGGTGCAGTTCACCGATGTGCGCGTGCCGCTGGCCAGCATCCTGCTGGGCGAGGGCCGCGGCTTCGAGATCGCCCAAGGGCGCCTGGGCCCGGGGCGCATCCACCACTGCATGCGGGTGATCGGCCGGGCCGAACGCGCCCTGGAAGACATGTGCCGCCGCGCCACGCAGCGCAACGCCTTTGGCAAGCGCATTGCCGACCAGGGCGTCACCCGCGAGCGCATCGCGCAGTCCCGCATCCTGATCGACCAGGCGCGCTTTCTGGTGCTGCACGCGGCCTGGAAGATGGACAAGGTGGGCAACAAGGCCGCCCGGCAGGAAATCGCCATGATCAAGGTGGCCGCACCGGCCATGGCGCTGCAGGTGATCGACTGGGCCATGCAGGTGCACGGCGGCGCCGGTGTGAGCGATGACTTCGGTCTGGCGCGCGCCTACGCGTCCACCCGCACCCTGCGCTTTGCCGACGGGCCGGACGAGGTGCACCGCAACGCGATCGCCAAGGAAGAACTCGCGCGACAGGTGAAGACCGCGTGAACGACCAGAATGCCGCCATGCCCGCCCCGCACCTTGCCCACTGGCCCCCTGGCCTGCCGCTGCACCTGACCCTGCCCGAGACCAGTCTCTGGTTCAACGCCGAGGTCTCGGCCCGGCGCTTCCCCGACAAGCCCTACCTCGTCTACTACGACGCGCCGCTGAGCTTCGCGCGCTTTCATGCCGAAGCCGAGCGCCTGGCCGGCCACCTGCAGCAGGTCTGCGGCGTGCAGGCCGGCGACCGGGTGCTGCTGTACCTGCAGAACAGCCCGCAGTGGGTGATCGCTTACTACGCCATCCTGCGCGCCAACGCGGTGGTGGTGCCGGTCAACCCCATGAACATGCGCGAGGAGCTGGCGCACTACGTGGCCGACAGCGGCGCCCGCGTGGCCATTGCCGCGCAGGACCTGCTGCCCCAGCTGCTGCCGCTGCACCGCGCCCACGGGGCCAGCGGGCCCGACGCGCTCGACCATGTGGTGGTGGCCACCTACAGCGACTACATCGACCCCGCCACCGACCTGCGCCTGCCCGATTTCGTGCGCGCGCCGCGCCAGCCCCTGGCCGGCGCCGGCCTGCACGCCTGGGCCGACGCCCTGGCCGCCGACCATGCCCCCGGCCCGCACACCGCCGGCCCGGACGACCTGTGCGTGATGCCCTACACCTCGGGCACCACCGGCCACCCCAAGGGCTGCATGCACACCCACCGCAGCGCCCAGTGCACCGCCATCGGCGGCATGCAGTGGTTTGCCCGCACGCAGGACGCCGTGATGCTCTCGGTGCTGCCCTTCTTCCACGTCACCGGCATGGCCGGCGGCATGAACGGCCCGCTGTACCTGGGCGCGACCATCGTGGTCATGTCGCGCTGGGACCGCGAGGTGGCCGCCGAGCTGATGCAGCGCCACGGCGCCACCAGCTGGCAGGCCATCAGCACCATGGTGGTGGACTTCCTGGCCAACCCGCGCATCGGCGACTACAACCTCTCGCGCCTGAACGGCATCCGGGGCGGCGGCGCCGCCATGCCGGCCGCCGTGGCGCAAAAACTCAAGGACCTGCTGGGGCTGGACTACGTCGAGGGCTACGGCATGTCCGAGACCATGGCGGCCACCCACATCAACCCGCCGCAGCGCCCCAAGCCCCAGTGCCTGGGCATCCCGGTGTTCGATGTCGACGCGCGCATCATCGACCCGGCCACCCTGGCGCCGCTGCCGGCGGGCGAAACGGGCGAGATCGTGGTGCACGCGCCGCAGGTGATGCAGGGCTACTGGCGCAATGAAAAAGCCACGGCCGAGGCCTTCATCCAGATCGACGGCCGGCGCTTCCTGCGCACCGGCGACCTGGCCCGCATCGACGAAGACGGCTACTTCTTCATGATGGACCGGCTCAAGCGCATGATCAACGCCAGCGGCTTCAAGGTCTGGCCGGCCGAGGTGGAAGCCCTCATGTACCACCACCCGGCCATTCTGGAGGTGTGCGTCATCGGTGCCCGCGACGCGCGCCGGGGCGAAACCGTCAAGGCGGTGGTGGTGCTGCGCCCCGAGCACCGCGGCCAGGTGAGCGAGCAGGCCATCATCGACTGGGCGCACGCCAACATGGCCGCCTACAAGAGCCCGCGCATCGTCGAACTGACCGAGGCCCTGCCCAAGTCGGGCACGGGCAAGATCATGTGGCGCCAGCTGCAGGAGCGCCAGGACCAGCTGGACACCACCGGAGCCACCGCATGAACACCCCGCAGAAAGCCCGCGCCGTTGTCGCCCGCGCCCATGGCGCACCGGTCACGGTCGAAGACATCTGGGTCGCCCCGCCCCGCGCGGGTGAGGTCATGGTCAAGATGGCCGCCTGCGGCGTCTGCCACAGCGACCTGTCGGCCGCCAAGGGCGTGATCCCGCTGCCGCCGCCGGTGGTGCTGGGCCACGAAGGCGCCGGCACGGTGGTCGCCGTGGGTGACGGCGTCAAGGGCCTGGCGGTGGGTGACCGCGTGGTGTCGTCCTTCGTCAGCATGTGCGGCCACTGCCGCTACTGCAACACCGGCCGGCCGCAGCTGTGCGACCAGGCCGGCAAGGCCGCCTTCACCCTGCCCGACGGCAGCACGCGCCTGACCGACAGCGCCGGGCAGCCGCTGAACATCTTCTCCGGCTGCGGCGTCATGGCCGACTACGCCACCCTTCACCAGGACAACCTGGTGAAGATCGAGCAGGCGGTGTCAATGGAATGCTGCGCGCTGGTCAGCTGCGGCGTGATGACCGGCGTGGGCGCCGTGGTCAACACCGCGCGCCTGACGGCGGGCAGCATCGCGGTGGTGTTCGGCGCCGGTGGCGTGGGCCTGAACGCCATCCAGGGCTGCCGCATCGCGGGGGCCACCATGATCGTCGCGGTCGACCGCGCCGACAGCAAGCTCGAACTCGCCCGCCTGTTCGGCGCCACCCACACCGTCAACGCCAGCGGCGACGAGAACCTGGTCAAGACGCTCAAGAAGCTCACCGGCGGCGGCGCCGACTACGCCTTCGAGTGCGTGGGTTACGGCGAGGTGGTGGCCCAGGCCTACGGCTGCCTGCGCAAGGGCGGCACCGCAGTGGCGGTGGGTGTGGCGGGCGTCAAAGACACCACCACCTTGAAGACGCTCACCCTCTCGCTGGAAGAAAAAACCCTGACCGGCAGCTACTACGGATCGGCCCGCCCGCGCGAGGACTTTCCGCGCCTGATGGCGCTCTACCAGGGCGGGCGGCTCAAGCTGGACGAACTCATCACCCACCGCTACCGCATCGACGAAGCGCCCCAGGCCTTTGCCGACCTGGCCGCCGGCCGCAACGCCCGCGGCATGATCGTTTTTGACTGACCTCGACCACACTGGAGACCCCATGAAAGCCCTGCGCTGCAACGCCTTCGGCCCCATCGACACCCTGCGCGTGGAAGACGTGCCCGCCCCCGTGCCGGCCGCCGGCCAGGTGCTGGTGGACGTGCATGCCGCGTCCATCAACTTTCCCGACGCGCTGATGGTCCAGGGCCTCTACCAGGTCAAGCCGCCCCTGCCCTTCACCCCCGGTGCCGAGCTGGCCGGCGTGGTCAGCGCCGTGGGCGAGGGCGTGCAGCACGTCAAGGTGGGCGACCGCGTGGTCTGCTCCACCGGCACCGGCGCCTTTGCCGAGCAGGCGGTGGCCGACGCGGTCCGCGTGATCCCGCTGCCCGAGGGCATGGACTACGCGGCCGGCGCCTCCTTCGTCCTGGTGTACGGCACCTCGCTGCACGCGCTGCAGACCATCGGCAAGCTGCAGCCGGGCGAAACCCTGCTGGTGCTGGGCGCGGCCGGTGGCGTGGGCATTGCCGCCATCGAGATTGCCAAGGCCCTGGGCGCACGCGTGATCGCCGCCGCCTCCAGCGACGAAAAGCGCGCGCTCGCGAAACAGGCTGGCGCCGACGAAACCGTGGACTACACGCAGCCCGAATGGCGCCGCGAGGTCGAGCGGCTGACCAACGGCAACGGGGCCGACGTGGTGTACGACGCGGTGGGCGGCCCCTACGCCGAGCCGGCGCTGCGCGCCACCGCCTGGCGCGGCCGTTACCTGGTGGTGGGCTTTGCGGCCGGCGAGATCCCCAAGCTGCCGCTGAACCTGACGCTGCTCAAGGAACGCGCCATCCTGGGCGTGTTCTGGGGCGCGGCCATGGCCAAGGAGCCGAAGCAGCTGATCGCCGACCTGCGGCAGCTGGCCGGCTGGTTCCAGGCCGGCAAGGTCAAGCCGCCGGTGACCGAGCGCGTAAGCCTGGAAGGCGCCGCCGACGCCATCGCCCGCCTGGCCAACCGGCAGGCCATGGGCAAGCTGGTGATCCTGCCGCGCGGCTGAACCCGAGCCACCGGTCTTGCCGTCAGCCGCCCGAGAGGCTGGAGCGGCGCTCGGTCAGGTCCGGCCCCAGGTGGCCGGTGTCGTTGAAGGCCAGCAGGGTGTGGGGCGCCGTGGCCTGCACCGTGCTCACCGCGGTATTGGCCAGGCGCTGCGCCCACACCGCCGCTGAAACGCTGCGCGGCAGGGTTTCGAGCAAGGCACGGATGGTCAGGCCGTGCGAGACCACCACCAGCAGTCCGTCGAGCTGCGCCCGCAGGGCCAGCAGTTCGACCCAGGCGAGCCGGCAGCGGTGTTCAAAGTCGTCCAGCGCCTCGCCGCCCGGCGGCGCGGCGCGCTGGTGCAGCGGGTCCTGCGGCAGGCTGTCGTAGGGTCGGCCGCGCCAGTCGCCAAAATCGCGCTCGCGCAGGCTGGGCCAGTGCTGCACCGCCAGCCCCGGCCAGTGGGCCACCACCGCCTGCGCCGTCTGCTGCGCGCGCAGCAAATCGCTGCTGACCACCGCCGCCACCGGCAGCGAGGCCAGGCGCTCGCCCAGCGCCCGCGCCTGCGCCAGCCCGCGCGGTGACAGCGGTGTGTCCGGCGGCTGCAGCACGCGGGCGGCGTTCAGCGCCGTCTCGCCATGGCGCACCAGCAAAAGGCTCATGGGCTTGATGGTAGGGCGGAAAAAAAACTCGGCACGGCCACCCGGGTTGCCCGAGGCAGCCGTGCCGGGTCAAGCCTCACTTGAAACTGGCGATCGCGCGTTCCTTGATCTGGCCGTTCTCGACCACCGCCACGCGGGTCTGCGCGGTGGAGCCGCCATTGGCGTCCACACCGTTCATGTTGTGCGGGTTCTGGCTCGACCGCAGGGCCTTGAAGCCCTTGTCGAGGTTGGCGCGGATGGCCACGGCGTCGGTGGTGGTGCCGGCCAGCTTCATGGCCTGTGCGGTGGCCAGCATGGCGGTGTAGTTCAGCGACATTTCCGAAGCCGGGTCGCGGCCCGGGTAGGCCTTGAGCCAGCTGCCCACAAAGGCCTTGGCGCCGGGGGTGGCGTCGTCGATCAGTGGCAGCACGCCGATGGCGCCTTCGAGCATGGCGTAGGTGCCGCCCAGGATGGGCTTCATCTGGTCCATCTTGGCCTGGTCGAGGATGATGAAGCCGCCCTTGAAGCCCAGCTCGCGCGCCTGCTTGACCACCAGCGCGGTCGGCTCCGAGGCGCCGCCGATGAACAGCACATCGGGCTTGGACGCCAGGGCCTTGCTCACGCCGCTGTAGAAGTCGGTCGCGCGGTTGTAGCTCATGGGGTTCTCGGCCACCACCTCGCCGCCAGCGGCCTGCCAGGCCGGCACGAAGGCCTTGGTCCAGGCCTTGGCGTAGTCGTGGTCGGCGTTGGCGATCGCCACCTTCTTGCCGAAGGTGGTCATGGCGTGCTTGACGAAGGCCGGGATGTACGAGGTGAACTCCGGCGGGATGCGCAGCGTCAGCGGGTTGCCGCGGGCGGTGATCTCGGGCACGCTGGTGTAGCTCAGCAGCAGCGTCTTGGCGGCCACGTTGCGGGTCTGGATGGCGAAGCTGCCGCCGGAGTGCGGCGTCATCACCGCGGGGGTCTTGTGCTCCTGCACCAGGCGCTGGAAGTTGATGCCGGTTTCGGCCGGGTTGTACTTGTCGTCCAGCGCGACAACCTCGAACCGCACCTTCTTGCCCGCCACTTCAAAGCCCGAGGCGTTGAGCTCGTCCACGGCGAACTTCAGGCCGTCGAGGGTGTTCTTGCCGTATTGCGCGGCGCCGCCGCTGAGCGGGCCCGAGTAGCCGATCTTCACGACCTCCTGCGCCAGCGCCGGTGCCGACGCCAGCAGGCCGGCCACGGCAACGGCCGCGGCGATCTGGGTGAATTGCCTTCTGATCATGAGAGTCTCCTGGGGGTGGGTGGAAAGAAAGCGAGCCGGGCTCGTGTGTGACAAATGACGGGCAGAGAAGGGTTGGCGATCAGGCGCCGATGTAGGCCTTGCGCACGGCCTCGTTGTTCATCAGGCTTTCGCGGTCGCCTTCGAGCACGATGCGGCCACGCTCGATGACGTAGGCGCGGCTGGCGATCTTCAGAGCCGCGTAGGCGTTCTGCTCGGCCAGCAGCACCGTGGTGCCGGCGGCGTTGATGCCCTTGACCACTTCGAACACCTGTTTGACCACCAGCGGCGCCAGGCCCAGCGAGGGCTCGTCGAGCAGCAGCACCTGGGGCCGGCCCATGAGCGCGCGGCCAATGGCCACCATCTGCTGCTGTCCGCCGCTGAGCGAGCCGGCCGCGTCGTGGCGCTTTTCGGCCAGGATGGGGAACAGCGTCATCACCTCGTCGAGGCGGCGCAGGTTCTCGGCCTTGTCGCGGTGGTGCACGTAGGCACCGAGCATCAGGTTCTTGAGCACCGACATCTGCAGGAACAGCTTGCGGCCCTCGGGGCACTGCACCACGCCCTGGCGCACCACCTGCGACGGCTTCATGCCCTTGAGCGAGGTGCTGCCGAGCGCGATGTCGCCCCCCGCGATGGGCGTGAGCCCCGAGATCGCCCGGAAGATGGAGCTCTTGCCCGCGCCATTGGCGCCCAGCAGCACCACCAGTTCACCGGCGTTGACCTGCAGGTTGACGTTTTCCAGTGCTCGGAAGGCGCCGTACTGGAGCGAGACATCCTTAAATGTCAGCATGGTCGCTCCCCAGGTAGGCGTCGATCACGGCCGGGTTGGCCTTGACCTCGGCGGGCGTGCCCTCGGCGATCTTTTCGCCGTAGCTGAGCACCAGGATCTTGTCGGCCAGGCTCATGATCATGTCCATCTTGTGTTCGATCAGGCAGACCGTCAGACCGCTGGTGATCATCTTGCGGATCAGCTCGGCCAGGCCCACGGTCTCTTCCGGGTTCACGCCGCCGGCCGGTTCGTCCAGCAGCACCAGGCGCGGCTCGGTGGCCAGCGCCAGCGCAAAGGCCACGCGCTTGCGCTCTTCCTGCGAGATGTCGCCGGCCAGGCGGTGCTCCAGGTGGGACAGGCCCACGAAGTCCAGCGCGTTACGCGCCTTCTCGCGGCAGATGCGCTCTTCTTCCTTGAGCCGGCTGGAGCCGACCAGCACGTCCAGCAGGCCCGAGCGGGTGCGCAGGCGGTGGCCGACGATGAGGTTGTCGAGCACGCTGGCGTTGTCGAACAGCGTGGTGGACTGGAAGGTGCGCGCCACACCCAGGCGGGCCACCGCGTCGGTGCGCAGCGAGGTGATGTCGCGCCCGTCGTAGGTGATGGTGCCCGAGGTGGGGCGGTGCACCCCGCTGATGAGGTTGAAGAAGGTCGTCTTGCCGGCGCCGTTGGGGCCGATGATGGCGTTGATCTTGCCGGCCTCGATGGTGGTCGAGACGTTGTTGACGGCGGCGTTGCCACCGAATTTCTTGGTCAGGTGTTCGATCTTGAGCATGGGGTCACTCCGGCTTGGCCTGGGCACGGGCGGCGGCCGCCTGGCGGGCGCGCCAGCCCAGCCAGGTGCCCACCACGCCGTGCGGCAGGTAGATCACCAGCAGGATCAGGATGGGACCGAAGATGACGAAGCGGTACTCCTGCAGGAACTGCAGGTACTGCGTCAGCCAGGGCACCGAGATCGAGCCCAGCAGCGGGCCGATCAACGTGCCCAGGCCCCCCACCAGCATGTACATGGTCATGTCGAAGGTGTGGTGCACACCGGCCAGATCGGGGCCGAGAAAGCGCACGAAGCCGGCGTACAGCGCGCCCGCCCAGCCTGCGTAGAGCACCGAGATCAGGAAGGCGGTGAGCTTGTTGCGCATCAGGTTGATGCCCAGGGCCTCGGCCAGTTCGTCGCCGTTGCGGATGGCCATGAAGGTGCGGCCCAGCAGCGAATTGGCGATGCGCCGCATGACCCACACCCCCAGCACCAGGAAGAAGAACATCAGGTAGTACTGGGCGCGCGGGGTCTCGAAGCCGAAATCGCCGATCGGCTCGGGCGCCGGGATGCCGATGATGCCCACCGGCCCGTGGGTCAGGTCGTCCCACTTCTCGATCACCAGGTAGATGATGTAGCCCACGCACAGCGTGAAGATCGAGAAGTAGTGGCCCTTCAGGCGCAGCGACACCCAGCCCAGCGGCAGGCCCACGGCCACCGTGACCGCCCCCGCCATGAAGAACGAGAGCCAGTAGGAATAGCCGTGGTCGACGGTGAGGATGCCCACCGTGTAGGCGCCGATGGCCATGAAGCCGGCGTGCGCCAGGTTGAACTGCCCGGTGTAGCCGACGATGAGGTTCAGCCCCAGCGTGGCAATGGCGAACAGGTAGGCGGTGGACATCACCGTGAGGTGGTAGTCGTTGCCGGTGACGAAGGGAAACACCAGGCCGGCCAGCAGCAACAGGGCCCAGCCCAGCGGGCCATGCAGACGGTTCATCATCAGTGGGCTCCCTTGAAGATGCCCTGCGGCCGGAACGACAGGATCACCACCAGCGCCACGAAGGCGATGATGTCCTTGTAGTGATCGGACACGTAGAAGGCGCCGAAGGACTCGGCGAAACCGATGATCAGACCGCCCAGGATGGCGCCGGGCACGCTGCCCATGCCGCCCAGGATGATGATCACGAAGGCCTTGGTGATGACCAGGTGCCCCATGGCCGGGTAGACCAGATTGATCGGCGCGTACAGCGTGGCGGCAAAGGCGGCCAGCACGCCCGAGACGGCAAAGGTCAGCATGGCCACGCGGTTGGCGTCGATGCCCACCAGCGAGGCGCCTTCGCGGTTCTGCGCCATGGCGATGATGGTCGAGCCCATCACCGTGCGGGTGAGGAACAGGTGCAGCGCCAACATCAGCGTGAAGGCGGCCGCGATGATCAGCAGGCGCTGTGCCGGGGCGGTCACGCCGCCGATGTCAAAGATGCCGGTGTAGGGCGTGGGCATGCGCAGGAAGTCCGGCCCCCAGATCACCTGCACGCCCGCCTCCAGAAACAGCAGCAGGCCGATGGCGGCGATCATGGGGTGCAGCCCGCTGGCGTTGCGCAGCGGGTGGAACACCAGGCGCTCGGCCACCGCGGCCAGCACCGCCACCACCACGCCCGCGCCCAGCATGGCCAGCCAGTAGTTCACGCCCCACTGGGTCATGAGCGTGTAGGCAATGAAGGCACCCACCATGTAGAAGGCACCGTGCGCGAAGTTGGGCACGTGCAGGATGCCGTAGACCAGGGTCAGCCCCAGCGCCACCAGGCTGTAGATGCCGCCGAGCGTCAGCCCGTTGAGCACCTGCTGAAAAAAGATTTCCACGTTGTTTGCACCTTGAAGGGGTTTGGACACATCGCGCACCCGCCAAGGCACTCGATTTCGGGACTATATGCTGCACAGTGGAACAAAGAAAAAAGGGTAAACCCGGTAAGAGTCGCCTGCATGACCCGCTTGTTCTGCAATGCATTTTTGGCTTTTTGTGCGTGTACCGACGCGCATCGGCCAGCACGGCGAGCGCGCCCGAACGGGCCTTGCTGTGCTGCAAAGCAAAACCGTGGTGCAGAAATGTTGGCCCGCGCCGCCTCAGAACAGCTCGCGCTGCGCGGCCGGTGCCTGGCCGCTGCGCAGCGCCGCCGGGTCGAAGCGGCTGCTGTCCAGCGGCGCGCGCTCGGCGTTAAGCCCCAGCCGCGCGCAGGCCTTGGCAAAGCGCTGGCGCAGCAGCTCGGCCCACACGCCCTGCCCCTTCATGCGGGTGGCGAAGTCGGCGTCGTAGTCCTGGCCGCCATGCAGGTCCTGCACCCGCGCCATCACACGCCCGGCGCGGTCGGGGACGTGCAGCGCCAGCCACTGGCGGAACATGGGCGCCAGTTCCCAGGGCAGTCGCAGCACCTGGTAGAAAGCGCGGCGCGCACCGGCTTCGTACGCGGCCGCCAGCACCTGCTCCATGTCGTCGTTGATGAAGGGGATCTGCGGCGAAACGCTCACCCCGGTGGGCACGCCCGCCTCGGCCAGCGCGCGGATGGTGCGCAGCCGCCGGTGCGGCGCGGCGGCGCGCGGCTCAAGCCGGCGCGCCAGCTGCGCGTCCAGCGTGGTGAGGGTCACGTACACCGCGGCCAGGCCCTGCTGCCCCAGCGGCCCGAGCAGGTCCAGGTCACGCTCGACGCCGCTGCCCTTGGTCACCAGGGCCAGCGGGTGCTGCGCCTGCGCCAGCACCTCCAGCACACTGCGGGTCAGCCGCAGTTCGCGCTCGATGGGCTGGTAGGCGTCGGTCACGGTGCCGATGGCGATCATCTCGGGCACGTGGCGCGGGCGCAGCAGCTCGCGCCGCAGCACGTCGGCGATGCCGCGTTTGGCGATGATCTTCGTTTCGAAATCGAGCCCCGGCGAGAGGCTGAGGTAGCTGTGGCTGGGCCGCGCATAGCAGTAAATGCAGCCGTGTTCGCAACCCCGGTAGGGGTTCAGGCCGAGGTTGAAGCCGATGTCGGGCGAGGTGTTGCGGGTGATGGCGCTGCGGCAGTCTTCCCACGTCACCTCGGTGGCCGGCGGCGCAGCCTCGGCGCTGGCAGCGGCGTCCAGCGTGCCCCAGCCGTCGTCGAAGGCGGCGCGCTGGTCGCGCTCGAAGCGGTGCGGCTGGCGGTGCGCCACACCGCGCCCTTTGATGGCCTGCAGGGGAATGAACACATCGCTCGTCATGACTGTATATTCATACAGTTTTTAATGGAATGCAACGCGACCTGCAATCACCCCGACACACCGGGGCCTTGCCGCCACCGCACAATCGACCGATGCCCACTTCACCCGACCAACGAGACACCATCCTGCGCATCCGCGACGTCAGCAAGACCTACGCCGGCGGTTTCCAGGCCCTCAAACACGTGAACCTGGACATCCGCCGCGGCGAGATTTTTGCCCTGCTCGGCCCCAATGGCGCCGGCAAGACCACCCTGATCAGCACCGTCTGCGGCCTGACCACCCCCACGCAAGGCCAGATCACCGCCGGCGGCTTCGACGTGGTGCGCCAGTACCGCCAGGCGCGCGCCCTCGTCGGCCTGGTGCCGCAAGAACTGCACACCGACGCCTTCGAATCGGTGTGGGCCACGGTGAGCTTCAGCCGCGGCCTGTTCGGCAAGGCCCCCAACCCGGCCCACATCGAGCAGATCCTCAAAGACCTCTCGCTGTGGGATAAGAAAGACAACCGGATCATGACGCTCTCGGGCGGCATGAAGCGCCGCGTGCTGATCGCCAAGGCGCTGTCGCACGAACCCAAGATCCTGTTCCTGGACGAACCCAGCGCCGGCGTGGACGTGGAGTTGCGCCACGACATGTGGCGCCTGGTGCGCCAGCTGCGCGAGGCGGGCACCACCATCATCCTGACCACGCACTACATCGAAGAGGCCGAGGACATGGCCGACCGCATCGGCGTGATCCGCAAGGGCGAGCTGATCGTGGTGGAGGACAAGGCCACGCTGATGCGCCAGCTCGGCCGCAAGGCCCTGGCGCTGACGCTGCAGCAGCCGCTGGCGGCCGTGCCGGCGGCGCTGGCGCGCTGGCCGCTCACGCTGTCGGCCGACGGCCTGACGCTGAACTACGGCTTTGACGCCCAGCAGGACGACACCGGCATTGCCGAGCTGCTGGCCGCACTGGGCGCGCAGGGCATCCATTTCAAAGACCTGCGCACCAGTGAAAGCTCGCTCGAAGACATCTTCGTGAGCCTGGTGCACGAACAGAAAGCGGAGGCCTGAGATGGGTCTGAGTGCAGCGCAAGGCCGCCCCCAACCAGCTCGCACCCCCTCGGGGGGCAGCGCCGTACACGACGCGACCCGCCTGGAGATGCCATGAATATCCACGCGGTCCGCGCGATCTACCGCTTCGAGATGAACCGCGCCCTGCGCACCTGGGCGCAAAGCCTGATGGCGCCGGTGCTCACCACCTCGCTTTACTTCATCGTCTTCGGCTCGGCCATCGGCTCGCGCATGGGCGACATCGGCGGCGTGAGCTACGGCGCCTACATCATCCCCGGCCTGCTCATGCTCTCGCTGCTGTCCGAGAGCATCTCCAACGCAGCCTTCGGCATTTACATGCCCAAGTGGTCGGGCACCATCTACGAACTGCTCTCGGCCCCGGTCAACTGGGTCGAGGTGCTGCTGGGCTATGTGGGGGCTGCGGCCAGCAAGAGCCTGCTGCTGAGCACGCTGATCCTGCTCACCGCACGCGTTTTCGTGCCCTACCAGATCGCGCACCCGGTGTGGATGGTGGCGCTGCTGGTGCTGACCGCGGTGAGCTTCTGCCTGTTCGGCTTCCTCATCGGCCTGTGGGCCGACAACTTCCAGAAACTGCAGGTGGTGCCGCTGCTGGTCATCACCCCGCTGACCTTTCTGGGCGGCGCGTTCTACAGCATCAACATGCTGCCCGAGCCCTGGCAGACCGTTTCGCTGTTCAACCCGGTGGTCTACCTCATCAGCGGCCTGCGCTGGGCCTTCTACGGTGCGGGCGACGTGCACATTGCGGTGAGCACCGGCATGACGCTGCTGTTCATGTGCATCTGCCTGACCACGGTGTGGTGGGTCTTCAAGACCGGCTGGCGCATCCGCCGCTGAGCGCAGCCACTCATCCGGTCCCGCCACCGGTGGCCGGCATCACGGTGGTCAGCACCAGCGCGCCGGCGCTGTCGTCCAGCCATTCGCTGCTGACCGCCAGCGTGCAGACATCGCCGTCGGCCTGGCGCCAGCGCACCACCTCCCAGCCGGTGTGGCCCCGCTCCATCAGGCGGCGACCGTGCTGCTGCCAGGCCGCGTCGTCCACCCACAGACCGGCCATGGGCTGACCGGCCAGCGTGTCGGCCGGATAGCCCAGCAGGCGCTCGAAGGCCGGGTTGACCTCCTGCACCGCCTGCGACCCCGCCGCCTGGATCACCAGCGCTGTGGGGTTGATCTGGAACAGACGCCGGGCGCGCTGCAACGACTGGTCGCGCTCGCGCTCCAGCCGCAGCCGATCGTCCATCTGGGCCAGGCGCCGCAGGTAGGCCACCTCGGTCACGTGGCGGGCGTGCGTCAGCACCAGAGCGGTGAGCGCCAGCAGGCCACTGCCCATCGACCAGAAACGCAGGTCCACCGCCATCACCGCCCCTGGCAGCAACCCGCCGCGGGCCTCGGCCCAGGTCAGCAACGCCAGCAGCGCCAGGCCGGCCGCCGTGGTGGCCAGCATCGCCCGCAGGCGCAGGTAGGTGCCTGCCATGACCACGGCCGCCAGAAACGCCAGCGTCGCGATCGAACGCACCGTGCCCAGGTGCACCGCCGCCAGCGTACCGGCAAACAGAATGGCCAGCACCAGCAGCACCCCCTCCCAGCGATGCCAGGGGCGGCGCAGCGTCCCCCACAGGGCCAGCGCCACGGCCGCCAGCGTGCCCGCCACCCATTCGCCCGAGCGGCCCGGCGGCGGCGACAGGTACTCGAACACCGCCATCAACAGCATGGTCAGCACCACGCTGGCCACAGCCCAGCGCTGCCCGCGCAGCAGGCGGGCACGGGCGTCCCGGTGGATCTGCCCGGGGTCGTCCAGCGGCATCGAATCAAGCACCGGGCGCCCCTTCCAGACCGGCCAGCGCCGTGGGCAAACCGCCGCGATCGTGACCCGGCACGCGCAGCGCCGTGATGGCCAGCCCGTCCTGCGGATCGTTGTCGCGCTCGCTGCACACCTGCACGTCAAGCAACTGCCCGTTGTGGCACACCAGCGTGACCGGGCACCAGTCGGTGCGGCGCGACTGCCGGCGCGCCTGAATGAAAGCCTCATGCAGCGCGTCGCGCGACCACAGGAAACCGTCGCGCTGGCCGACCACCTGCTGGCGCCGGTAGCCCGTCAGCCGCTCAAACGCGGGATTCACGTCGATGATCTGGCCGTTGCGGGTGGACTGCACGAACAGCGCCGCCGGGCTGGAGCGGAAAAAGCGCACAAAGCGCTCCTGCCCCAGATCGCGCTCGTTCATGGCCTTCAGTCGGTCCTGGGCGGCCTTCAGGTGCAGCGCCTGCGCCAGCTGCATCTGGGTGCGGTTGAGGTACATCATGGCCGCCACCCCCAGCAGGCAGGCCGCCTGCGAGACACAGGTGCGCCAGCCAACCAGAAAGTCCGGCTGCCCGGCCAGCCAGCCGGCGGCATCGGCCCAGGTCATGCCGGCCAGCAGGGCCATGGCCACCACCGCACTGCCGATCGTGGCGCGGTGGCTCAGAAACAGCGCCACCGCCACCAGCCCCACCAGCAGCAGCGCGTTGTTCACCGTGCGCGCCGAGCCATAGAAGTAGGTGGACGCGACCGCCATGCCGAACAGGCAGGCCACCAGCAGCCAGGCCACCAGCTGGTACTGCCGCACCTGCAGCAGCCCCCACGACGCCAGCCCCATGCCCGCCAGCCCCAGGGTGAGCAGGCTGTCCGGGTCCAGGGGCACGCCGGTGAGCCGGTCCGACGCAAACAGCCCCAGGCCCAGACACAGCGTCAGCAGCGACAGGCGCGACGCCACCCGCGCACGCGCGGTCACGATGGGCTGGGGTTCAGGAAAAGGAAACGAATCGAAAAAACGGGCCATATCGCTCAGGGCTGGCCGGGCGTTCAGCCTGCCGGCCGGGCCACCCTGCACTGCTCAAGGTCGCGCAGCATAACCCGCCCAAACGACCGCTCAGCCCCACAGGCGTCGCGTGCGTCACCCCGCTTCGCGCACCGCCATCACCCGGGTGGCGATCAGGTCCAGGCTGGGCCGCACCACACCCTGTTTGTCGGTCCACACCCTGGGCGTGAGCGCGCCCACCAGCGACAGCGCGTCGCCATCGGCCAGCGCCCGCAGCGCGGTGCCCGGCGCTTCGTCGAACGCGATCACGTTGACGATGAACTCCTCGTCGGCCCGGTTGCGCGCCAGCACCCGCGCCACCACAAAGCCGCGCCCGGTCTTGTCCACCCGGCGCGACGCCTCGCCCATCAGCCGTCCGGCCACCAGACCGTCGATCACCGGTGCGGCCTTTCAAAGCCCGAGGCCACCCAGGCCTCAGCGCTCGCGCTGTTGAGGCGGAAAGTGGGCGGCACCGGCACCAACGCCAGCTCCTCGTCGAATGCGTCGGTGGCGCGCAGCGTGGCCGTCGCACCCTCCTCGTCGGGCACGATCGCCAGCGCCACACGGATGCGCTGCCCCTGCACCGTCACGGTCACGCTCTTGTTCAGCTCGGCATGGCGCTGCTGCTCGGAACGGCGGATCACCTCGTGCGCCGTCTTCACCAGCGTGTTGAACGCGTTCACGTCCAGCGGCTTGGGGTTCTTCTTGTCGCGGCCCATGGTCCAGGGCCCCACCAGCGCCGGCTCGGCCTGGCCGTCGAGGTACATGGCCACCGCCCAGCCGTCGTCGTCCTCGTTCTTGATCACGCGCGCCGTCCAGCGCGCATCGCGCCAGAGGCGGTCTTCCTGTATGGGTTCCTGGGTGTCCTGGGTCATGGGGCGATGGTAGCCGCCCCCTCGCAGCAGCCCGGTTTGCGCTGTAATGCCGGCCATGCCATCCAGCCCCCTGCTCTACACCTACCGCCGCTGCCCCTACGCCATGCGCGCCCGCATGGCCTTGCTGCAGGCCGGCGTGGCGTTTGAGGCGCACGAAATCGTGCTGCGCGACAAACCCCCGCAACTGCTCACCCTGTCACCCAAGGGCACCGTGCCGGTGCTGCAGCTGCCCGACGGCACCGTGCTGGAACAGAGCCTGGACATCATGCAATGGGCCTTCACGCGCAACGGCGACGCTGGCGGCTGGTGGGCCCGCGCGCAAAACGCGGCCAACCGGGCACTGATCGCCGCCTGCGACGGCCCCTTCAAACACCACCTGGACCGCACCAAATACCCCGAACGCTTTGGCGACGCCGCCGACGTGAGGCCGCATCACCACGCACAGGCCGTGCAGACCCTGCTGCAACCGCTGGACGCACAGCTGCAGCAAGCGGGCCAGCTCGGCGGCACCACGCCCTGCGCCGCCGACATCGCCATCTTCCCGTTCGTGCGGCAATTCGCAGCGGTGGATCCGGCCGCATTCGAGGCCTTGCCCCTGCCCGCGCTGCGGCAATGGCTGCAGGGCTGGCGGGACCACAGCCTGTTCACCCATGCCATGCACAAACTGCAAGCCAACCGGGTGGCGCCTTTCCCGGCCGGTTGACCTGCTGCGGGCATGACGGCGTGACAGGCAAGACCTGCGGCCGCGCTGTCATGGGCTGCTGTGCAGCGATAGCAATCCTTCGAGCTCAAGATTTGAACGCACAGTTTCGGGCTCATTTCGGTCTTTACAGCGGGGCCTCCAAAACGGGAGCAGGCGTGAAGCTCCCGACCCAAGAAGGCCTTCGGCCCAGCGCACGCTGCGGGACGGAAGTTGATTGATCAAGCTCATATCATTCGACGTCGCGGAGAATGTCGATGCTGAACGGAGCGTCATCGGTGCGGCTGTGCTGCTGCGCCTAAAGAATAGGAGCTAAATGATGCTGACACGCGGATATTTCATAGGAGGGCGGAATCAATAATCAAGTGCAACACCCAACCGGTAAGGTACCGCGATGGGCAAGCACTACGAACAACTGACGGCTGAAGAACGAGCGGTGATCATGATGATGAAGGCGAACAACTGCTC
>Ga0172372_10002763_pt1 | contig 26358 bp, 18 predicted proteins | sample LakKiv5m_2_FD_114544 | JGI IMG/M metagenome (GOLD analysis project Ga0172372, IMG submission 114544) | Freshwater microbial communities from Kabuno Bay, South-Kivu, Congo - kab_092012_9.5m | ecosystem: Environmental > Aquatic > Freshwater > Lake | place: Democratic Republic of the Congo...
CCTCTCCGCCCTGCGTCTGCGCTTGCGTGGATGCGTGCGTCTGCGCGGGCTGCGGTGTCGGCTCCGAGAGCACCCACGTGTCCTTGCTGCCGCCGCCTTGCGAGCTGTTCACGACGAGCGAGCCCTTCTTCAGCGCGACGCGCGTGAGCCCGCCCGGAAGCACGTAGACGTCCTCGCCGTAGAGCACGTACGGGCGCAGATCGACGTGCCGCCCTTCGAGGTGATCGTCGACCATCGTCGGCACGCGCGAGAGCGCGATGGTGGGCTGCGCGATGTAGTTGCGCGGGTTCGCGCGGACCTTGTCGCGGAAGGCGTCGCGCTCGGCGGCCGTCGACGCGGGGCCGACGAGCATGCCGTAGCCGCCCGACTCGTTCGCGGCCTTCACGACGAGCTTGTCGAGGTTGTCGAGGACGTGCGCGAGGTCGGCGGGCTCGCGGCAGACGTAGGTCGGTACGTTGGGGAGGATGGCGTCCTCGCCGAGGTAGTAGCGGATCATCTTCGGCACGTAGGCGTAGATGACCTTGTCGTCGGCGACGCCCGTGCCCGGCGCGTTGGCGAGCGTGACGCGGCCGCGCGCGTAGACCTCCATGAGGCCCGGCACACCGAGCAGCGAGTCGGGCCGGAAGGCGCGCGGGTCGAGGAAGGTGTCGTCGATGCGGCGGTAGATGACGTCTACGCGCTGGAAGCCGCGCGTCGTGCGCATCTGCACGTAGCCGTCGAGCACGACGAGGTCGCCGCCCTCGACGAGCTCGATGCCCATCTGCTGCGCGAGGAAGGAGTGCTCGAAGTACGCGGAGTTGTAGCGTCCCGGCGTGAGCAGCACGGCCGTCGGCGACTCGACGCCGCGTGGGCGCACCTGCTGGAGCGTCTCGAGCAGGCGCGATGGGTATGCGTCGACGGGCCGCACGCGCGAGGCCTCGAAGACCTGCGGCAGCGTCCGCTTCATCACGCTGCGGTTCTCGAGCACGTACGAGACGCCGCTCGGGCAGCGCAGATTGTCCTCGAGCACGAGGAAGGTGCCGTCGCCGTCGCGGACGAGGTCGGTCCCGGTGACGTGGCACCAGATCCCGCGAGGCGGCGTGAGCCCCACGCACGCGGGGAGAAAGCCCTTGCTCGTCTCGAGCAGCTCCCGCGGGACGACGCCGTCCTTCACGATCTTCTGCTCGTGATAGACGTCGTCGATGAAGAGGTTGAGCGCGCGGATGCGCTGCGCGAGGCCGCGTTCGATGGGCGCGAAGTCCGCCGCGGTCACGATGCGCGGCACGATGTCGAACGGGAAGATCTTCTCCGTGCCGGCCGCGTCGCCGTAGACGTTGAAGGTGATGCCCATGGTCAGGAGCGCGCGCTCGGCGGCCAGGCGTCGGCGCTGCAACTCCTCGAGCGGCAGGGCCTCGAGCCGCTGCGCGAGCAGGGTGCTCGCGGGGCGCGGCGTGCCGTCCGCGTGGAACATCTCGTCGAAGAAGCCGCCCGTGTCGTAGCCGTCGAGCCTCATGCGCGCGGCGAGCCTACGCGGAGCAGACGCGCGGAGGCAACGGCGAAGATCGCCGGATCTCCTTGTATTTCGGCCGTGTTTCGCAGGTGTGGCGCTCGGCGCCCGGGAGCTCGCCCCCCGGGATTCCCGACCTCGGCGGGGAGTCGGTTATAGTCCGCGCCGTGTCTGCGCCGCCTGAGGCTCGCCGCAAGCCACCCGCCCCCGCGTCGGGCACGGCGCCTGCGTCGTCGTCGTCGGGGATCCGCGCGCTGCTCGAAGAGGCGATCGCCGCGCAGGCCGCCGAGGAGGCCGCGGAGCGAGGGCTGGACGACTCGGAGACGGAGCCCGAGCACACGCAGCGCATCGCGGGCGACGTCGTCGCGGCGCTCCTCGCGCGGGGCGCGGCTGCGACGCCACCGAAGGACTCGTTCGACGACGAGACGACCACGTTCGCGGGGGCGCAAGGCAAGCCGGCGCCGACCGTCCGTCCCGGGACGCTCCTCCCCCGCCCGTCGCCGCTCCCGCGCGCACGCATCGCGCGGCCTCGCTCGGCTGCCGCTGCAGCAGGATCCTCGGCCGCCGCGTCAGCCCCGCCGGTCGCGACGTCTGCGCCTCCGGCCTCGGCCGCGCGCCTCGTGGTGCCCACGGCGACGCCGTCCCTCCCGCCGACGCCCGCGGGCGCACGCGTCGGTCGCTACGAGATCGAGCGCCGCATCGCCTACGGCGGCATGGCCGAGGTCCTGCTCGCGCGAGAACCGCTGGCCGTCGGCGGCTCGCGGCGCGTCGCCATCAAGCGGGTGCTGCCGCACGTCGCCGACGACGAGTCGTTCGTCGCGATGTTCCTCGACGAGGCGCGCATCGCGCTGCTGCTCCAGCACCCCAATGTGTGCGCCTGCTTCGACGCGGGACCGAGCGAGGCGGGCCCGTACCTCGCGATGGAGTACGTCGAGGGGCGCTCGCTCGCGCAGCTGATCACCCTCGCGAAGGATGGGGGCGTGCTGCCCATCGCCGTCGTCGCGCGCGTGATCTCGCTCGTCGCCGAGGCGCTTCACTATGCGCACGGCGCCGTCGATGCCGACGGCGTTCCGCTCCACGTCGTGCACCGCGACGTGAGCCCTTCGAACATCCTGATCGGCCGCGACGGGCGCGTGAAGTTGCTCGACTTCGGCGTCGCGAAGGCGCGCTCGCACGCGACACGCACGCGCGCCGGCGTCGTGAAGGGCAAGTTCGCGTACATGGCGCCGGAGCAGTGCCGCGGCTCGGTCGCCGACGCCCGCGCCGACGTCTTCGCGCTCGGCATCTGCCTCTACGAGGGCCTCACGCGGACGCCGCTCTTCGCGCGCGAAAACGAGTACGCGACGATGACCGCGGTGCTTCACGATCCGCCGACCTCGCCGCGCAGCGTCGAGCCGCGCATCCCCGCGGAGCTCGACGCCATCGTGCTTCGCGCGACGGCGAAGGAGCCCGAGGCCCGCTTCCCGACGGCCCTCGCGATGCAGGAAGCGCTCGAGGCGTGGCTCACCTCGTCGCGCGCTGCGGTGCACTCGGCGCGGATCGCCGCGGCCGTCGCGCAGCTCGCGGCCGGCACGCCCGGCGTGGTCGATGCGCTGCTCGCCGCACCGCCGGCGCCCGGCACGGTGACGGCCGTGCACGCGGACGTCGGGGGCGAGCACGACACCGAGGAGTGGCTCCCGCGCGCCGCGACCGCGGAGCCCGCAGCGCCCGCGAGCGAGGTGTCGGTGCCGACCATCCCCATCACGGAGGCGATCCCCGACACGCGCCCCGGCGACGCGCGCCGTCGTGCGCCGACCACACCGCCCGTCGTGCGAGCGAGCGCGGAGAAGACCGCAAAAATCGGGGTTTCGCGGGATGACGCGCCGCGTCAATCCGGCGCGCGCTGGCTCATGCTGCTGGCGGTCTGCGCCGCCCTCGGCGGGGTCGCGTACTGGTTCGCGACGCGCTGAACGCGCGCGTCGTTCGTCACGCGTGGTTGGTCGCGCGTCGCCCGTCGCGGCGCTTCCGTCGGAGGGTCAGCCGAGCACGCGCATCGTGCCGCGTGTGACGCCGAACTGTTCGTGCGCGCCGACGCGGCGCACCGCCTCTGCGGGTGTGCAGCGCGCCGCGAGCAGCTCGGTGTAGGCGGCGAGCACCGTGCGCGTCTCGGCCTCCGACTCGCGCACGAGCTCGACGCGGAAGCGGCGCACGCCCTTCGCGAGCAGCCCGGGGACGAGCGCCGCGGCGCTCTGCGCGCGCGCGTTGAACACGGTGTTGCGGCAGCCGACGTCGACGATGACGGGGTGCGCGTCGCCGGTGCGATCGCGCAGCGACACCGCGTGTTCTTCGCAGGGGCGACCGCAGCTGCGGTAGTCGCGCCCGGCCGAGAGCAGGTGCGCGTAGACGCAGTGCTCGGTGTGGAACGTCGGCACGTGGTGGTGGAGCGCGACGGCGACGCGCGCGGGATCCGTCGCGTCGAGCAGCGCGTGGAGCTGCGCGGCGTCGAGGTCGTGCGCGGCGGTGAACGTCTCGAGGCCGAGCGAGAGCACGTGCGCGGCCGTGAGCCCGTTCGTGACGTTGAGCGAGAAGTCGCCGTGCAGCGCGGGCGAGCCCGCATCCTTCCCGCGCCGCGCGAAGGCGGCGAGCGCGCCCCAGTGCCGCACGAGCACGGCGTCGGGCGCGAGGCGTGCGAGGCGCGCGTCGTAGCCCTCTTCGCCGGGCTTCTGCACGCGCACCGTCGCGATCGTCACGCGCAGGCCGGCCGCACGCGCACGCTCGACGGCGCGCGCGAGGCCGACGAGCTCCATCCAGTCGAGCTCGACCTCGGTGAGCCCCGCGGCGATCACCGCGTCGAGCTGTGCGTCCGTGCGACAGAGCGCGAGCAGGCGCGGCGCGGTGTCGATGGATGGCTGTGGGAGCGCATCGAGCTTCGCGCGTGCATCGCGGCGCACGGCCTCGAGCACGCTCTCCGTCGCGACGTTACGCACGGGGCCGCGCAGCACCTGCGCTTCGAGCGCGTCGAGCGCGTCGCGGCGCAGCGATTTCAGCGTGGAGACGGGCACGTGCAGGCCAGCGGCGACGTCGCGCGTGTCGAGTCTTTCGAGACGGAACGGCGTGCCGCCGACGGCGCCGAGCTTCTCCGCGAGCGTCGCCGCATCGAGCCCCGGGCCGCGCGCCGCGGTGAGCGCGACGGTCGTCTCGGCGTGCGCGAGGTGCGTGCCTGCGCGGGCTTCGAGGCGCAGCGGCTCGCCTTCGCGGCCGCGCACGGCGAGCGTGAGCGCGATGCGTCCGTGCGGGGCGCCCCGATCGAGCAGCCGCTCGGTCTGCGCGGCGATCGTGGGATCGCTCGTCACCCAGACGCGCTGCCCGGGCGCGACGCGCGAGAGGTCCGGGCCCGGCGTGCCGAAGCGCAGCGCGAGGGCCTCGCGACCGCGTGCGAGCGTCCGCGTCTCGACCGCGAACACGGGGCCGCCCGTCTCGTCGCGCTCCGGATCGCCGTCGTCGAAGACCACGCCCATCCCCGCACGCAGCGCAAGCGGCGCCTCCGCCGCGCCCGTCGCCGCGTCGACGCTGCCACCGAGCGCGGGCAGCGGCGACGAGACGCGCCCGACGGCCTCCGCACGCGCGAGCGGATCGCGCACGACGACGACCTCCCGCGGGCCGACTTCGCGCACGCGGCCGAGGTATGCGCCGCGGTGACGCGGGGCGCGGCCGTCGACGAGGCTCTGGTGATCGCTGCCCGCGAGGAAGCCGTCGCCGAAGCCGCGCGCGTAGCTCAGGCGCATCTCGCCGAGGTCGGCGGCGAGGCGCGCGACGGACGCGTCGTCGGGCACGCCGCCCGACGCTGCGACCGCGTCGACCCAGCGCCGATAGCCACCGACGCTCGTCGCGACGTACGCGGGCCCCTTCTGACGCCCTTCGATTTTCAGGCCGTGCACGCCGATCGCGACGAGGTCGGGCACCGCGCGCACGCCCGCGAGATCGCCCGGGCTGAGCAGATACTGCACGTCGCCGAGTTCGCGCGTCGCGCCATCGACGACGAGCTCGTAGGGCAGGCGGCACGACTGCGCGCACTGCCCGCGGTTCGCGCTGCGGCCGCCCCACGACTCGCTCGTCAGGCACTGCCCGCTCCACGACACGCAGAGCGCGCCGTGGATGAAGACCTCGAGCTCGACGCTCGTCGCGGCGGCGAAGCGGCGGATCTCGTCGACCGAGAGCTCGCGCGGCACGACGACGCGCGTGATGCCGAGCGAGCGCGCGATCTCGGCGCCCTCCGCGCTCGAGATGGTCATCTGCGTGCTCGCGTGGAGCGCGAGGTCGGAGCAGATGGCGCGGGCGAGCAGCGCGACGGCGAAGTCCTGCACGATCAGCGCATCGGCCCCGGCCGCGGCGACCCCGCGGATCACGCGCTCGACGTGCGCGAGCTCGGGCTCGAAGAGGAGCGTGTTGAGCGTGATGTAGAGCTTCGCGCCCGCGCGGTGCACCTCGCGCGCGACCTCGGGCAGCGTCGCGAGCGAGAAGTTCTCGGCGCGCGCCCGCGCGTTGAAGCCCTCGTCGAGCCCGAGATAGACGGCGTCTGCGCCCGCGGCGAGCGCGGCAGCGAGCGCGCGCCGATCCCCGGCGGGTGCGAGCACCTCGGGGCGACGCAGCGGGCCCGCAGACGCGTGCGGCGGTGCGTCGCTCAACGCCCGATGTCTCCGCGATCGAGCGCGCCCGCCGCGACTTCGGCGAGCACGGCGACGGCCATGCCGAGCGCCGCGAAACGCTCGTCACGCGTGAGTCCCTGCTTGAAGCGCTTGTAGATCTGCTGCAGCACGACGGCCGTCTTGAAGAGCGCGAAGACGAAGTAATACAAGGCGTTCGACGTGTCGCGGCCCGTACGCGCGGCGTAGCGCGCGGCGAGCTCCTTGCGGGTGAGCGAGCCCGGCGTGTTGGTCGGGCCGAAGGGCAGCGCGACGAGGCGCGGATCGTCGCCGTCTTCGAGCCAGTAGCCGAGCGCGACGCCGAGATCCATGAGCGGGTCGCCGATCGTCGACATCTCCCAGTCGAGCACGCCCACGATGCGCGTGAGATCGCCCGGATCGAGCACGACGTTGTCGTACTTGAAGTCGTTGTGGACGAGCACCGCGCCGCGCTCGGGCGGGCGCTCCTTCGTGAGCCACTCGGCGACGCGCTCGAGGAGCGGGACGTCGTCCGTCTTCGCGTCCTCCCAGCGCTTGCGCCAGCCCGTCACCTGTCGCTCCACGTAGCCCTCGGGGCGGCCGAGGGTGTCGAGCCCGGCCGTGCGCCAGTCGATCGCGTGCAGCGCCGCGAGCTCGTCGATGAACGACTCCGAGAGACCGCGTGCGATCTCCGGCGTGAAGGGCACATCACGCGGCGGCGTGCGGCGCAGAATGCGCCCGCGGAGGCGCTCCATCACGTAGAAGGGCGCGCCGATCACGGCGTCGTCGTCGCAGTGCGCGAGCGGCCGCGGCGCCTTCGGATACACAGCGCTGAGCGGGCCGAGGATGCGCACCTCGCGGCCCATGTCGTGCGCGCTCTTCACGCGGCTGCCGAAGGGCGGGCGCCGCAGCACCCACTCGCGCGCGCCCGCGCTGAGCAGATACGTGAGGTTCGAGTGGCCCGCGGGGAACTGCGTGATCGTGAGCGGCGCGTCGAGCCCGCCCGGAAGATGCGCGCCGAGCCACGCGGAGAGGCGCTCGGTGTCGAGCTCTTCACCCGCGCGCACCGGGCGTGCCGCGTCGAGTCCGGGGGTCGCGGAAGGTTCGTTCGCCATGGTCGTCCTCGGCTCGCCGCGCGTGGGGGCGGCTCAGTCTCCGGGCAGAGAGATCGTCACGTCGGGGAGCGTGCGCACGAAGTCGCCGCCGAGTGCGCGCGCCGGGGTCGTCGTCCCCGCGGGCACCGCGCCCGCGCGTACTTTCTCCGCGATGGCGAGCGCCGCGGCGACGGTGAAGGCGTAGCCCTCGCCGCAGCGCAGCGTGCCCTCGACGCTGCGCCCCGCAGCGTCCTCGACGCGGCCCCAGATGTGCGTGCGCCCGCGCTCGCGATCCTCGGCCGTCGGCGGCTCGACGCGCTTCTCGACGAGGTCGCGGAGCGTGCGTTGCACGGCCGCTGCGCCGAGCACGGGCAGCGCGAAGCGGAAGAGGCGCGCCGCGGCGATCACCGCGGGCGGGAAGGTCATGTAGACGGTGATGTCGGGGATGTGCGTCGTGCGCCACGCGCTCGCGACGTCGCCCCACGCCGCGGCCATCACACGGCGGGGCGTGCCGTCGACGTCGATCGTGCGCACGAGCGGCGCGATCTGCGTGATGCGCCCGCCGCGTCGCGCGAGTGTGCCGCGCGGCAGCGACTCGATCGCGCTCTTCGCCGTGCCCTGGCTGACCTTCACCTCGGCGGCGATGCCGAGCTCGAGCCGCACGGCGCCCGGCAACCGCGCCGCGAGCAGCGCGGCGAGCGAGTCCGTCGGCACCACGTCGAAGCCGACGCCCGGCATCACCACGATGCCGCGCGCCTTCGCCTCGTCGTCGCGCGCGTAGCAGGCCTCGAAGACGTCGATCTCGCCAGTGATGTCGAGGTAGTGCGCGTGCTCGGCGAGGCAGGCGTCGAGCATCGGGCGGCTCGTCGCGGAGAAGGGCCCCGCGCAGTGCAGCACGAGCCCCATGCCCGCGACGCCCTCGCGCACGGCGTGATCGTCGTCGAGCGGGAAGGCCCGGAACGGCAGCCCGAGCCGCCCGGCGAGCGGCCGCAGTTTGAGTTCGTCGCGCCCCGCGAGGACGGGCTTCTGACCGAGCTCCGCGGCCCGCTCCGCGAGGAGCGCGCCGGTGTAGCCCGTCGCGCCGTAGATCATCCACTCCCGCCCCGAGGTCGGCATCGCGCGCGGAGTCTACACGCACGGCCGCGGCATGGTTCCCCTTGCGCATGGCGAGACGCGCCCCGATGCTCCGCGCCATGGCGGACAAGCTCCACACGACGATGGACGGGCGCGTGCTGCGCGTGCGGCTCGACGACGGCAAGGCGAACACGATCGAGGCGCGCTGGGTCGCAGAGCTCGCGGCCGCGCTCGACCTGGCGGAGACCGATGCGGGCGCCGTGCTCTTCGAGGGGCGCGCGGGGCGCTTCTGCGCCGGGCTCGATCTCAAGGTGCTGCCGACGCTCGGGCGCGACGGGCTCATCGATTTCGTGCGCTCGTATCAGGAGCTGATGCTGCGGCTCTTCCTCTTTCCGCGGCCGGTGATCGCAGCCGTCGGCGGACACGCGATCGCGGGCGGCGCGATCCTCGCGCTCGCGAGCGATTTTCGCGTCATGGCCGAGGGCGCGTTCCAGATCGGGCTGCGTGAGGTGGCCATCGGCATCCCGCTGCCGACCTTCGGCTGCGAGCTCGCGAAGGCGACGATGCCACCGACCTCGTGGACGGGCGCGGTGCTGCGCGGCGAGCTCTACGCGCCCGACGTCGCGCTCGCGCGCGGCATGGTCGATCGCGTGGTGCCCGCCGCCGAGCTCGAGGCGAACGCGCTCGCCGAGGCGCGCCTGCTCGCGCAGCTCCCGGACCGCGCCTTCGCGCAGACCAAGGTCATGCTCCGCGCGGAGTTCGCGCAGCGCATTCGCGACGCCGCCGAGCGCGATCTGCACGAGTTGACGGCCGCGATCCCCGCGGGCTGAGCGGCTCCGTCACACGTCTCCGGCGTGCGTGGGCCGGCGACTGAATGGTGATTCATGGGCTACTTCGACTGGCTGCACGGGCGATGGCCGGCGGGCACGGTGGAGGCGCTGCCCGAGGTGGCGCCGGACGGCACCACGCGCATCCCGGGTCTGCGCGTCGTCGGGGATCTCACCGGCATCCCGCTCCTGAAGTTCGCCGCTGATTCCGGCGCGCGCGCGGTGCAGGCCATCCTCGCGGAGCCCGACTTCATGGTGCGCCGCGGGAAGACGCCCGGCGTCGTGGACGTGGCGATTCTCGGCGCGGGCGTGTCGGGGCTCGCGGCGGCGCTCGAAGCGCGGAAGGCGGGGCTCGACGTCGCGTGGCTCGAAGCGCGCGCGCCTTTCGCGACAATCGCCGATTTTCCCTTGAAAAAGCCCATCTACACCTACCCGAGCGACTTCGCGCCCGCGGGGGATGTGACGCTCGAGGCCGTCGCCCGCGAGGGGTTGCTCGCGGACCTCGAAGCGCAGCGCAGGGAGGCGGGGCTCGCGCCGCGCATCGCCCGCGTCTCTCACGTCGACTCGCGTGAGGGCGTGCTCGTCGTGAACGCGCACGGCGAGGACGGCCCCGCGCACGTGCGCGCGCACCGCGTGATCGTCGCGCTCGGTCGGAGCGGCGATCACCGCACGCTCGGCGTGCCCGGCGAGACGCGCGCGGGTGTCTCGCATCGCCTGCACGACCCGGCCGACTTCGCGGGGCGCGACGTGCTCGTCGTCGGCGGCGGTGACAGCGCGGTCGAGGCGACGGTGGCCCTCGCCGAGGCCGGTGCGCGCGTCACCCTCGCGCATCGCGGCACGTCGCTCACGCGCCCGAAGCCCGAGAATCTCGCCCGCCTCGCCGCGCTCGTCGCGCGTGCGTCCGCCGGAGACGCCGCCTCACGCCCCGCGCTGCACGTGCGCGTGGGCACCACGGTGCGCGCCATCGACACGCAGTCCGTGACGCTCGTCCAAAGCGACGGGACGGCCGCGGCGATCGCGAACGACGCCGTCTTCGTGATGATCGGCCGCGAGGCGCCGCTCGACTTCTTCCGGCGCACGGGCGTGCCGATCCGCGGCGAGTGGCGCCCCGCGAAGTGGCTCTCGCTCGCCCTCGCGCTCGCCGTCTGCACGCTCGTCTACACGTGGAAGAGCGGCGGCGCGGTGACGCGCTTCTTCGAGACGCGCGGCTGGTTCCCCTTCGGTTTGCCGGCTGCGCTCGGTGCGCTCGGCGACGATCCGGCGTCGCTCCTCGGCACGCTGCGCATCTCGCTCGGGCAGCCGGGCTTTCACTACTCGCTCGCGTATACCGCCGCGGTCGTCGCGTTCGGGATTCGGCGCATCCAGAGGCGCCGCACGCCCTACGTGAAGGTGCAGACGCTCGCGCTCGCCGGCGTGCAGGTGATCCCGCTCTTCCTGCTGCCGTACGTGCTGCTGCCGTGGCTCGGTCACAACGGCATTTTCGACGATGGTGTGGGCAAGCACGTTGCCGACGCGCTCTTTCCCGCGGTGAGCTGGGATCCGCACGGCCGCGAGTACTGGCGCGCCTTCGGCTTCATCCTCGCGTGGCCGCTATTCATCTGGAATTTCTTCACCGCGCAGCCGCTCGGGTGGTGGCTCGCGATCGGCTTCGTGCAGACGTTCGTCGTGATCCCGCTGATCGTCTGGCGCTGGGGGAAGGGCGCCTATTGCGGCTTTCTTTGTTCGTGCGGCGCGCTCGCGGAGACGCTCGGCGACGCGCACCGCGAGAAGATGCCGCACGGCCCCTTCTGGAATCGCCTGAACATGGTGGGGCAGGCGCTGCTCGCGGTCGTCACCGCGCTCTTCGCGCTGCGCGTCGTCGCGTGGACGTGGCCCGCGACCGCGCTCGGTCGCCGCGCCGCCGTGATTTTTCAGGCGTTGCTGAGCGACTTCGACGTGCTCGGCGTGCCGCTCGACTACTACCACTTCGTCGACGTCTTCCTCGCGGGCATCGTCGGCGTCGGCCTCTACTTCCACGTCTCCGGCCGCGTCTGGTGCCGCTTCGCGTGCCCGCTCGCCGCGCTGATGCACCTCTACGCGCGCTTCAGCCGCTTCCGCATCTTCGCGGACAAGAAGAAGTGCATCTCGTGTGGCGCGTGCACCGCGACCTGCCATCAGGGCATCGATGTGATGGGCTTCGCGAGCCGCGGCGCGCCCATGGAAGATCCGCAGTGCGTGCGTTGCTCGGCGTGCGTGCAGGCGTGCCCGACGGGCGTGCTCTCCTTCGGGCGACTCGGCGCGGACGGCGCGCCCGTGAACGACACGCTCGCGGCCTCGCTCGTCGTGGAGCGCGAAGGCGCGGCGAAACGACGCCTCCCGCTCGTGCGCTGAGCGGTTCGCGTCTCCACGGCGGGGATGCGGCGGTGATATCTTCGCGCGATGTTTCGCGTCCCGACGTCACGCACCGCTCGTTCCACGCTCCTTCTCGCTGCGTTCGCGCTCGCTGCGTGCGGCGACGATGACGGCGGAGGCCCACCCCCCGACCCTTGCGCCGCGATCACCTGCGAAGCGGGCTATGCGTGCGATGCGACGCTGGGCGCGTGCGCGCCGGTCGCCGTGTGCGATCCCGCGGTGACGCCGTGGGACGGCGTGCGCCCCGCGTTCCGCGACGCGACGTCCGAGAGCGGGCTCGTCGAGGCGGGCGCGTCGGGCCAGCGCATCAGCGCCGTCGACTTCGACGGCGACGGCTTCGCGGACCTCGCGATCCGCGCGGGCGGGACGGGGCACGACGAGTTCCCGCTCGGTCCGCGCGTCACGTGGCTCTTGCGCAACCGCGGCGACGGCACCTTCGAGGACGTCACCGAGGCGTCGGGCATCCGCACGCCGCGTCTGCCGCAGGACCCCGGGGTCGGGCGGCCCGGGGAGGTGTGGGCCTTCGGCGACGTCGACAACGACGGGGATCTCGACGTGTATCAGGGCGTGAACCGCGCGGACGTCGCGGCCGTGCTCGGCGAGACGAGTGAGCTGCTGCTGAATGACGGCTCAGGCCGCTTCGTGCTCGGCCCCGAGTCCGGCGAGCTGCGCCTCATGGGTGCGGATACGCCCGCGGGCGCGTCGTTCGTCGACGCGGATCGCGACGGTCAACTCGACCTGTGGGTCGCGCAGAACGGCGGCTCGCAACCCGGCGCGCAGTCGCGCTTCTATCGCGGCGACGGCGCGGGCTTCTTCGCGGATCTGACGGACGCGTCGGGCCTCGCGACGCAGACGTGGCGCGCCATCGACGTCATCAACGAGGGGCGTGCACACGCGCGCTCGTGGTCGGCGGCGGCGTGCGATCTCGACGGTGACGGCACGACGGAACTCCTCGCCGCGAGCTACGGGCGCGCCCCGAACCTGCTCTTTCAGGGCGTGCGCGCGGGCGACGGCGCGCTCTCGTTCACGAACCGCAGCGTCAGCTCTGGATACGCCTACGATGGTGTCCGCGAGTGGACGGACAACCAGTTCGCGCGCTGCTACTGCCGAGCGAATCGCACCGCCGACGGCTGCGCGACGGTGCCGGCGCCCGTCATCAGCTCGTGCTCGCCGAACTGGACCCACGAGCAGGACCGCGAGGCGTTCCGGCTCGGCGGCAACTCGGGCACGACCGTCTGCGCGGACATCGACAACGACGGCGACATCGATCTGCTCACCACCGAGATCCAGCACTGGTGGGCGGGCACGGGCGCGGATCGCGCCGAGTGGCTCCTGAACAGCGGCGAGCCCGAGGTGCGCTTCGACCGCCCCGGCCGCGCCGCGCAGGGCTGGGATGTGCCGCATCCCGGCGCATCGTGGGACGAGGGCATCATGACGGCGGCCGCGTTCGACTTCGACGGCGACACGCGCCGCGACTTCTACCTCGGCGCCTCGGACTATGCGGGCAACTACGGTCTGCTCTTCCATCAGGGCGGGGATGGGCAGTTCGCGGCCGTGCCCACGGAGCTCGGCATCGAGCACAACCGCAGCCACGGCGTCGCGGTCGCCGACTTCGACCGGGACGGAGACCTCGACGTCGTCGTCGGCCACTCGCGCTCGCGTTGCGACTCGACGGCGCCGAACGACTGCTACGCGACGACGCAGGTCCGCTACTTCGAGAACGTCTCGCCCCCGCAGAACTTCGTCCAGCTCGCGCTCGTCGGCGGGCCGGGCACCAACCGCAGCGCGATCGGTGCGCGCGTCCGCGTCACGGCGGGCGGTGTCACGCAGACCTTCGACGTCGGCGGCGGGCACGGCCACTACGGCATGCAGGACGACCTCGTCGTGCACGCCGGACTCGGCAGCGCGTGCGAGGCGACGGTCACCGTGCGCTGGCCCGATGCCGCGCTCACGACCGAGACCTTCACGCTGCCGGCGGGCCACCGCTATCGGCTCACGCAGGGCGCCGCGCCCGAGGCCGCCGACGTCCGCGCGCCCGCGGGTCCCTGAGCGTGCGCCAGTATCACGCGCTGCTCGCGTCGCTCCTCGAGCACGGGCGGCCGCGCGCCGATCGCACGGGCACGGGCACGCTCGGCCTCTTCGGTGCGCAGCTCCGCTTCGATCTGCGCGAGGGCTTCCCGCTGCTCACGACGAAGAAGCTGCACGTCAAATCGATCATCCACGAGCTGCTCTGGTTTCTGCGCGGCGAGACGCACGTCGCGTCGCTTCAGGCCGAGGGCGTCCGCATCTGGGATGAGTGGGCGACGCCCGAGCAGACGGCGCGCTTCGGTCGCGCGGCGGGCGATCTCGGCCCGGTCTACGGCCACCAGTGGCGCAACTTCGGCGCGACGCGCCGCGCGGACGGCACGTACGAGCGCGACGGCGTCGATCAGATCGCGCGTGTCGTCGATCAGATCCGCACCAACCCGAGCAGCCGCCGCCTGCTCGTCACGGGGTGGAACCCGCGCGAGGCCGACGAGGTCGCGCTCCCGCCGTGCCACACGCTCTTCCAGCTCTACGTGCAGGACGGCGAGCTGAGCTGTCAGCTCTACCAGCGCTCGGCCGACTTCTTCCTCGGCGTGCCCTTCAACATCGCGAGCTACGCGCTGCTCACGCAGATGATCGCGCACGTCACCGGGCTCGTGCCGCGCGAGTTCGTCCACACCTTCGGCGATGTGCACCTCTACGCGAACCACGTCGCGCAGGCGCGCCTGCAGCTCGAGCGCACGCCGCGCCCGCTGCCGCGCATGCACCTCGACCCGTCCGTGCGCTCGATCTTCGACTTCCGCTACGAGCACTTCACGCTCGAGGGCTACGACCCGCACCCGCACATCAAGGCGGATGTGAGCGTCTGACCGCGCCGGTCAGCCGCGAATTTCCAAGAGAGCGTCGTCACCGCCGAGCCAGCGAGCCACATCCGGCCAGAGCGTCGAGAGCAACTCGCGAAGATGCGCGTTCGACGTGTTTCCGCTGCGAATCCAGATGACCCGCGGCGGCGGACCGTGACGCTGAAGGAGAGCGACGAAGTCGGCGTCCTTCGTCATGACGACCACGCTCGCGTCGCGGGCCGCGATGAAGATGTCGGGGTCGAGGGCGTCGCGGAGGCCGACATCACGAAGCGCATGCGCATCGACACCGAGTGCATCACGCAGCCAGCGAGCGAGCCCCGGCGACAGCTGAGCGTCGAGCCAGAGCGTCACGCGGCGAGGATGGCGTGGTTCACGCTGCGACTCGCGAAACGCAAGCACGCGAGGACGTCTTCACGCTCGAGGTCCGGCAGCTCGTCGAGGACCTGATCGACACTCAGACCGGACGCCAGCAGGTCGAGCACATCGCTCACGCGGATGCGCATGCCGCGCACGCATGGACGCCCCCCGCATTGCTCCGGATGGACCGTGATGCGCGCCTCGAGTTCGTTCATCGCAGACGAGCACGGTAACCGAAGCGGCGTCGGCTTGCACGGGCGCACGAGCCGCGCGCGTAGCGCTCGCGGGCGCAACGCAGGTCGCGTCTGACCGCGCGCCTCAGGGCACGTTCTGGTACGCGCCGGCGACGGGGGACTGCGCGGCGACGATGTACTGCGCGCGGCGGTTGCGGGCCTCGTCGGTGTTGTCGGGCGTCGAAACGGCGAGCGACGACTCGCCGAGTCCGCGCGCGAGCACGGGGATGGTCAGCCCGCCGCGCCGGCGGAACCAGCGCGCGATGGCGAGCGCACGACGCTCGGAGAGGCGCGCGTTGTCGGCGGGGCTGCCGACGGTGTCGGTGTGGCCGAGCACGTAGAGCTTCGCCTGCAGGTCGGCGCCGTGCTGGCGCACCGCCGCGAGGATGCGCTGGTAGGCAGCCTCGAGCTTCGGCTCCTCGCTCGGGCGCACGACGTCGCTCGCCGTCTCGAAGACGACGTCTTCATGTGGAATCTCCACGCTGAACGGCACGATCTCCATCTCCGTCCACGAGTCCGAGGTGTCGAAGGCGCGCAGCGTGATCTTCCCGGCGCCACGCGGCAGCGCGGGCCAGCCGAGCGCGAGCGTGCTGCGCGGCGGCGCGCCCTGAAACTCCGTCGTCGCCGTGTGCATCAGGCTGCCCGCGGCGTCCGTGATCGTGACGACCGCGCGGCCCGCGGGGTTCGTGAGCGTGAAGCGGAGCGTGCGCGCCTCGAGGTCGACGTCCTCCTTGCGGAGCACGATCTGCAAGCCGCGCGTCGCGGTCACCGTCGTCTCGAAGGAGAGGCTCGCGCGGCCCTCGGGCGTCTGCCCCGTGACCTCGACGCGGAGCGGATGGACGCCCGGCGTGAGGCGGAAGGGCAACACCTTCGTCGCGCCGCCGCGCACGTTGCCGAGCGGCCGCGTGAGCACCGCGCGTCCGCCCTCGCGTGCGACGAGCCGCAGCCCGCGCACATCGGCGCTCACCGACACCGTGAACGTCGGCTGCGCGCGCTCGAGATCGACGAGCTCGCTCACCTCGATGGCGACGGGCAGGGCGGCCTGCGCATCCGCAGGATTGGGCGCAGCGAGCAGACCGAGCGCAAGCGTGGCGACGACGAGCGGCAGAGCATGCAGGGCGGGCAGGGCGGCGTGGCGCATCGCGCGAGGGTAGCGCGTCACGGGCGGGCCCGTGGCAGGCTCGCGGCCCATGACCGCACCGCTCCGACCCCTCGCGCTCATCGTCGCGGTCGCGCGCGACGGCATCATCGGCCGCGACGGCACATTGCCCTGGCATCTCCCGGAAGATCTGCGGCACTTCAAGCGGCTCACCCGCGGGCACGCCATCGTGATGGGTCGCCGCACCTTCGAGTCCATCGGGCGCGCGCTGCCCGAGCGCCGCAACCTCGTCGTCTCGCGCACGCTCACCGCGCCGCCGCCCGGCGTCGAGGTCTTCGCGTCGCTCGACGAAGCGCTCGACGCGGCACGCACGACCGACCCCGAGCCTTTCGTCATCGGCGGTGCCGCGCTCTACGCCGAGGCGCTCCCCCGCGCGACGGCACTGCACCTCACGGAGGTCGACCGCGACGTGCCCGGCGATGTGCGCTTCCCGCCCTTCGATCGCGCCGCGTTCCACGTCGTCGACCGCCGCGCCGCCGAGTCCGCGCCGGACGTCACCTTCGTCACGCTCGCGCGAAGCTGAACGCAAGTATATGAAATCAAAGGCGAATCAGGAGGCAGTGCGGGCCGGGCGGCGACCTCAGCCGCGTACCACTGCCGCGAAAAAGGACTGACACGCCAGTCTAGTTCCGTGCTACCCGTCCGCCCCCATGGACACAGCGGCAATCTATCGGGTCGAGGGCGCCGTCGTCGGGCGCCCCGCCATCGCGGCAGCGGCCTACCTCATCGGCAACACCCAGGACGTCCGGGAGCGCGTGCTGCGCCTCGGCGGCGTCGCGGCCTCGCTGCCGCTCGCGCTCGGCGGTGAGCGCACGCTCGCGTCGCGCGTCGCCTGGATGGGCCTGCGCGGCATGAGCGAGGACCGGCTCGCCGTGATCGGCGAGGAGTACGGCGAGCGCTATCTCGTCCCCGCGATCAAGGACATCGCGCGGCAGCTCCTCGCGGACTCGCGCGCGCGCAAGCACCGCATCCTGCTGCTGAGCGAGTCACTCGACGTGGTGCTCGGGCCGCTCGCGAAGGAGCTCGGCGTGCCGATGTCGGACGTCATCGCGAACCGCGCGGAGCTCAACGCCGAGGGCCGCGCGACGGGGCGCCTCGTCGATCCGGTCGTCGGCGGGCATCTCGGCGGCGGCTGGGTCCGCAACTTCGCGAAGGAGCGCGGCGTCGACCTCGAGCGCTCGTTCGTCTACGGCGCGAGCGGCGGCGATGGGCTGCTGCTCTCGTCGTTCGGCCACGCGTGCGCGGTGACGCCCGACCGCGCGCTGCGCCGCCTCGCGCGTGACAACGGCTGGCCCGTGGTGGAGGCGTGACCATGAGCGACGCGAACGCACTCGCCCGCGCGAACGCCGTGAACGGCACGCCCGCTCCGCTCTCCGTGCACTCGGCCTTCGCCGGCAAGCACGTGCTCGTCACCGGCGTGACGGGCTTCCTCGGCAAGGTCTGGCTCGGCATGTTGCTCGACCTCGTACCGAGCGTCGGTCGCGTGTCGGTGCTCGTGCGTCCGCCGCGCCGCGCGAAGGGCGATCTCACGGCCGCGGCGACGGCGCGCTTCGAGAAGATCGCCGCGACGGCGCCCGCGCTCCGGCCGCTCCGCGCGACGCATGGCGCGGGGCTCGGCGCGTACCTCGACGCGAAGCTCCACGTGGTCGCCGGCGACGTCGGGCAGCCGCTCTGCGGCATCGCGCCCGACGAGCTCGAGCGCCTCGCGACGACGGTCGACATCGTCGTGCACTTCGCGGGCCTCACGGACTTCGAGCCCGACCCGAAGGAGGCCGTCGACGTGAACGTGCGCGGCGCGGTCCACGTCGCCGACGTCGCCGCGCGCCTGCGCGTGCCGCGCGTCGTGCACGTCTCGACGTGCTTCGTCGCGGGGCGTCGCGACGGCGACATCCACGAGGAGATCGTCACGGGCCTGACGCCCGATGGCCGCCCGATGGACGTCGCGCAGGTCGTCGAGACGCTGCTCGCGCGCGCCGATGCCGCCGAGGCGAAGACGGATCGCCGTGGCGCCGCGCTGCGCCGCATCCGCGCGGAAGCGGGCGGCGACTACGCGCGGGAGCTCGCCTTCCCGAACACGTACACGCTCACCAAGTCGCTCGCGGAGCAGGCGCTCGCGGCCCGCAGCGATGTGCAGGCGTGTGTCGTGCGCCCCGCGATCGTCGAGTGCGCGCGCACGTATCCGTTCGCGGGCTGGAACGAGGGCATCAACACGAGCGGCCCGCTCGTCTGGCTGCTCGCGGGGCCCTTCTTCGAGCTGCCGTCGCGGCCCGAGGCGCGCTTCGACGTCGTGCCCGTCGACGACGTCGCGAAGGGGACGATGCTCGCGGTCGCCGCCGCGCTCGAGGACGCCGCGCCGCCCGTCGTGCAGCTCGGCACCTCGCATACACGGCCGTTCACGGTGGGCCGCGCGATCGAGCTCACCGGGCTCGGCGTGCGCAAGCACCACGAGCGCCCGGACGCGACGAACCTCGAGCGCCTGCTCTTCCGCTACCTCGACGCGGTGCCCGTCCCGGCCGACAACGACTCCTTCCTCGCGGTGCCGAACCTGCGCAAGCACGCGCGGCGCCTGCGCTCGTGGCTCGGTGAGGTGCGCTTCGAGGATGCGCTTCCCGAGGGCGCGCGCAGCTTCGCGAAGAAGCCCGTCGCGCGGGCGCAGGAGCGCGTGCAATCGGCTACGTCGAGCGTCGAGACGGCGCTCCGCCGCATCGATCAGATGCTCGCGCTCTACAAGCCCTTCATCCACGACCACGACTGGGTCTTCCGCACCGATCGCATGAGCGCGCTGAGCGCGCGGCTCGTGCCCGCCGAGCGCGCGCAGTTCGGCTGGGACGTCCGCGACCTCGACTGGCGCTCGTACTGGCTCGACGTGCAGATCCCCGGCCTCGCGACGTGGTGCCTGCCGCTCATGAACGGCAAGACGGTGCCCGACGATCCGCCCGCCCATCCGCCGCTGCGCCTCGCGCGCGCGACGTCTGCGCTCCCTCCGAGCGCGTCTGCGCACAACCATCTCCCCCAGGGCGCCGCGCCGAACGCGGGCAGCGAGGCACGCGCGTGAACACCGTCTTCGTCACCGGCGCGACCGGCTACCTCGGCGGCTACACCGTCACGCGGCTCCTGCGCGATCACCCTTCGACGCGCGTCGCGCTCCTCGTGCGCGGCCGCAACGAGGACGAAGCGACGGAGAAGCTCTGGCGCTCGCTGCAGCTGCACATGGAGCCGCGCGAGTTCTGGGACGCGCTCGCCCGTGTCGACTTCGTGCTCGGCGATCTCACCTCGACCAAGCCGCGCCTCGGCATCGCGCCCGAGGCCTACGAGCGCACCGTGCGCAGCGTCGACTCGGTGCTGCACATCGCGGCGTCGCTCAACCGCAAGAGCGAGAAGGCCTGCCTCAACACGAACCTCCGCGGCACGCTCGCGGTGCTCGAGCTCGCGCGCGACGTGAAGGCGCGCGGTGGCCTGCGCCGCTACTCGCACGTCTCGACCGTGGCCGTGTGCGGGCACCGCGATCGCGAGGTCGTCGGCGAGGACGCGGCCGTCGACTGGGATCGCTCCGACTACGACCCGTACGGGCGCACCAAGAAGTTCTGCGAGCACATGGCGCACGTGCTCCTGCCCGATGTGCCGAAGACCATCTTCCGGCCGAGCATCGTGATGGGCGACTCGACGCGTCCGGAGACCACGCAGTTCGACATGGTGCGCGCCTTCTGCGTGCTCGCCGATCTGCCCGTCGTGCCGATCCGCGCCGAGGCCCGCCAGGACATCGTCAACGCGAACTGGGTGGGCGGCGCGATCGCGACCGTGCACATGAAGGACGCGCCGAAGTACGACTGCTACCACCTCGCCTCGGGCACGCGCTCGCTCTCCGCGGAGACGATCGCCACCGCGCTCGCGGGCGCCGTCGGGCGTCGACCGCCGCGCTTCGTCGGCGCGGCCGAGCAGCCCTTCGCGACGGCGGCCGAGCTGATGATGCGCTTCCCGAAGAAGAGCGGCGTCGCGCTCGTCGGCTCGCTGCTGCACGTCTTCCTGCCGTACATCACCTACGACACGGTCTTCGACAACGCGCGCATCGTCTCCGAGATCGGTGAGGCGCCGGTGCCCTTCACCGACTACTGCGCGGAGCTCTATCGCTGGGCGAAGCGCCACGACTTCGAATACCCGTATCGCCCGCTGCCGACACGTCCGGCGCAGGTCCAGGGCGCGGAGAATGGCCATGTCTGAGACCGAGCACGACGAGCAGGACGGCGAGGCGACGGGCCTCGCGCGGCGCGATGGAGACGAGCGCGGCGGCCGCTCCCGCAAGCGACTCAACCCGATCTTCGACGGCCTCGCGCGGCTCGCGGGCAAGGCCGCGAAGAGCGCGCTCGACGCGGCCAGCAAGGAGCTCGACCCGGATCGCCTGCTGCAGCGCGCGATGGCGACGACGATCGAGGCCGCCGCGAGCCGCTACGCCATCGACCCGGGCGCGCAGTGGCGCCCCGGCGAGCCGCTGCGCCTGCTCTTCGCGGGCTACAGCGGCACGCGCAACACGGGCGCGGACGTGCGCGTCGAGGAGATGGTCCGGCAGGTGCGCTGGATCTTCGGCGACGAGCACGTCGCACTCTCCCTGCTCACCATCGATCCGGCGCTCTCGCGCGGCTATTTCCGCACGGTCGAGCAGCTTCATCTGCCGCAGTTCTTCCCGCCGTTTCTCTACGAGAAGGTGCACGGCGTGCACGGTGTGATCGCGTGCGAAGGCTCGATGTTCAAGTCGAAGTTCGCGAACGCGCTCTCGACGATGATGGTCGGCGCGCTCGGCGTCGCCGCGGCCGAGAACAAGCTCGCCATCGGCTATGGGGGTGAGGCGGGCGCGATGGATCCATCGCTGCAGGACCTCGTGCGCACCTACTGCCGTGACGCGCTCATCGTCGTGCGCAACAAGGAGAGCGGCGAGGTGCTCGCGGACCTCGGCGTGCGCAGCAAGCCGGGCACGGACACCGCGTGGACCTTCGAGCCGGCGGGCCCCGAGGTCGGTGCGCGCGTGCTCCGCGATGCGGGCTGGGATGGTGTGACGCCGGTGCTCGTCGTCTGCCCGATCAACCCCTTCTGGTGGCCCGTGAAGCCGGACGTCGCGAAGGGCGTCGTGCAGGCGCTCACCGGCGCGCACGACGAGTCGCACTACGACTCGTTCTACTTCCACAAAGACGGCGACACCGTCCGCGACAAGCAGCGCCGCTACCTCGGTGCGCTCGCCGACGGCATCACCGCCTTCCTCGCCGAGCACGACGCCTTCCCCGTGATCGTCGGCATGGAGCAGCTCGACCGCCGCGCGTGCGAGGGGCTCTCGAAGCGGCTCGCGGAGCGCACCGGTCGCGCGGCGCCGCCCGTGATCGTCTCGGACGAGCACGACATGTACGAGATGGTCAGCGTGCTGCGCACGGGGCGCGCGCTGTTGTCCTCGCGCTACCACGCGATCGTCACTTCGATGCCCGGCCTCGTGCCGTCGGCGGGCGTCACGATGGACGAGCGCATCCGCAACCTGATGTCCGATCGCGGTCAGCCCGAGCTCTGCCTCGGCGTCGAGGACGCGGACCTCGCGGAGCGCGTCGGGGAGGTGCTGCGTCGGCTCTGGACGGATGGCGACGCGGTCGCGGACGGCATCGGCCGCACCGTCGTCACCAACCTCGAGCGCATGGGCGAGATGGGCGTGACGCTCGTCGACTTCGTGCGCGCGCGACACCCCGAGATGCCCGTGCGCGCGGGCCTCGGCAGCGCCGCGTCGGGCGGTCTCGGCGACCCGTGGGCGCACCTGCCGCCGCTGCCTCCCGCGGTCGCCGCGCTCGTCGCGAAGTACCGCGAAACCCCAGTGAATCCGGGCGATTCGCGCACAGGGGCGCGCGCACTCACCGAGCACGCAGGGGCGGTGACGTGACGACTGAACGCTCATTCATCGAGGTCTTCCTCGACGTCCTCGCGAAGGAGCCCGCGAAGGCGCACGTCACCGAGATCCACGGCCCGAATCCGCGCCCCTTCGACGGCGCGGCGCTGCTCGACCTCGTCGCGCGGGCGCGCGGTGCGCTGCGGGCGCGCGGTGTGCGCCCCGGGGTTCGTGTGGGCCTGCTCGCGGCGAACTCCGCGCAGTGGGTCGCTGCCGACGTCGCGCTGCTCGCGGAGGGCGCCATCGTGGTGCCGCTCTACGCGCGGCAGGAGCCGGCCGAGCTCGCCGGGATGCTGCGCGATGCGGGCGCGACGCTCGTCGTCGCGAGCACCGACGCGCTCGCCTCGGCGCTCGGCGCGCATCTGCCGGGCGTCCCCGCGTGTCTCTTCGCGGAGCTCTTCGCGGGCGAGGCGGTGCGTGAGCCCGCGGCCCCGCGCGCGGCCGACGACTGCGTCACCATCGTCTACACCTCGGGCACGAGCGGCGAGCCGAAGGGCGTGATGATCACGCGCGCGGGCGTCGATCACATGCTGCCCGTCACGCGCGATTCGCTGCGCGATCTGATGGGCGCGCAGGCCGGGAACGACCGCCTCTTCCACTATCTGCCCTTCTGCTTCATGGGCTCGCGCATCGTCCTCTGGACGGCGCTCTATCGCGGCTCCGGGATCCTCGTCTCGACGAGCCTCGAGAACCTCGTCGAGGAGATGAAGACGGCGCGGCCGCACTATTTCCTCAACGTCCCGGCGCTGCTCGAGCGCATCAAGAAGGGCGTCGAGGGCAAGCTCGCGACGCAGCCCGCGCCGGTGCGTGCGCTCTATGCGCGCGGTCTCGCGGCGGCGGCCCGCAGTGCGGCGGGCGATGCGTCGCTCGTCGATCGCGCCGCGCTCGCGCTCGCGCGTCGCGTCGTCTTCGCGAAGATCCGCGCGCAGATCGGGCCGGACCTCGTGTGCCTGATCTGCGGGAGCGCGCCGCTGCATCCCGACACGCAGCGCTGGTTCGAGACGCTCGGCATCCCCGTCTATCAGGTCTATGGGCTCACCGAGACGACGGCGATCGTGACGATGGACGTCCCCGGTCACGCGGTGCCCGGGCGCGTCGGCACGGCGATCCGCGGCGTCGAGATGAAGCTCGGCGAGGGCGACGAGCTCCTCGTGCGCGGGCCCAACATCTTCGCCGGCTACTGGCAGCGCCCCGAGGCGACGGCCACCGCGCTCGCGGACGGCTGGTTCCACACGGGCGATCAGTGCGGGCTCGACGCGCGCGGCAACCTCGAGGTGATCGGGCGCGTCGGCAACATCCTCGTCGCCGAGTCGGGCCACAACATCGCGCCTGAGCCCATCGAGACGAAGCTCCTCGCGGAGCTGCCGGGCGCGGAGAACTGCGTCGTGCTCGGGCACGGCCGCCCGTATCTCGCCGCGATCGTCACGGGGAAGGTCGCCGCCGACGAGGTGCAGCACGCCATCGACCGCGTGAACGAGACGCTGCCGCACTACCGGCGCGTGCGTCGCTTTCACGTCTCGGCGGAGCCCTTCACGATCGAGTCGGGGCTGCTCACGGCGAACCAGAAGCTGCGCCGCAAGGCCATCGAGAAGCACTACGCCGCCGCGGTGAAGGAGCTCTACGCGTGAACGCGCCCTTCGTCGGAGAGACGCTCTCGTACGCCCACGTCGGCACGACGCTCGAGGTCACGCTGCATCGCTCGGTGCCCGGCGCGACGTGCAACGAGATCGGCGAGCAGACGCTGCGCGAGCTCGAGGGCCTCGTCGCCTACCTCGCGAGCGGTGCGGGCGGTGCGCGCGCGGTGCTCTTTGCGAGCAGCGTGCCGCGCGGCTTCTGTGCGGGCGCGGATCTGCGCGCGCTCTACGAGGGCATGGTCGCGCGGCGCGGCGCCGGCGTGCCTCCCGTCGCGGAGGTGCGCGCGTTTCTCGACCGCATCCACGCAGTCTTCGACGCGCTCGACACCACGCCGCTCACCACGGTCGCGGCCGTGCACGGCGTCGTCTTCGGCGGCGGCTTCGAGCTCGCGCTCACCTGCGACGTGATCGTCGCCGACAAGACCGCGCGCTTCTGCTTCCCGGAGCTGCGGCTCGGGCTCGTGCCGGGCTTCGGCGGCATCCCGCGGCTCGCGCGTGACGTCGGCAACGCGGTCGTGCGCGACCTTCTCTTCACGGGGCGTTCGCTCAATGCGCAGCGCGCGCATCAGCTCGGGCTCGTCTCGCAGCTCGTCGCGCCGGGCGAGGCGGGGCACGTCGCGCGCAAGGTCGCGGAGCAGGCGGCGCGCTTCGACGCGGCGACGTCGGCCGCGGGCAAGGCCTTCGCGAAGCCGCTCCCGAGCGAGTGGCTGAACCGGGAAAAAGACACGTTCTGTGCGCTCTTTACCTCTCCGGTGGTCGAGGCCGCGCTCCACAAATTCGTCACCAGCACCGACGCGAGACCGTACCTGCCATGAACGCCACTCCCAGCTCCGACCTCGAGACCCGCCTCCTCACGCTCGCCGCCGCGCGCTTCGGCAAGGCCGCGGGCTCGCTCGCGCCCGGCGACGACATCTTCGAGACGCTCGGCATCGACAGCATTCAGGCGATGGAGATGCTCACCGAGATCGAGACGACCTTCGGCGTCGAGATCCCGGACTACGAGCTGCAGGGCGTCACGACCTTCGCGGGGATCGCGGAGCTCGTGCGCCGGAGGCTCGGCTGATGCAGACGGCGACGCCCTCGCAAGCCGCGCCCTCGCAGCCCGCTGCGCCGCGCGATCCGCGCGCGTACGAGATGCTCGACGCGACGCGCTACGCGTGTGTCGGCGAGATGCTCCGTGACGCGCTCGTGCAGTTCAAGACGCACACCGCGTTCACCGAGCTCGACCGCCGCCGTGTCGTGCATCGGCTCAGCTACCTCGACGTGAAGCGCGCGGTCGATCGGCTCGCGCGCCGCCTCGAGGACGCGGGCATCGGCGCGGGCGACCGCGTCGCCATCGTGATGACGAACCAGGCGCGCTACCCGATCGCGGCGACGGCCGCGTTCTTCCGCGGCGCCATCGTCGTCCCCATCGACTACAAGCTCACGCCGAAGGAGCGCGAGGCGCTGCTCGCCCACGCCAAGCCGCGCGCGCTCGTGACCGAGTATCCGCTCTTCGCGCCGCACGCGGCGGGCGCGCTCGAGGCCGTGCCGCTGGTGCTCGTGAGCGAGGCGCCGGAGCACGCGCGGCTCGGGCACGCGCAGCGCTGGGGCGCGCTCGACGGCGCGGATGCGCCGGGCGTCTCGGACGCGCCGCCGACCTTCGTGCCGCGTGCGCGCGAGGACGTCGCGACCATCGTCTACTCGTCCGGAACGGGCGGCGCGCCGAAGGGCTGCATGCTCCCGCACCGCGCCTATCTCGCGCAGTACACGGCGCTCACCGCGATGTTCCCGATCGTCGCGGGCGATCGCTACTTCTCGATCCTTCCGACCAATCACGCGATCGACTTCATGTGCGGCTTCCTCGGGCCGCTCTGCGGCGGCGCGATGGTCGTGCACCAGCGCACGCTGCGCCCCGAGTTCCTCACCGCGACGATGAAGAGCGAGCGCGTGACGCACATGGCCGTCGTGCCGCTGCTGCTCACGGCCTTCGAGCGCGCGATCCGCGAGAAGCTCGACGCGCTCCCCGGTTGGCAGCGCACGGCCGTCGACGCGCTCATGCAGGTGAACGAGCGGCTCACAGAGCGCCGCCCGAACCGCCTCGTGAGCCGCACGCTGCTGCGTCCGATCCACGAGGCCTTCGGCGGCGAGCTGCGCGTGCTCTTCTGCGGTGGCGCCTTCGTCGAGCAGGAGCGCGCCGAGCTCTTCAACCGCCTCGGCCTGCCCGTCGCGATCGGCTATGGGCTCACGGAGGCGAGCACCGTCGCGACGGTCAACGATCTGCGGCCCTTCCGCGGCGACTCCGTGGGCCGCGCGGTCGAGGGCGTCTCGCTGCGCATCGTCGATGCGGACGCGAGCGGCGTCGGCGAGGTGCAGCTGCACGGCCCGACGCTGATGCTCGGTTACCTCGACGACGCGGAGCAGACACGCGCTGCCTTCACGGAAGATGGTTGGCTCCGCACGGGCGATCTCGGCTACCTCGACGCATCGCACCACCTGCACCTCGTCGGCCGCAGCAAGAACATGATCGTCACGCGCGGCGGCAAGAACGTGTACCCCGAGGACATCGAGGGCGCGTTCGCGAGCGTCGCGTGCGAGGAGCTTGCGGTCTTCGCCGAGGGCTATCTCTGGCAGACGCGCGGTGAGCTCGTCGGCGAGCGGCTCATCGTCGTCGCGCGGCTC
>Ga0172372_10002764_pt1 | contig 26348 bp, 38 predicted proteins | sample LakKiv5m_2_FD_114544 | JGI IMG/M metagenome (GOLD analysis project Ga0172372, IMG submission 114544) | Freshwater microbial communities from Kabuno Bay, South-Kivu, Congo - kab_092012_9.5m | ecosystem: Environmental > Aquatic > Freshwater > Lake | place: Democratic Republic of the Congo...
TATCTAGCAGTGTTAGTGCCAGAACCAAACTGACGAGTCTGGTCATTTTGGTCTGCTTCAGGTGAAGTAAAGTTTAAACGACCAGTATCAATAAATGAAACCATACGATAAGAAGCACCATAAATAATTACATCTCTAGCAGACTCTGGTAAACCAGTAACAGAAGTAAACACATCATTTCCACTAGATAGTACTGTAGGTTCTTTACCGTAAGTTACTTGAATTGTTCTACCAGGAACAATAGGTTCATAAATACTTATTGTGTTACCGTTAGCATAATCTGTAGTGTTAGCCATAGGGTCATGTCTCCATCTACGGATAGGGAACCATTCACCTGAAGGACCAATATCACTCCAAGATGCAGCAAGAACAGTGTCTGCTTCAGCAGGTAAAGCATAAGTTGTTACAGAAGGATTATATGAAAATGTTGTATTTGCAACACCATAAATTTTAGGGAACACTGATTTGATAGTGTCATTAATTGCACGTTTAACAGAGATTTTAGGAAATGATGGAGAGAAAGTTACTTTAGCGTTTGCTGAATGTGATGCTGCAGTAGTACCGCGATAGCCTCTACCGAATGGGGAGATAACTGCTGAACGGTCAGAACGGTCAACAGAGTCGATGTGGATAAGTTCATCATCAACCTCAATTATTCCTTTCCCAATATTATCACCACTTGCTAATGCAAGATTTAAATCATCAGCATCAATACCAGAAGTTAAATATGTTGTTCTATCTTGACGAAGAGTAAAACCTTCAAGGTTAATTAACACTTCCTCAATCATTGAATTAAATGTTGTCATCTATATTTAGCCGTTTTCTTTTTAATGTTTTTAGGTTGTGCAACAAACTGTTTACCTTTAGCATTACCTCTAGCCTTAGCAGCATTAGTTGCTTTCTTCTCTGAAGGACTTAAAGCCTTCCAAGCCTTATCTGGTAAATATCTTTTAGTACCTCTAGATGGTGAACCATCAGAAGTACGCCATTTTTCTTTAGTCCATTTAGACAAAGATTTTTGTTTACTAGTTTTAGAACCAGAATATCCGCCACCAGATTTTTTATATTCCATAGCAAGAAGTTGTGCTTTACGAGCAGACCACTGTCCAGGTCTACCACCTTTAGAACCTGCCATGATTTTATTTTTTAAACGTTCACGCATTGCTGAATTGGTGTAAGCCATTTACCATTTAACCTTATCAGCCCAATAGGCTGCAGACATTTTACCTTTAGCAATATTTTTAGCATGACGTGCTTTAAAAGATTTTTGACGTTTAGTTGGTTGTCTGTCCCCAGTAACACCTTGTTGACCAAAGCGAATAGTCTTAACCTTAGAACCAACTTTGGCCACAACAATGTGTGACTTTTTAGGATGGCTAGGAGTTCGCTTTGGTCGGTTATAACCAGAGACTCCTGCACGTTTTAAACGAGAGTCTTTTGGCATAATTACTTCTTAGGTTTCTTAGGTGTTGCTTTTTCAATTGATGATGGAACAGGAGAAATGTTTTCCATCGAGTTATCACCTTTAGCGTTAGCCATAGGATGATTTAAATTAGGATAGTTGCATCCACAAGTTGTACACATTATTTCTTTTTACCCATCTTTTTCATTTTAGACATTGCTTTTTTCTTAACATCCATCTTTTTCATATCCATCATTTTTTTGCCCTTAGGCATTTTTTTACCGTACATCATATTCCATATGCCTTTCCTGTTTTACTAGAAATATCTATTGCCCTGCGAATATCTTTCGTCTTAGTAGAAGAAGGTTGAATACCTTGTGCTCTAGCCGAACGATATAACGCAAGTTCATTGTCCCATTTCTTAGCAGACATAGTTAGTCTACTAGATGCTTCACCAGGATTCAAATCCACTGTTGAAGCCTTACAGCCAAAACATCCTTCAACATATTCAGGATGTGTTCTTAATCTATGAAGGCTCATTCCCCTGTAACCTATCTAATTTAAATTCAATTCTATTAACAGCATCTTTTAAAGATGAACCACCATTATTCGATAATTCACCATCAAGTTTATTAAGTCTTTCCATTACACCAGGAACCCTATCCCTACCTGGTTCGGCTTCTTCGCCTTCCCAATCCCTACGAAACTTATCTAACCAAATAAAAAACTTATTAATCTTTTTAATCGGAACAGCAATCACCGCAATGACCGCAGCGACTGCACCTGCAATTGCACCAATAGTAATAATCGTGTTCGTCATTGGAAATTACTTTCAGTAATCCCAATATTTGCTGCAATAAGCGCACTTTTAACCCCGTTAGTAACTTCATATTCATGTCCCCCTGCATAATATTCTGTTGCTGAATCTATTTGGTCCGTTGAAGGAACTCTAATGATTCTGTATGTGCCACTAATTTTTAAAACTGATTTGCCTCTTTTATGTTTATATCTGTAAAACAAACCAAACCCTGCTGGTCCTTCATCAATTGTTGGTGGAAAAAATGTTGGCAATTTACTCTCCTAATAAGTAAAGCCCCCAGTTACCCAGGGGCTTTAATCTTGATTTGAATCTAACTAGTTAATGCTAGATGCTGATTCAATTCTGTACAATGCTTCTTCACGATAACGTTTGAAGCCTAGTACACCGTACCAACCGATTGGACGTAAACGCATTAATTTGTCAGTTACGTTACCGATTACTACGTGTGGTTCTTCTGCAACTGCTTCAGCAAGTGCTTGTTGACCTGCTAGCAATGTGCGGAATACACGGCGGCTTGATGCTCCATCTGTTGCGTTGTACATACGTGGTGATTCAATGAAGTATGCACCTTCGAATGTACCGATTTCGCCAGCCCAAATGTTTTCATTTGTTTGGTATTCGTGTGGAAGTCTCCAAGCACCTGAACCTGTTTCTGCACGAAGGTCGTGTGAAACTTCTGGATGTATTGCACACCAGTATAGTGAACCCTTACGAGCAATTGCTTTTCCTGCACGTAATTTTGCAATTGCAAAACGAATATCTGCTGCAGAGATTGTATCTTCTGCTGCGATTTCGTTAGTTGCTGTAGGGTCAGATGCACCAGCAGAACCGTAGCGAACGTTAGTTCCACCACGTAGTTCTGTTTGTACAATTTCATCAATAGAATCTGCCATGTTGAACGCAACAATGTTTGCAATTGCTGGGTCAACTTCAGCAAGTGACATCAATTGCAGTTTGCGTGTGGTCAACACTGCGTTACCGTATTCGTTAAGAGTTACGGTTACAGCAGTTGGAGCACCAATCGCTACTGAATCTGGGTCAACTTGTTCTGATAAAGCAGTTGTTGCTTTTGATAGGTCGCTGTAGATTTGGAATACTACAGATGAACCTGGCATTGATTGTCTCGCTGGACGTTTGTCTGCGACTGAACGTAGTAATGGTTGAGAGCGAAGTGCGAACTCAACTAAGCGGTCGTATGCTTTTTGTACGAGACCTGCACCATTAGATGGTGTAAAGGTACCTACGTTATCAGCACTTGAATATTGACCGCCACCAAGACCACCGTTAGTATTAGCAGTACCACCAGAGAGAGCGGTATAGGCATTTGCCATTTCGGTTATTTCCTTTGGTTGTAGTTAGTTAGCCTAAACCTCGCCACCTTCTTGGAATATTAAATTTGTGATTTCTTCAGCAGATTCTGCATTTTGTAATCTCAAATATAAATCATCCAATCCAGCAGGAGATTGGGCATTAGCAGTAACAGAATCAATTTGTCTGAGTGTAGCCAAATCTGGCTTCACATCATCGGGCGTCTGTACTGTTAAACCAAAAACATCAGCATTTTCTTTAATCCAATTATCAATGATTTCTGGATTAGCCTCAATGTCTTGAGGAATAAATTTTGCTATCTTTGGACTTACGCCCTTGCTTTCAAGAACTGATTTGATAACACTTTGACGTTGCTCAGTCCTAATCGAAGAAAGTTGTCCTTCCATTTCGGAAAGCATTTTAGATTTAGTTTTCAACTCCTTACGAAGTTGTTTTAATAAATCGCTTTCTGATTGTTGACTTTGAACAAAATCGTCATCGTCATCTTCCCATTCTTGATATGTGTTGCTCATCGCAACTCTCCCATTCTTTTGTTGTTAGTCGCAAGCCTCATAATAAATCGGGGAAAATATTATGGCTCTTACTACCAGTCTTTTACTCTCATAGGGGCTGGTCGGTCCTAGTGAGGGTCTATATGGCTAGAATGAACCAGCCTGTGAACTACCAAGACTTACTTGTGAAATACCAGATTGTCCAGCAAATCTTGCCTGTTCTTGTTCTTGAAGTTTCTTACGACGTTGAGAAGGCATCAATGTTCCAGTTGTTTGACCGAATGCTTCTTGTGTAAGTTCTTGTTGTAAACCTGTTGTATCTTGTTGAGAAATTTCTGCAAGTTTTTGTGTAGTTGGTAAAGTTTCAGAAAGAGTAGCGTATGCTTCTTTAGCAATGTTACCTATTTGTTCAGTTGAATAACCACTAGTAGTTAACTGTTTTTCAAGTTGACTGATGTCTTGTTCGGCAACATTAACTTTACTTGTTGTAGCACCTGTACGAATATAGGCTTTACGAAGATTAGTTTCTAACTGGTTGATACCTTCAGGTCCTTGCATTAAAGCAAGAGCAACTTGTGAACGTTGCTTAGCAGGGTCACCAACACCATAAGCACCTAAGTAGTTACTTAGTTGTGTTTTTAATTCATCTGGTGCATTATCAATTTTAGCAAACACTCTATCAATACGAGCCTTAGCCTCATCAAGAGAAGTAAGCCCACCAATTAAAGCAGTAAAAGTATTTTGTGTAGCAAGTTCATTAAGATTATATTGATTAAACAAATCACGAAAAGTTTGTTCAGCAGTAAGATATTCACCAGGAGTATAGGTAGGTAAACCTTTTGCTCTGCGACCTTCATTACCAGCAAAACGTGTTTTATATGCTTCGGTTTGAGGTAAAAGAAGACGTGCTTCTTCAGCAGTGTATCCTTCTGTCATAAACTTTTTAATATCAGCAATTAAAGTAGGTAACCCAAGTCTTGTAAGTTCTTCTTCAATAAGAGCAAAAGCACTGCGACGTCTTTCTGAACGTTCAGCCTCATAAGGGTCAGGTGTAGTAGTAACTACTGGAGTTGAACCTGGAACAGTACCACCATAAGTTCCTTGACCTTGAACTAAACCACCAGATAGTTGAGTAAGAGTAGGAACTGCAACATTTGGATTAACAACGTTTTGAACTCCAGCAAGTGATTTAGCAACTTCATTTTGTACTTGTTGCCAGTTAGTTGCTTTGTCTATTAAATATTCTCTATAACTAGCCATTACGCTGTCCTAAAATCTTGATTAATCATATTTATATATTCTGCTGCTTCTGCACGAGCACCATTTGTGTAAGGAAATTCTGGAGTATTTCTTAAGAATTTATTAAAATCAGTAAAGTTAAGATTATTTGTTAAACCATTATCAACATATCTATTATCAAGTGTAATAGTATTAGGATTAATTTCTAAAGTTTTAGACATAGCATTAATATATGGTGAAGCAATTTCTGTCATAGTTAAATCTTCATCAATAAATTTTGCATACTGTGGATATCTAATCTTAGCAATATTTTTTATTTTAAGTTTACTATTTTCTAAAGCATTCTTATCAGTCAAAGCATTAATAGCATACTTACGTACATCAGCATCAGATAAAACAACATTATAACTTGAAGCAAATTTACGTAAAGTAGAAAGATTAGAACCTACAACACCACCAACATTTTGAACACCCTTAGTGTCAATATATCGGTCAACAAAACGTGCTGCTAATAATTCACGGTCTTCTTTAGTAATACCAGGAGTTGAAACCTGAGTAGTTGTTGTACCAGTTCTAGTGGTTACTTGTTTAGCAACTTTACTTTTTTCAAGTTTTCTTAACTCTTTATAATACTGTTCAGCATCTTTAGGATTAGCATTCATGCCAGTAGCATCAAAAATAAAATCATTAAAATCTTGATATGCTTCTTCTTTAGTAGTAACAGATGGTTGAAGAAAAATACTTGTACCATCACCAGTACCAGCAATATCTTTATTGTATTCTATTTCGCTAGCAAGCCAAGTAGTAAAAGGTTTCTTTGAAGTACTGTTAGAAATAGCATAATTTTCAACAAGTTTATTCCAAGCAGTATTAACAGTATCTGCTCTTGTATATTTAGTGTTAGGATTATATTGTTGAAGTATTGACAAGATTTTATTTTTAGTTGCAGTGTCACCTTTAACAAATAAATCTTGCGCAGCACCTAAAGTATATTCTTTACCACCAACAGGAATCTTTGCAATGTCATCTAAATCGGTAGGAAGATTTCTTGTTATAGGTTTACTCATACCTTTAACACCAGTAATTTTAATATTGTTTTTCATTTCTTCACGAAGTTGAGAACGAGCAGGAATATTAGTAGGTCTGGTTCTAGTTACTAACTTTTTTGCTTCAGGTAAAAATTGATTATATCTTTTTTTACCATATGTTCCAGTCCAAGCCTTTAAACCATCACCTTTATTTTTTTTATATTTACTTGCTTCTTTCCATACAAGATATGCTGCTTTAGCGTTAGTTTCAGGGTCAAGTAATTGTTCATTAGATTTAATACCAAATTTTTCACGACGGTCAGGACCTAAATCATCCTTCATATTAATCTGAAAAATGCCGTAAGATAAATCACCAGTTTCTGGATTATTATTAATTTTATTAGCATCAAGTGATTCATTTTCTGCTTGAGCAATAGCAAGCATTTTAGGAACAACTTCTTCAGGAAAACCGACTCCTCTTAAAAGAAACATTATTTGTGTAAGAGTTAATATTCCTGGTGCTATTACATTACTCGGCATTTAAATCTCCAAACTTATCTCTCTCAAGGAACCTGTCATACCAAAGAGTAAACTTTGGAGAACTGTTCTTTAATTCACGAACTTTTTTATCAACTTCATCTTTAACAAATTGATTACTTTGAGCATCAATATTTTGTGAAGGCATATCTTTAAGATAGTCAACAACTTCTTCTCTGAAAATCATGTATTCTTCAAGTACTTTAAAAGTAGGGTCAGACTTATACCAATCTGATTCAGTAAAGTTTTTATCACTTAACACAATATCAATTGCTCTTAAAGTGCTTTTATATTTATTTGCTTGAATACCTTTATCATACTCGTTATACCAAGTAGGGTTAACAAGTTTTTGTTGCTCAATCCAAGCAGCACGTTCCTCTTTAAGGAATCCTGCACCACGAGAACTATATGAATCAAAACCGTTCTTTTGTACTTTAATATCAAATGCTTGCATAAACTTATTATAAGCCATCCAGCCTAAATCAATTTTAGCATTCTTGGTTGATTCTTCTAAAGAAATAATTTCTCTGAAAGGTTTACCACCAGTACCTGGTTTATTCTTTAGTTGAAAATTATATGCAGCCCTATCAAACACATTGTTTTCTCTATCAACACCCCAAGCATTTGTGATTAAAGATGTAACATATGGGTCTTCTGTTTGAATCTTTGCAACAAGGTCTTTATGTTTAACTAGTTGTTGAGAAGCATTTGCTGTTGATTCAACACCTACGTTATTTTTTGTTGGACTAGTAATAATCATTTCATAATAGTCTGGATACTTTTCGTAAAACAAAGCATCTGCTTCGTCTATACCATATTTTTCTACATAACCTTTATAGATATCAAAGTATGGTTTATAATCTAAACTAAGATTTGGAATAACAAACATTGCTTGGTTTATTCCAAGACGTAACATAAAATGCCATACTGTTCTACTTACAATTTCATCAGGTGTTGCTTCATCAGTTCTTGTACCGTCTCTGAACTTTTGATTTTCAACTGCTAAAATTTTGTTAGCAGTTGTTAAAAACACATTATCATCAAGTTTTCTTGTTGCTGAAACACCACGTTTAGTCCATGCTGGAAGTAACATATCGTATGATAAAGGTTCTTTAGATGGACCATATGGTAAAATATATGTGTCAATAAGTCTTCTTATAGGTAAATTAGAACCAGTTGTTTCTTTATATTTAGCATCAAGATATGGTACAGCATTAATTAAATTAGATGCACTTACTTGAATAACTGGACCTGCTCCAGCGTTCCACCAAGGTTCACCAGAGAAAGGAATATTTAAACGAGTAACAGGAAAAGATACTCCTGCTAATGCGTTAAACAGTTTAGTTTTTCTCCAAGAGTTAGGTACTTGCATTGTAATTAAAGGCTCACCTGTTTGTGGGTCTTTATCTACAGCCTCTTTATTCCAAGGGTCATTCCATATTGTAATTGGTCTAATAATTGGTTTAGGATTATTTAATATTAAATTACTGTATACACGCAAAGAGTTTAAGTTTGCTTGAATAAATGGTGATGCAAAAGAAATTATTGAAGCAATATTTGAATATCTGTCAATTGTGTATAGTACACGTTTAGTTTCTTTTAATGCTTCACGGTGTGCTGCTTTTTCAACACCTTGTATTTCTAATTCAGTTACTGGTTTACCTGTACGTTGTGCTTTTGCTTGTAAAAACTTTGCACCATTATCAATAGTTTTTTGATAAATGTTACCGTAAAATTGTATACGTGTGAAAGCATCTTCAGGCATAGTACCAAGATATTTAAATAAAGTATCTACAAGTGTGCTGTAAAGTTTTCCAATATCTTGAAAGTTATCTATACGAAACTTTGTTTTACCTATTGCTTCACCAGGAATAGGACTTAGTTTGCCTTCTAGTTGAAGTTGACCTAGGCGTGCTTCAAGTTCATAAGGTGAAGGTATTTGTTCGTAAGGTTTATTTGCTATATCAAATCTAACACTTTGGTCAGGAAAATATGTTTGAACTTCGTTCCATCTTGTAGCAATATAGTTATCTATATCGTACTTTGATTTACGTCTTTTCTCTTGTTTAATAGCAAGTTGTTTTTGTTCTTTTTTAGTTAACTTTTTAGTTGCATCAACTTTTATTGGTCTTTGAACTTTAGTGTTACGAAACTCTATTTGTGCTTGACGGTCATTAGATAAGAACCATTTTTTGATTTTATTTAATTCACTAACTATGTGTCTTTTACCACGAGTAGTGTCAATAAGTAACATTCTTTTTGTTATTTCTGCTTCACGAAACTGTCTAGCCTGAACATAGAGAGAAGCAAAATAGTTAGGATTATCTGGATTTAATGTTTTCCAACCATAAGAAGTATATAATTGGCTTTGCATTAAAGGGTTACGTATTTCTTTTTTCTGCTTTTGTGCAGCAGATGCAAGTTTAGGTCCTATTGAACCTAGTGAACCAGACTTGTAACCTTTAAAAATTAAATCGCCAACAATAATATCTTCTTTACCTTGAGTATATTTGTTGGCTTTGCCACCAGGTTTTTGTTGTGCTTTATTAATAGCAGTTAATACTTCACTAAAAAATTCTTGTTGTTTAACTAGTTGTTCTGTTAGTGGTTGTAATTCTTTTCTTAACTCTTTAACTTCTGCTTCTAAAACTTTAATGTTCTCAAGAGTTTTTTGTTTACGTGTAACTTTATTATTGAAAGCAACTATTTTTTCTTCTAAAGCAATTCTCTCATCCATAAGAGAATTATATTTTGTATAGTCAGGTTTCTTTTTATTTGCTAATTTATAAAGTTCTTCATTTATACTATCTACTCTTTTAATTTCAGCAGCAAGTTCTTTACGTTCTGCACGTAACTTTATTTTAGTATCTATTATTGCAGATAAATCTCTTTGTTTTTTATCTAATCTTTTTTGAACATCAGTATGTTTTACTCTAACAATTTCTAAATCATTCTTCTGCCATTTAACAATAGACTTCCAAGAACCTAATGTTGTTTTAGGTGCAGGTAAACCTAACTCTTTTGCTAAAAGAAATTTTTCTATACGGTTACCAACAACACCATGATAAAAATTGTTAACAAAGTTTTTAGAACCTTTGGCTAATCCCATGCTTATTTCTAAAAGACTATTATTGTATAATGCTGTACGTATTTCACCTTCAATTACGTTACGTTGAGGGTATGCAAAACGTAAAAGTGTCGCTGGTCTCCATACTGCATCAAATGCAAAGTATGTTCCTTGAAGGAAACTTTTTGTTTTATATATTCCTGAAGCAAATGTTGCTAATTCACCTTTAGCAAACTGTTGATATAGTTTAATATCTAACATTGGCATTGCGTTACCAAGTTGTGAACTTAATGTTGGGTCAGTAAATACCCATTCACCATCACTGTATGCAAAAAGTTTTGTACGATAATGTTCCAAAACATTGTTTCTTCTTTGGTCTAGTTCCCATTTAATTATATCTGATAAACTTTTAGCAGGACCTGAACCGTCTGGTTTCTTAATGTTTTTAGCAAACACTTCATTTGCTTCATCAGGGGTTAATGGTCTATCAAGACCAAGTTTTTTATTGATTGCTTTAACTGCTTGGTTTTCAATACTGGTAATCATAACAATTCTGTCAGCATCTGTTTGTGCTCTAAGATATTTGTTAAGTAGGTTTCTTTTAATTTGTGTGCCTTTAGCATTTCTCCAAGGCTGCACTTTATCCATGAATGCTATAAGTTCATCTGCTGAACCTGAAGAACCAATACCTTTAAATGGTACCCATCCTGATGGTTGTTGTAAACCTGACCATCCTACTAATCTTACAGGCCAATCAAAGTTTGTTAATTTGTAAATCTTGTTGGTCCATTCAAGACCATCCATTTTTTCTGTAAATCTGTCATTAAGAAATGTTTTAGTTTTTGTTTCAACAATTTTTGCTCTAGCGTTTTCAACTAGTGAAGAAGGTGAAGGTGTAATTGCTCTTGTTCCAAGAAATGGTGATTCAATAATGTTATCTTGTACACGGTTAAGTACACTTCTTAAACTAGCGTTACGTGTTTTGACATCTTTTAAAATGTCATCATATTTTAAACCTAGTTCTTTATCTTTTAAAAGCATACCATTAACATCCCCACCATAACGTAGGTCTGCTATTTCTTGTATACCTAATTTTTTTGGACTTGTTGACGCTTTAAATACTGGGTTTGATAATCTGTCAATTATGTCACCAATTGATGCTGCTTCTTTTTCTAAAAACTTTAAAGCATTAGGGTCACCGAATACTGCTTTTAAAGTATTTTCAGCAATAGGTCTGGCTTTGATACCATAGTTTTGTACACTGATATCACCAAAGATTCCAGCGATAGCGTCAGGGTTTGAGGACTTTTGTGCGAATGGATGTTTTAATATTCCTGCAGCGTCTGTGTTTAAAGCAAAATCTATGAATGATGAAGCACCTTTTGTTGATGTTACTTTAGCAATTTTTTCAACATCACCCATTGGTACTTTAGGTGTAAGATATTTACCTTTAGCAAGTAATCCTACTTCTGCACCTACAACGAATGGGTCACCATACCAAGAGACCATGAAGTCTCCAGCACCTGTTGACCATTTACCTGCAAGTTCTTCATCGAATGCTTTACGGCGTTGTTCTTCATTATAGATATCAAAGTCTCTACGTCCACCTGTTGGAACATTGAAACCTAAATCTTCTGCAACGTTTAATGCTTTTCTTGGTAGGTTAAATGGGGCAATATCTGATGCACCAAATAATGCTTGCATTGGTGATATTTGTTGTGCAGGTCCACGATATGTTTCAACAATACCAGATGTTGGTCTTTCTTTATCTGTTAAAAGTGCTGCTGTTGAAATACCAGCACCTACGGCTCTTGAAACTTGACCCATCTTATCCAACACAGCACGTCTTTTTGTGCCTTCAGGTGCTGCATATTCTAATGTTTCACCAAGTAATGCTTTACCTGATTCAATTCTTTTATCTATTCTTTGAGCAGCCTCTGCTGGGGTGTCAAAGTTTTTTTCAATAAAGTCAGTGAAGTCAGTAAGTAAACTCATTGAAAAGAATCTTCTTTCGTTAAAATTTCTATAATGTTTTTGTGGTCGTCAGGTGTTAAACCATCTGTGTGCGCTAATCCCCATGCTAAACCAGCGTTTTCAAAACCGATTGCGTCAAGATAGTTAGAAAAGTTTATTGCCCATTCTGTTACTTCGCCAGCCATTACAAACTCCGTAAATAAAGAACAAAGTTATTTAATGTTATTGGTGCACCTTCTTGATTTGCAGCGTTTTCTATGAGTGGTAAGTATTGTGTTAATCTTTGTAGGTCTTGTTTACGTGGATTATCAGGTCTTCCTGATGCTATATTTAAACCAACTTCTGTAGGTCCAGGTCCTTCACCGAAAGGCATTCCTACTTCTGGTGCTTCGTTTGGTCTTTCAGTTGGTGCAGTTAGTGGTGTTAGTTGTGAAAAAATTGATGGTTTAGTTTGTTGTGGTTTGGCTTGTGGTACTTTACCTGCAAGTTTTGCACCTTGTTGTTGTTCTAAAATTTGTTTACCTTCACCATATTTACCACCAGCATAGTATCTCATTGCTTGTTTGGAAGGGTTTTGGTCTGTTCTTTTAGATTTACTACCAATACCTGATACGACTTCTTTGGCCATTTATTGTCCTAGTTGTGAAAGTAGTTCTTGTAATCCTGCTGGTACTTGCTGTTGAGGGGCCTCTGAGGCGGCTGGTCCAGGAGCGACGGGGACGGGTTGCTCAACTGTTGCCATTGGAGGAACCTCAGAGGCAACTTGTGGGGTAGGTGCTGGAGTAGGAGCAGGAGTTGGTGCGAATACTTCGCTTACTGCTGTTTCTATCGCTGTACCTTTTTGGCGTGCTTTAATAACTGCAGCCATTTTCATTGCTAACTCTGAAGGGTCTTGTCCTTGTGTTGTCATTTGAGGTATTGCTTGTGCTAGTTGTGACATTGCTGTGTTCAAATTGTCACGCATACGTTGAACATCTATTGCTTGTTGTTCACCTGTTACGTTCATTGACCATGGTAGTTCACGCATAACAAAATCACGTGATACTAAATCTGCACCTAATGCTTGTAGTGAGAATATTAGTGCACGACTTGGGTCAAGTCCTGACATTAAACCGTATCTTACTTGGATACCGTAGTCACCGTTGATATCTTTACGTGAATCGTAGTCTATTTCAAATTTTGCGCCACCTGATGTGGCTGAAATCTTTTTAGTTCCAGGGAAAAGTTTCTCATCCATTTTGAAACATAGTTGCATAATGTCTTCAAAGGTGTCTGAGAGGATTTGTTGCCCTGTTTTTACTTGTGTATCAAATGCACCTAGTAATGCTTGTACACCTTGACCTGTAATGATGCTGGCATCAATGTTTCCTGAACGTCCTTCAGGATATCTTGCACCCATTCTCATTTCTTGTTGCAATAATGCTGCTTCTGTGAACGCAGCAGGTGGAACCTCTAGGCCTACACGGCGTATGTTCTGCGGCTGAGCAGTTCTAAGTATTGCATCAGGTCCAAAAGCGAACTCTTGGACATCGTTTGGTACAGCAAGTGGTGCATTTATTGATTTTTCTGCAGCATCCATAGCAAGTTGTGCGAAACGTGCACGTGCTATCTGTACCCATAGGACATCATCGAATTGTCCTCTTGGTTCGTCATCTATTCCTGGGCGTCTTGCTACACGAACCATGAGTTCACCCATAGGGTTTTCACTTTGTGCTAAAACAAGGTTACCTCTGTTAGGTAAATATAATAAGATTACGTTTTTGTCTTCGTAGCGAATCATTTCTAGTTCACTATAAAGGTCTATTTCGTCTATTTTGTATCCGTTTAGGATTTGTCTTTCAAATTCTGGGAACTCTGCGATTAGTTCTGCAATGATTTTTCTGTAACGTTTAGTGAAAGATACTACTCTGCCATATCTATCATATTCTGGATATGAACCTAAAGGGTTTTCCACACGGATTCGTGGCATGTTTGCTTCTTGGTCTGCTTCAACAACGATAGGTAGGAAACCGTAGGTGCCGTACCAGTCTGCGCCTTGATACATTTGTGTTTGTAGGCGTGAAAATTGTACATAATTGTTGGCTATTAGTGTTTTTGTGTCAGCAAATTTTTTAGCACGGTCAGTAATATTGGTTGTTGTGCAGTTAAATGAAGGTAGTGGTGCCAATACTTCGCTAACGTCGCGTGCTGCAACGTCAACAAAGTTAGCAATCATCGCCTTAGATGCTCCTTCTGGGAACATTTCAGGGAACACATTGACAAGGTTACCTCTGCGTACTTCAAGAATGTCACCCATTCTTGCATCGCGTGAAGCATTGCGGCGTTTTAAAGCCTCAACCTTGTTCGCTATTTGTGTAATGTTTAATGGCACTACTTACCTCTTTTAAATTTTTTGTTTCTAAAGTCTGCAAGGTTTGGTACTTTAGGGTTATTCTTTTCTGCTTTAAGTTTTTTTAATGTTTGTTCAATATTTGCTGTGTTTTTTCTTTTAGGTTCAACAAATTTTAGAAAAGGTGAATCAGGTTTTTCTGTTTTTTTTGTTGATTTTTTACTTAATGCTTGTTTAAGTTTTGTTAAATCTTTAGCATCTTTAGGTCCGATTGTTTTTTTAGAAATTGGTTTAAGATTACGCATAGCAGATTGTACAACTTTAGGACCATATTTTATTACAAGTTTTGCTAATGCTGCTTGAGCAAGTCCTGCTTCATTAACTTTAATTTTACCACGACCATTTGGTTCTGATGCTTTCATATGTTCCTTATCCGTAATATATTTCTTGTTGTTGTTCAGCAAATGCTTCATCTAAATCTACAATGTATCTTGTGTTTAATTGTTTTGTTGAATGCCATTTGGATTGCATATATCTTTGACCTGAAGTGTTTCTTTCAACCCATTCCCTAATAACTATTTCACAGAACCATAGGGCCATTATCATATCAAATGGTTGACCTTTTCTCATGTCTGGTTTCCAAACAATAAGTTGGTTTATTAAGGCTTTAACACCTTCACTGTTTGTAGTGGAAGGTAAATCTATGAGGTTGGAGTTTCTAACGAATTTGTTTTCGCTAACCGTTCCAAACAGAGGAGCCATCGATGCAACCCCAAAATCGACGTCCCATTTGTTGTTACCAGTGAAGTGCTCACGAAATACGATTCCACGAGAAGCAAGAAAATCACGTATCGCTTCGTCTTTCGTAAGGAATAATTGAAACGCATTTTTCTCCACAACAATCACGTTAGGTTGATATTTGATAGCCCAGTCCTCAATCAAGTCCCTAATTTTGGCTGGGGTTGGTTCGGTCATGTTCACAGCATCAAGAATGTATCTTTGTTTTGTTTCAACATTTACAGCGATTATTACTGCTGCTGTGGCACCAGACATTGCTGGGTCAATACCCATCACTATACGAAAGTTACCATCATTAGGATGACCTGGTGCACCTAACCGTATAGGGCCAGTACGGCGCATCCCATTGACACAACTTTGTACACATGCTGGTGGGAAAATAGAATCTTCTTCAACATCTTGCTGCTGGTATACCATAGCCCAAGTTTGTGGTGTGACTTCTGAGCGACGTTGGTAAAGCGCAGGACCATCCCACTTTGGATATAATCCTTCAGAATCAGGTGTGGTGTCCTCGTCACCGTCCCAAGGACGGTCGCTTCGAGGCCAAAGCGTCACCCAGTCGTCACTTTTGTTCGCAATCTCAAGAACTGCTGGCATAGCCAAATATGTGAAAGGTGTTTTACCACCAGACCAATGTTCAGGATTACGTAACTCTCGATACAAATCATTAGACGCTATACGTGTCCCAACGATAAGAAGTTTACCGTTTTTACCTAGACGGGTGATAACTTCTTGCTGTAGCCATTTGATTTGTTTCTCATGCTCATGGGCGTTAGCCCCAGTGATACAGTCATCAAGAATAATTAAATCTGCACGGGCACCATAAATTTGTCCACCCATACCAAGTGCTTGAATAGTTGGGTCTTTCTCACTAGAGTCCCTGGCTTCTGCACCAAGATAAACTGTGTCAGTGCGCCAAGTATCAGCATCCTCTTGCCAGCCACCATCAGGACCATACATGGCCTGCAGTTTCTGCCACCTAGGGTGAGACAATCTTTGCTTGATAGCATACACAAACTCGCGTGCCTTATACAAAGTCTTAGAAACAATAATGATACGAATATTAGGATTAAGAGCAATACGGTAAGTCGAATAGTTGATAGTCACCGTAGTCGATTTAGCATGCTCAGGAGCAATATTAATCAAAACCCTATTAGGGCTAGAAGGTTCATACACCATAGCATTATGCAACCAGGCAGGCTCACCCTTTTCAAGAAGACTAATAAAATTTTCTTGATGAGGAAAAACCTTCATCTCCAAATAGTTCTCAGAAAACTCTTTAAAAGAAATATCAAACTTCTCAGACGACTTTCTGTTAGAACGCACCTCATCCCTAGAGATACGGGCATCATCCAAAAGTTCACGAAACTTCTTATCCGTCTTCGTCCAATACTTCACCGTATCAGACTTAACCCCAGCCACCCTAGAGGCATCAACAACCGTCATACCAGAAGCCAAAGCCTTAAGGAAATCATCCTTACGCTGAGCACTCAAAGCCCTAGTATGGTGGGCATCACCAGGCCTAGCAGACATAAAAAACCACCACTAATATTAATATAATATAAGGAAATCGCAACAAGCGATTTCCATAAAACACTACCCCATTCGCCAAGAGCCCAGCGAATGTAATATAAAAAAAACCCTTACACTATATCTAACCTGTTAGCACAACAAAACCTAACACACAAATATATAACAATTACATAATCCCAGGTCAAACAACCACAAAAAGTTAAAAAACAGATGAACAGCCCCCACGTATCTATCGTTTTTAACACTCTGGGGTCTTGTGTGGTTATTTGTGGGGAATTAGGTTAGTTAGTTAATTAACTAAACGGCTAAAGTAATTGAATGGTCTGCTAGTTACCTGTCATATTTACTAGGCCCCGTGTTTGTTTGTTTCTTGGTAATTAGTGGGGGAATGTCCGATATTGTCGGGGGGTAGATTCTAGCTCTTACGATTTACCCCCTTAGTTTGGTCTGTGAGGGGTGGCGCGTGGTCGCTCGTGGCATGAGGTGTCGCTTTCTATTAGAAAGTGTCCTATTGATTGAATGCCATGTCTCGTGTAGTATTAGATGTATGAGTGAGACTAATTTATGCCATGCGATAGGCCAAAAGGTTTCTTTTGGTTTATCGGGTGAAACTAGTCACCCTCTAAAGAAAGATGAGAATATGAGTAAGACAGAAGAAAGACCCGTAATCGAATTGACTCACGAGAAAGTCGTGCAATTAGTGAGTGAATTAGAGAATGGCTACAAGGTAATAGATGAGACTAATGCCAAAACTAAAGATGAGATTAAGAAACTAAAGGACGCTAGACGCGTGGTTTCAAAGTCTGTCTTTGGTCGAGTTCCAATGGCCTCATTTATGGTCTCTGAGGCTGTTGCTAAAGGGATTACATCTATTAAGAAAGTTAGTGATGATTCGGGCGTATCAATTAGCACAATTAGTAGATATGAATGGATAGGCACTACTCTCTCCAATGTCGGACTAACCAAGACATCTGAGAAACTAGCCACTAAATCACTAAATCTCTTAATCGGGGGTGTCTTGAAAAAACAGGACATGCTTAGTGTTCGAGATGTCGAGTCTTGGAAGCAAATGATTCAAGATAAGACATTTAAATTACCTAGTGCCCCGAACATCAATAGTGTTTGTGAGGCCATAGGTAACGGCTCTTATGACAAACATCTAAACGATATTGAAACAGCCATTTCAACTCGTAGAAAAGTAATGGTGAAAGCGTAAATCACCATTCACAAGATAAGCCCTCACGATATCGTGGGGGCTTATTCTTTTGTGCTCACTTTCTATTAGAAAGTAAAAAATTATTGAGTTGTTCAATTTTCTGAACCTGTTGTTGCTCGTTGCTGTTTTTTAATCCTGTTGCTGTTCGTTGTTGTTTTCTACTTTCTGATAGAAAATAGTCTATTGATTTGGGGGTAGGTTTGTGGTATACTTGTAGTATCAAGTGAAAGGATAATGTGATGAGGAAAAATATTCCCACGCGAAAGATTATTCGCACACGCTCTATTGCGTTTGCGCCTAATCGTAGTAAAGCATTACGCAATGAGGCTCATTCAGTTGTGCCTAAGTGTGGTCGTGCTAAGCAATCCTACGACCCTCAAAGACGCCTACAATTTTGGTTAAAACAGGTGTCTTTATCTGACGAGTTACTTTCTATTAGAAAGTTACAAAACAATGTATAGTGGTAATGAGGGTAACAAGTTAGTTGATATTCAATTGATTTGGACTCGTGTTGATAAGTCCGAACATTGGTATAACAATTATCTAATGAAATGTCAGTGGTGTGAGTGGCGTTACATTGCAGACAATTTTGACACTATTCGTAATGTTATCGAGAAACACCTGAAAGGGGTGCATGAAAGTAATGCAAAGTAATAAACGAAATGTTGCTCGCAAGAGAGCATTTTACAAGTTGAGGGACAAGTATCCTAAACAATACCAAAAGTTTTATTTGGAGGAGTTGGCTGTGCTTGACCTGAAACCTAGAAAGTCAAAAAGAAAACCTGTCAAGGAAACAAATGTTGCCCCTGAACAGGTTGAAAAAATAATTGCTGAGCGCATGATGACAACAGAATATCTTGGTGCGCTTATGCAAGAAGGTGTGGTTTCTAACAGAAAGTTAGATATTGATATCGAACCTGTTGATGTCACACTTGATGAAAATTATTCACCACTCTGGGATAAGAGTGCGTGGATATTCAAAGATGAGAAAGGAGAATAAATGTATTGGGGCGATTGGTTGGCAATAGCATTGCTTTTGTCAGCAGTAAGTGCTTTACTAATTTGGAAAAGATAAGGAGAAAGAATAATGGAAAGCAATACAATAGAAATGAAGATAAGTCATGACGGCTATCGTAATATGGCTGGAATGTTTATCTGCAATGTCCTTGAGAATGTTAAAACTCGCAAGGATTGGACTATACAAGATGCGTCATTCTTACTACTAGGTGCAATGAAAATTGCTCGTGGTCTGCCAGATGACGAATTTGCTCTATTGATTTCTTCAATAGATAAAAGGTATAATGGTTAGTAACACATTTTCTATTAGAAAGGTAGATTATGGAAACCGAAGTGCCAGAACCAGAAGCACAAGAAACTTGTGAAGGTTGTGGTTTAACAGAAAGCGATAGTGGTTGTGATATAATCACTCTTGATGAGGGTTTATATTGCACCGATTGCTTGCGTTGCTGTGATGCTTGCAACGAGTATTACAGACACAAAAGTGATACTCATTGGTTTGACAGCATTTGTGGTGATTGCCAAGGTGACCACTTTGAATGCAGTTCATGTAACAAGGTGTATCACTTTGATGACAGCATAAGTTCAACAGACACACAAGAAACTTTGTGTTCACGCTGTGCTGACATGTATTGGACATATTGTAGTGAATGCAACGAATGGTATGAAGATTACAACCATAATGATGAGTGTGATGACGCTTATCGTGAAGGCATCAACGACTACTCGTTCAAACCTACACCAATATTTCACTACCAGCCTGAGAAACCGAGCAAAACCTTTTTCGGTTTAGAGTTAGAAGTTGAGGCTGTTCATGAAACTATCAGTGCAGGTGTAGATATCGTTCGCAAATATGCTGACGATAATTTGCTGTATCTCAAAAGTGATGGCAGTTTAAGTGACGGCTTCGAGATTGTCACTCATCCTATGACTCACGATTGGGCTATGGAAAAGTTCCCTTGGGAGATGATAGAGAGACTACGCAGAGCAGGTTACAGGTCTTGGGACACTGACACTTGTGGTTTGCATGTGCATGCTTCTCGCACCTCATTTGTTGACAGGTCACACTTGTGGAAGTGGACTTATCTTATCAACAAAAACTCTGACGAGTGTATCAAATTGGCTGGCCGTCATAGTCACTATGCACAATTCTATGGTGTCAAACCGACTAGCGATATTGTGTTACGCAAGTCTATGCCACGAGAAAGATATGTGGCTATCAACTTACACCCTAGACACACCGTTGAGGTGCGCATATTCAAGGGTTCGTTACGCATACCGAGAGTTAAGACAGCACTAGATTTCATGCAGTCGTCTATCGAGTTTGCTAACAAGTTGACAATCAAAGAGGCAAGTAGTGGTCAGACTTGGTCTATGTTCAAAGATTATGTCGGCGAGCATAGTAGCAGGTTTGAGAACTTATACTTGCGTCTCAACGCAGATAAACTAACTGATTCATTGAGTTAGTTTCTATTAGAAAACACAACAGAAAAGGAGAGAGTATGTGTTTACTTATGGTAGCAAAACCAAACGCAATGCCAAAAGATGATGACTTGGTTTGCGCTTGTGTTAATAATCCAGACGGGTTCGGTTATGCCGTTCACACTGGTAAAACAATAATCACAGGTCGTGGTATGAACCATGATGATGTGATAGATAGGTTTCTTACAACTCGTGAGAAATATATCAATGGTTGGGCAATGTTTCATGCACGCTTCACCACACATGGTGAAACTATGAAAGATAATTGTCACCCGTTTCGTGTAGGTGGTAGCCCGAATACTATCCTTGCGCACAACGGTATCCTGAGCAATGTCAGAATACCTAATGGTGACAGGCGTTCAGATACTCGCGTGTTCGCTGAGGATTTACTACCTAAACGGCTCAACATCTTGGATAGTAAAAAGAAGTTCAAGAAGTTAGAGAAGTGGGCTGGTGGTTCTAAAATTGCTGTGTTCAGCACAGACAGGCGATTACAGAAGGCTGTGTATATTGTCAACGAGAAGTTAGGTCACTGGGATAATGATGGTTTGTGGTGGTCTAATAGTTCATACAAGCAATACTACTACACCTACACCAAGCCTAAAACTTGGACATCATCTTACGATATAGCCAACGGCATTGATAACAAATACATTATCGATGGTGAGGACTTGACAGAGTTTGTTGAGGAAGGTATGGCTTGTAGTTATTGTGGCCATTTCTTTGCCGAACCAGACTATTTCCACGGCTATTGTCAGACATGCTGGACTTGTCTAGAATGTCAAGACTTCGAAGAATCTTGTATGTGTTACAGACCAGCATATAAGATTGGTCAAAGACAACGCGAATTAGAATACGATTTCTAATAGAAAGTGGTGAGATATATGAAAGACTATTGTGAGGATTGTGGACAACCTGAATGGTTGTGTATCTGTGGAGGTGATACATGAAAACAACATGTGAGGAATGTGGTCGTGTGTTTAATTTATTCGACGACAAAGATGCACAAGAATTAATCTATGGTCACGATTGTGAATCATACTGAGAAGAAAGAGAGGTGAATAAAATGATAAATGAAAACATTGACCCACGCATGGCAATAGCACAAGTGTTGGGTGAATTAGAAACAGCAGAAGAATCTGATGCTTTCATGACAAAGATACAATCTGCTAAGAGTAATGTTGAAGCATATCAAATATGTTTAGACACATTGATGGGGGTAAACAGATGACATTTGACCCTATCACATGCCATGGCCAATCTTGGGGTAACTATTGTGACATATGCGAGCAAGAAGCATATCGTGAATACATCCAAGAAATGGGAGAGGACTACGATAATCAAGGGGGTGATGATGAGTAATGGAATTAGTAGAAAAAATAAACGTGTTTGCTTCTAACTTGTTGACAGAATTTTCTGCTGTTGAAAACGACAGCGAGTTTATTCTAACATTACAGGAACACGACTTGTATTATGATTTCGATAGGGCAAGTCGCTATCTTGAACACATTAAAGAATACACTTCAGCGTATCTTTATGCCTACGATAAGGAGATGAGTAATGCTTGATGTGGTACTGGGTGAGAAAGCAAAGCAAGCCAAATGCTACAATCACCCAGACCCTGACTGGTTTCATATCCCTGGAAATAATGTGGTCAATAAACATCAGAAACAATTTTGTAATGGTTGTAAAATTATTACTGAATGTTTAGACTATGCGTTAAGGAATGATGTGTCAGGTGTGTGGGGTGGCACAACAACAGGTGAAAGAAGAACGATGAGAAGAAGTATGGGTATCAGGGTGATACCTATATCGTTGAGGGAGGTAAATGATGGCACGGAAGAAGAAAGAGGAAGACGATATTGAAACATTAGTTGATGAGGCGTTTCCTAAAGATAGTGAGGCTATCATGAAATCTATGGAAGCAACAGAGCAAATCACTGACGAAGCATCAAGGTTCATAAACTTTGATGAGATATGGGAAGCAGCAGCGACACAGAAAGAAGCAAGACTTGCTATCCTAAGTATGTCTGGTATGCTTGCCTTTGCTGTATCTGAACATGGTGGAATGTATCTTGACCATTTGATACAACAAGAGGAAGAAGACAATGGAAATAAGGAAGGCTGATTGGAGTGGAATACCTACTTCTGTTTGCCCTAACTGTGATTGTACTTGGTTTAATGTTCCGATAACATTTGACCCTGATACATACGAGATAGCAGCATATGGTATTGAGGGTGTAACTTGTTGGTCTTGTGACCAACCTATTACTCCTCCAATACCCATTGATTCTAAACTAGATGAGAAAGAGGATGAGTAATGGGTTGGATTCTTACAGGTGTATTCGTTAGTACAACTTTGTTCTATGGTGTTAGTTACTATAAACAGGTTGAGTTAACCGTTAGGGAAAGGATGAGACCCTATGAATAAAACTTTAAGCATCAGGATTTGCATTAGTATTAAACCAGTATTATAATATTATATTATATAATATAACATTATATAATATATATAATATAATATATATAATATAATATAACTACTTTCTATTAGAAAGTAGATTATGAAAGGATAGTAGGTAGATTTTCATCTCACCTTTCGTCTACCTACTATCAAACTTTAACGGTATTTAGAGGAGGATTAAGTGTTAAAGATAAACGGATATGATGTACCTGAACATGTTTCCTATTCAAGTATTACCACTTGGTTGTCCTGTGGTTATCGCTACTACTTGACTCGTATTCAACAGGTCGAGGAACAACCTGCTGCTTGGACTCTTGGTGGGTCTGCTGTGCATAAAGCAACAGAAATGTATGACTTACAACTATGGGAGTTAAAGAATGATAATTAAGTTAGAAACTTGGGAGTATGAATATGCCAGCAATATTGGTGTAAGAAGATTCACAAACAATTGGGGTAAAGAAAACGCAACATACTATGACCCAGCAAAAATGGAAGACAACAGGACAGCACTTGTTGCTTCTGCGATTGGTGAACTTGCTGTGGCTAAAGCAACTAACCAGTATTGGCATGCAAGTATTTGGAAAAATAGTAAGCATGATGAGTATAAAGATTTACCTGATGTTGGTGAATTTGTTGAGGTTCGTAGAGTACGAACACAAGATGGTCCTACTGTTAGGGAAAAAGATTTATTGAAAGAAAACCTTTACATCTTTGGTGTAAGACCTATCGGTCCAGAGTTCACTGAGGTTGAGATACTTGGTTGGACTAGAGCGATACATGGTTGGCATCATGGTGTGCCAACATCTTTCGGTAAAGTTATTCCACAATCATTACTTAACCCTGTTGAAACTTGGGTAACCCCAAGATGAATATAGATAATATTTGGACACAAGCGTGGAACCTTGAGGTTGAGCAGATATTAAAATATCAAGAACCAAACTTTGATATCGCTAACCTTAGACAATCAGTTCGAACAACTAAAGCAAACCCTGATGGGGAGAATGCTACATGGTGGTTTGAGAATGGTAAAAAGTTTCTACAATCTTGGGTTAACTGGCGTGCTAATAGTGGTTGGGAAATCTGGCAAACACCACAAGGTGTACCTGCTATAGAGTTACTACTTGAAATTGAAACAGGTGGTATAAATATTAAAGGTGCAGTTGACCGAGTGTTTGTTACACCACAAAATGAAATCATTGTGGTTGATTTAAAAACAGGTTTGCGTACACCACAATCAGATTTACAGTTACAAGTTTATGCTTGTATGCTTGAGCGTGCCACTGGTGTGAGACCACACTATGGTGTATATTGGATGGCAAGACAAGGTGGAACAAGTACGCCCACCAAACTAGATAAGTTTACATTACAAAAGTTAGATGAAATGGTTGCTCTCTTTCAGAAAGCACGAGAGAATAATCTTTATCTACCTAACTTTGAGTCATGTAAAATGTGCTCTGTACAAGAGTACTGTTACTGGGTAGACGGAGAGAAGTCTACTGGGTTAGGAGAAATCAATGGCAACAAATGAAGCACTGTTTTCAGTTAGTATGAAAACAAAAAACGGAACCATCCTCACCTTACGTGCAGATGATTTTGAAACATTTTCTAAACACATCTCTGAAGCAGTTGGTGGAAACATTAACCTAATCGTTGGTGCTTTAGAAGATGTTGTTCACGGACAAGACGGTGTTGTCTACGCTGCACAAGCATTAGGTGCAACAAGTGTGGTAACTGAACCTAACATTGGTAGTGGTCCTGTGGCACCACCATCAGCAGGTTCATATCCTGTACCTACCTGTCACCACGGTCCAAAGAAACATAAGAGTGGTAATGGTGCTAAAGGTCCTTGGCAAGCATGGATGTGTCCATCTGCTAAAGGAACACCAGACCAGTGCCAACCTATGTGGATTAAGCGTGGAGAAATTGGTTGGGTTGCATAAGTGAGAACACTCACTAGAACAATCGGTAAAACTGAATCAGGTGGCGAACCATTGCCACCTGTGTTCAGGACTTTTGAATATTCCCAAATTGTTTTACGACGAAGCGAAGTCAGTATGTTTGCTGGCGCACCTGGTGCTGGTAAATCAACACTTGCTTTAGCGTTAGCAACTTGGATGAAAGTTCCAACACTTTATGTTTCAGCAGACACTGGTGCACACACTATGAGTATGCGTTTATTCTCAATGCTCACAGGTAAAAGCCAAGATGAGGCAGAGAAACTTTTATCATCAGATACTAAGTTTGCTAAAGATGCAATCAATAAAGGTTCAAGTCATATCTTTTGGTCATTCGAAGCAGCACCAACCCTATCAGATTTAGATGAGGAAGTGTTATCGTTTGAGGAAATACATGGCGAGAATCCACACCTTATAGTATTAGATAACCTTATCGACATCAGTGATGGTGGTGGTGAAGAATGGTCCTCTATGCGTCAAACAATGAAAGAGATAAAGTTTCTTGCAAGAGACACCAACGCTGCAATCCTTATCCTACATCACACTAGTGAAGCATTTGATTCTAATCCTTGCCCACCAAGGGCTGCGATACAAGGTAAAGTTTCACAACTACCAGCACTGATTTGTACGATAGGTCAAACACCTAACGGTATGATGGGTGTTGCGCCAGTAAAGAATCGTTATGGTAAAGCAAATGCTTCTGGAAGTGAACCAGTATATCTGTCATTCAATCCAGAGTTTATGTATCTTGCTGACCCTAGAGAATCATTGTGAGGAATGAAGATGGCAGATGTTATATTTGTTTATCTATCTGGTATTGCACATGCAACAACGAATCGAATGTAGGGAATAAACCTTGACAACAATAATAGGTTTACAGAAAAAAGATTATTGTCTTCTTGTTGCTGATTCACGTATCACTGATGATGATGGTAGAACTTATTATCATCCTCATGTTACTAAGATAACTAAGCGTGGAAAGTATTTGATTGCAGGTGCAGGACTTACACAGCCTTGTGACATTATTCAACACAACTGGTTACCACCAACACCAACATCTGTAGCCTATAAAGATTTGTATCATTACATGATTGCATCAGTTGTTCCATCAATGAGGACAGCGTTAGCAGTTAACGGGTATGCACCTGATAAAGATAATGATGATGCAGATTTTATTTTCCTTATCGCATTAGGTGGCACAATATTTGAAGTAGATGATTCACTATCTGTACTTATGCGTGAAGATGGAATCTATGGTATAGGTTCAGGTTCTGCCTACGCAATAGGTGCATTGCATGCTGGTGCTACTTGGAAACACGCTATGCAAATTGCTGCAAAGAATAATATATTTACAGCACCACCATTCATAACACAAAAGCAGGTAAAAAATGGATAACCGTGAAGTAAACTGGGCTAAGTCTTGGTCTAAATGGGCTAACAAATCTAGGAAAGAAGTTATCGAAATGACTGACCATTTAAAAACTTTGTATGAGTTAGAACAAAAAATGAAATGGTTACGTAAAACTCGTGGTTGGTATAGAGGAATATTTTAATATGAGTAATCCTAGTAAACAGAAAGGAACATCTGCTGAAACAGCAGTAGTAAAATATTTAAAAGAAAACGGTTTCCCTAAAGCAGAACGCCGTGCCTTACAAGGTAACCTAGA
>Ga0172372_10002765_pt1 | contig 26345 bp, 28 predicted proteins | sample LakKiv5m_2_FD_114544 | JGI IMG/M metagenome (GOLD analysis project Ga0172372, IMG submission 114544) | Freshwater microbial communities from Kabuno Bay, South-Kivu, Congo - kab_092012_9.5m | ecosystem: Environmental > Aquatic > Freshwater > Lake | place: Democratic Republic of the Congo...
GTCAGTCGCGTGTCTCGACACGCTCCTTCCTCGCGAATCGCGCGTCGAGCGCGCTCGTCAACCGCGGCCCGGCTGAGCTTCGCCTGCTCGGTCCGGCTTTCGCAGCAGCCTGCTAGCCCGCACTTCTCACCGGCTAGCCGGCCTCGGCGACCCGGGGCAGGCGGCGCGGCGAGAGTCGCGGGCCTACAGGAGCCCGTGCTTCTTGCGGACTTCCTTGATCGCCCGGTTGAGCGCTTCCTGGCGCTCCACACCCTCGGGGATGTTCTTGATGCGCTCTTCGGCCTCGGCGCGGATGGCGCGCTCGTCGACGTCGTTCTCCTTCAGCGTGAAGAGGATCTTCTTGTAGATCTCCCGGTCCTCGCTGAAGACCTCGCTCACGAAGCGCGACATCATGAAGTTCTCGACGAACTGCCGCGCGAGGAAGCGGTCCACGTCGTCGCCGACGGGATGGCCCCACTGCTCGGCGATCTCGGACTTGGTCTTCCCGAACTGGTCGTAGGGGATGGAGCGCCGCTCCATCTCGTCCCCGACCTTGTCCCGCAGCGCCTTGTCGCGCGTGAGGTAGTTCTCCATGATCGCGACGAGGTCCTGCTCGGCCTCGGCGCGCTCGGTGGGATCGACTTCGATGTCGCCCTCGTTCACCAGCCGCTCCAGAACGGCGTGGGCGATCTGGGGAACTCGCGACCGGTAGAGCTTCATCGGACGACTCAGAGCGGAATGGTCACCCCGAGGCCGCCGCGCAGCACGTCGAGAGCGTACGGGGCGCGGACCGCTTCGAGGTCCGCCGACACCCCGGAGAGGGGCGCCTGCGGAAGGAAGGACGCCGTATAGCCCACCTCCACTTCCAACGCCACCGGACCACCCGCACCCACTCGCAGGCCGAGGTGCCCTCCCGCCGCGGCGACCCACTGCGAGGTCCGGGCCTGGTCCACCTCGAGCGCGGCCTCGGAGTCCCCCAGCACGTGCCAGTTCATCACCAGCCCACCGCCGGCGCCGGCGCCCAGGTACGGGCTGAGCGCCCGACGCGGGAGGAACGCCACCTCGGGTCCGACCAGGAGCCGCGCCGAGCCCACCATCGCGGTGTGGTCGTCGCTGTAGAAGCTGTAGGAGACCCCGTCCACGGCCTCGGTCCAGATGAGACGATCCTGGCCGGTGGCGAAGCCCACCTCCAGGCCGAAGCGGAGGCTGGCTCCGGGCCGAGGCGTCCACCGGACCGGGATCAGGAGCGCGCCCCCGGGCCCGAAGCCGGTGGGGGCGAGCGGCTCGGCGGCCGGGAGATCGAGCAGGGCCGCACCGGCGAAGGTGAGCGTGGACTCGGCGATGGCGGGGGCGGAGAGGAGGAGGAGGATCATGGGGCTCAGGCGAGGCCACGCCAGGCGCGGCCCACCCGCTCCATATCCAGCGCCACGCCGGTCACGCCCGTCGGCGTGTCCGAGACCAGATCGGTACGCGGCACGAAACCCTCCCGGATCTTGTCGGAGAGGAAGGCCCCGTAGGCCTCGTCCATGTCCGTGAGGGGGTAGCGGTGGCAGTCGACGAGGCGGCGGCCGTAGGGGCGGCCGAACACCATGTCGGACGGCCCGGGGTACACCAGGTACCCGCCCAGCACGAAACTGAAATCCATCCGCGCCTCCGCCACCGGCTCGGGGTGGAAGGAGCGCGCGGAGGCGCCCGGAACGGGCGTGGGAGCCGCGGACGCCACCGCGCTGCGTTCCGTCTCGTCGGTGTCGGCGTCCTCGACGGAGGCCTCGGCCACGCTGGGCACCAGCGGCCCGGCCACACGGGCGCCGCGACCCGGCTCGGGGTCCGTCGCCCCGTCGATGGTGGAGACCGTCCCCGGAAGGCCGTAGTTGCTGAAGTCCTGGGGGTCGCGATCCGCCTCCGCGAACCCTTCCTCGGACGCGTCCGGGGGCTCCCCCAGGCCGGCCTCCGCTTCCTCGGGTGCGGCTCCCGCCTCGTCGAACACCGCGAGGAGGGCGCTCCCGTAGGGCATGGACCCGTTGGCCGGCGTGGCGACGGCCCGGAAGGGATCCTCCGCCAGCCCCGCGGCGGGGGGCGGCTCCGGCGTGGCCGGCGGGTGGGACGGTCCGCCCGCGAAGGGGTCCCCCCCAAGGGGAGGGTCCGGGTGCTCCGAGTCCGGGTCCGACTCGAGCTCGAACAGGAGGTCGGCGAAGGGGTCCGCCTCGGAGACGGCCGAACGGCGCGTCGAGCTCGCTTGCAGCTCGGTGGGATCGGGCGGCGGCGGTGGGCTCCTCGAACCCGCGCTCGCGGCGGGCGCCGGAGGGACCAGCGTGGCCGCCGGGGCCGACCGCGCCGCCCAGGCATGCCACTCGGCCTCGGGCATCAGGAGCCCCTCCCAGACCCCGTCGGCCACCCTCGCCATGGCGAGCACCTCCACGCCGCCCACCCCGAAGGCCCGGTCCACCCCGGCCTCCTGCAGCCCTGCCGGCACGTCCAGGATGACGCCGCTCCAGCTCCCCCCCAGCTCCTCCACCGTGGCCGCGTCCACCACCACTCCGTCGCCCACCAGCCGACCGCTCGCGGCGTGCACCCGACGGACCTCGAAGGGCCCGCCGCCGCCCGCGGGCAGGTTCGCCAGCGCGGTGTCCACCGCCGGCCCGTGCAGGCGCGTGGTCTGCCCGTCGGTGCCCCCCAGGACGGTTCCCCAGCTCACCGACGCCGGCGGCCGCACCTCGCCGAAGGCCGGCCCGACCCGCAGCGCGAAGGCGAGGGCCTCGGCGGGCTCCCAGAACACCGCGAGGGCCACCACCCCGAGGTCCACGCGCACCGTGCCCGGCACCGTCCGCTCGAGGTCGCGCCACGTCCGCTCCACCGACACCATGGAGGGCGCCCGCCGGGCGGCCTGCGTCCGGGCCAGCCCGAGGCCGACCGCCACCACCGCCAGGCGGGCCGGTCGATGGGGGACGAGCAGCGCCCGCTCGACCCTGCGACCCTCGTCCACCGGGCCGGTGGCGGCTCCCAGCGCCGCCAGGACCTCCCACCGGCGCAGCTCCAAGGCGAGCTCGGCCAGCGCGGAGGCGAGGGCGATCGCTCCCCCCATCGTCAGCAGGTTGTGGGCCACCTCGGCCGGGACCTGGGCGCGGACCAGCGCCTTCTGGTCCAGGTGACGAGGCAGGGAGGGGAGAAGCTGGGCGAGCGCGGCGGGGTCGCCGAGGATCCGGCACACCGCCCGCTCCACCCCCAGGTCGGCGATCTCGGGGCGCAGCGGACCGAGCAGGAGCACCTCGTCGTCCGCGGTCTCCTTGCGGAGCGCCCGCCGCTCCAGCACGCCGCCCACCACGAGGCGGAGCGCGACGACCACCCCCTGCGCGGAGGCGAAGCCGATCGGGCTCCCAGTGATGGCGAGGAGCACCGGCAACTGCGCCGCCGCGTCGATCTTGCCCGGGGGGAAGAGGAGCGCCAGCCGGGAGCCCATGACGGCCCGGGCCAGGTCCGGGACGCGCAGCCCGGCCGCGGCGACCTCGGCCGCGCAGAGCCCGAGCCGCCCCTGGATGGCACCCGCCACCCGCGCCCACGCGGCCCCCTGGGGCTCCACCGCCATCGAGCGGATCCGCTCCAGCCCCGACGCGAGCTCCGGACCGGGTCGGGCCAGGGTCCGTACCGTGTCCCCGAGGAGCTGGAGCACCGGCACCATGCCGCCCGCGGGGGAGAGCGAGAGCCCGTCCGCCACCAGGGTGACCAGCGCGGCGACCAGCTCGTCCCGACGGTCCAGTTGGACGGCACGCCCCGCCGCGGCCTCGTGGACCGCCGTGGTGAGGGCGCGCTCCACCCGCGTGGTGAGGGCGGGCCCGCACGAGGAGTCGATCTGCAGCTTCCCCGCGACCTCACGAAGGGGCGGCAGGCCGTCGACCAGCTCGGGGACGGCCGCGAGCACGGGACCTGCCCCGCCGGGGACGAGGTTGGTGCCGCCCAGCAGCCGACCCAGGAGCTCGAGGTTCATGGAGGGGACCCTGTCCCGATCAACGTACCGCGGGCCGTGCCCACCGACGCTTCGTCCAGGAGCAGGAAGGGCAGCTGATCGGGGCGGACCCGGGCGCGGTCCACCGTCCGCCCGTCGGTGAGGCGCACGCCCTGGAGGTCGGAGGCGGCGTCGTCACGCGCGTAGCGGTCCAGGAGGGGAAGGCGGGGGGTGGGCCCGAGCCGCTCCACCGTCACCGTGCCGTGGACCTCCTGGGTCACCTCCCGACCGCCCGCCCAGCGGCTGACCAGGCGGTTGCTCCGTTCCAGCTCCGCCCGGCGCACCCCGGCCCGGTCGGACTCGAGCTCGCCACGCAGCGAGCCGGCGCTCGACAGCGCCGGACCGGTGCCGGTCACCGTGGCCTCCCAGCGCGTGTCCTCACCAGCGGCCGCCCAGCGCCCCAGCGCCTCGTAGCGGACCCCGGGACCCTGCGGGAAGAGGACCGGCCAGGCCGCGCGCACCTCGGCGGAGGGATCGGACGGCCGGCGGGGGGAGAGGGCGGGCCAGAGGGCGTCCACCAGCTCGAGGTGCCCCGCGGTGCCCGACCAGGGGCCGAGACCGTCCACCACGACGATCTCGCCGTCGGGGAAGCTCCGGATCTCCAACGCGGCCCCCTCCCACACCGAGGTCCCGTCGGCGCTGCGCACCCCGTCGAAGGCGACGAGGTGCCCGAGCGTACCGTCGCGGAACGTCCGGGTCCATTGCCAGGTCAGCTCGCCCTCGACCGCCCAACGCACCTCGGGGAACTCCCCCGCCTCGGCGTGGAGGGCCACGGCCACGCGGTACCGGGTGGCTTCGAGATCGTCGGCGCGAGACAGCGCCTGCCGGGGCAGGCAGCCCACCAGCAACAGCGCGGCGATCACGAGTCGCGGAGCGCCTTCAGGCCGTCTTCGTCGATGAGGACCACCCGCTTCCCCTCGGTCAGGACGAGGTTGTCCCGCCGCAGATCCAGGATGGCGAAGCTCACCGTCTCCCGAGTGGCGCCGATCAGGCTGGCGATCTCGCGGTGGGTGAGCTTGAGGTTGATGATCAGCCCGCGGCTGTCGCGGACGCCGAAGGTGCCGGCCAGCTCGAGGAAGAGGGCGGCGAGCCGGGAGTGGGCGCTGCGGAACAGCAGGTTCTCCACCCGGCTCTCCAGGCGCCGGCGACGCTCCCCCACCAGCTTCATGAGCTTCAACGCCAGTCCGGCGTTGCGCATCATGATGCGCATGAAGTCGTCCTTGGGGATGCTCAGGATGGACGCGTCCTCGTAGGCCTCCGCGCAGGTGTCGTGGGGGACCTCGGAGACCACCGAGAGCTCGCCGAAGAGCTGGTCCTTGGTGAAGAAGTGGAGGGTCAGCTCACGGCCCTCGTCGCTCGTCTTGTAGACCTTGACGATGCCGGACCGGACGATGTGGATGGCGTTCGCGGGGGAACCGGGCTCCCAGACCGTGGCGCGCCGGCGCAACTCCTGGGAATCCGAAACCTGCTCCAGGAGTTCGAACTCGCGTTCGGGCAGATCGGCAAGGAGCGGGTTCTGACGGATGAACCAGCCTTTGGTCTTCAGCATCAGCAGCGGCCTCGGTGCGAGTACCAGGGTCCCGAAAGCCTTATCACCGAGGGTGGCACCGGCGACGCGGCACGCCCATTTTGTGAGGTGGGGGCCCAGACGCGCACTCGACCCGGGGACGGCGACGGCGATAGCCCTGCGCATGGTCACGGCGCTCCTCCTCGCCGCGGGCGCGTCTTCGCGGATGGGCCACCCCAAGGGGCTCCTTCCCCTGGACGGCGCCCCGCTGATCCTGCGCCACCTCGCCCGGCTCCGGGAGGCCGGCTGCGCCTTGCGGGTGGTGCTCGGGGGCCACGCGGACGCCTACCGGGCGGTCCTCCCCGCCGACGTGGACGTGGTGTACAACCCTGACTGGGCCGAGTCCGACATGGCGGACTCGCTGGCCCTCGGGCTGGACCGGGTCGGCGTGGCGCTGGTGAGCCCCGTGGACGTGCCGCCTCCCGCGGCCGCCACGCTCGCGGCGCTCCTGGCCGGCGTGGGCGACGCCGTCCCGAGCTTCGGAGGGGCCGACGGACACCCGGTGCGCCTCGATCCCCCCCATCCCCCCGGGCGGCTCGACCGACGGCTGCAGGGTGCCCGCCGCATCCCCGTGTCCGACCCGGACTGCCTGCTCGACTTCGACACGCCCGACCGCTGGGCGGCGTGGATCCGCGCGCGGAGCTCCCGATGAGCCCGCTGCTCCTCGCCGTCGGCCTCGCCGGCCCGCGCGACGCGCCCGTGCCCATGACCTGGGCATGGCCGCCGGACCTCGAGCGCCAGGTGCGGGTGGACGTGGTCGAGCGCGTGACGGCGGGCGGGGAGGAGCGGCGCCGGTGCTTCTCGGTGACGGCCCGGCTCCGTGTCGAGTCCGTGCTCACCGGGTCGCGGATCAGCTTCACCGACGAGGCCGAGGTGGTGCCCGGCGACGCCTGCGCGCGCTTCGTCGAGCTGCGCCCCCCGCTTCCCGCCCCGTTCGTCGTGGACGCCAGCGGCGCGCTGGTCAACGTGGAGGGGGACGACGCCGCCACCCGCCGCACCCGGGAGTGGTGGAACCGGACCGTGGGGTACTGGGCCGGCGCCTCCTGGTCCCCCAGGGAGGCCCGCGTCGAGACCACGTCGCGCGCCCTGCCCTCGCTGGGCTGGGAGCCGGTCCCGGTCAGCGTCCGAGCCGCGGTGGAGGAGGTGGGCTGCCGGGGCCGCTGCGTCACGCTGGCGCTCGATCTCGATCCGCCTGCCGAGCACGTCACGCGGTGGTTCACCCGGCTCCAGGCGACCGCGCCGGGGTTGGGCGGGGTGGTCGGCTCGGCGGACCTGGTGGAGCACGTGCAGGTGGAGACCGCGCCCGACACCCTGGTCCCCACCCGCCGGGTGGAGCGGCTCGAGGTCGAGCTGGTCATGGCCGACCCGCCCGGACGCGCCTCGCGCGTCGTGGAGCAGACCTGGACCTTCGAGGCCGGGGCCGCGCCTCCCGGCGAGTGAGCGGCGGCGGCGGGGCGGGCCCAAGCCGGACCCGGCTCGGGTATACTGCGGCCTTCCCCGGAGCCGACGTGAAGGACCGCCGAGAGTTCCTGCGCCTCGCGGCCTTCAGCGCCGCCGCCGCTTCGTTCCCCCTCGCCGCCACCGCCGCGCCGATCGACGGTCCGGGCGGGGGCCCGTGGTGGCTCTTCGCGCCGGCACGCCCGGGCCAGGAGATCGGCCTGGGCTGGGCGCTGGCCCGCGTGTTTCCCGCCCAGGACGGCGCGATCACCGTGAACCTGCTGCACGTGGACGGCCGCACCGCCCGCGTCGACCTCTCCCTCCGCGACGGGCCGGCCCGCGGGCCCGCCTACACGGATCTGGTCGACTTCATCGTGATGGACGGCGGCGACGGTCGCGCGCCGATGGTGGAGGATCTCGGTCGCGCCGTGCGCCGGCTCGCCGCGCTGGTGGCGGACAACGAAGGCCAGGCGCTCGACGTGCTCGCGCGGATGGACCCCCACGCCGAGCGGGTACAGGCGTTCCCCGACGCGATGGCGCTCGCCAGCCGTCGCCTGGCGCCCGGCGCGGCATGACCACCGAGCTGGAGGCGCAGCGGGTGCGCTTCGTCGTCGACGAGTCGGTGTACGACCTGGAGGTGATCCAGGGGGCCGCGTACCTCTTCGTGGGCCGCTGCTACGTGTGGCTGGACCGCCCGGCGGACCGCAAGGTCGAGGTGGTGCTGAGGCCCAAGGGCCCGGCGGACGCCGAGCAGCTCCACGCGCTGGCCGGCGAGTTCCAGAACGAGCTCCTGAACCAGGCGCTGCGCAAGAACGTGGGCGCCGCCAACGCGAAGATCCGCGAGTTCATCATGGCCAAGGCCTTCTTCTCGCTCGATGCGCCCAGCACCATCGACAAGCTGCTCGCCGAGCTGGACGCCGAGGAGATGGGGGACGACGCGCTGGACATCCCCATCCCCTGGGAGAGCCCGGGGGACGGCAAGGTATGAGCGACGCTCCCGCGGCGACGCGCACGGTCACGGTGCGCTTCCACCGCTCCCTCTACGACCCCGCGTCGGTCCGCGTGGCCGCCGGCCGGTTCGGGCGTTTCGGGACCCCCGCGGTGGAGGAGCGCGACGCCGACGTGCTGGTGAGCTTCACGGACGTCCCCGAGGCGCTCGCCGGGAGGCTCGGCGACGAGCTCGGCAACCACGCCCTGTTCGAGACCATCGTGGCCCGGCGGCGCTGATGCATCGGCTCACCACCCCCCTCGTGGTGGATCCCACCGCCTACGATGCCCGGAAGGTCGGCCACTTCCGCTACGGCGCGGTGGGGGACCGCGTGCTCGTCACCTCGGACGCCGGCGAATGGCAGCTGCTCTCCCAGAGCGACTTCCAGCGCTTCTACCGTGGGGAGATCCCCGAGGAGGACCCGCTCCACCCGGAGCTGGCCCGGAAGGGCTTCCTCAAGGGCTGGATCGACCCCGACCGCCTGGCCGCCCGGTTGCGACGCAAGCGCGGCTTCCTCGGCTCCGGCCCGCACCTGCACGTCGTGATCGCCACCCTGCGCTGCAACCACTCCTGCCGCTACTGCCACGCCTCGCGCACCGACATGGACCGGGTGGACACCGACATGTCGCTCGCGACCGCCCGGCAGGTGGTGGACTTCGCGTTCCAGAGCCCGGCGCCGGTGGTGAACTTCGAGTTCCAGGGCGGCGAGCCCACCGTCAACTTCCCGGTGATCCGCTTCGTCACCGAGTACGCCCGGGAGAAGAACCGCTACGAGAACAAGGAGCTCCTGCTCTCGCTGGTCACCAACCTGACCTACATGGACGAGGAGAAGCTGGCCTTCCTGGTGGACAACGGGGTGATGGTCTGCACCTCCCTGGACGGCCCGGCGGCGCTCCACGACCAGAACCGCGGCTGGATCGGCAAGGGCAGCTCGCACGAGACGGTGACCGGGTGGATGGACCGCTTCAACCGGGCCTGGGTGGACCGCGGGCACGACCCCAACCTCTTCCACGTGGACGCGCTGATGACCACCACCCGCGCGTCGCTCACGCAGGGGCGGGCGATCGTGGACGAATACGTCCGGCGCGGCATCCGCTCCATCCACCTGCGCCCGCTCAACCCCTTCGGCTTCGCCACCGCCACGTGGAAGCAGATCGGGTACTCGATGGACGAGTTCCTCGCCTTCTACGCCGACACGCTCGACTACATCCTGGAGCTCAACGCCCAGGGGGTGTTCATCCAGGAGCGGATGGCGGCGATGTTCCTCACCAAGCTGCTCACCCCCGACGATCCGAACTACACCGACTGCCGCTCCCCGGTGGGCTCCGGCACGGCCACCCTCGCCTACAACTTCGACGGCGCCGTCTACACCTGCGACGAGGGCCGGATGGCCGCGCACATGGGGGACGAGTTCTTCCGGCTCGGCCACGTGGCCTCCTCGAGCTGGAACGAGGTCGCCCGGCACCCCACCGTCCGCACGCTGGCGCTCGCGTCGATCACCGACGCCCTCCCGGCCTGCGCCGACTGCGTCTACAAGCCCAGCTGCGGCATCCAGCCCCTCCACAACTACAAGTTCGACGGGGATCTGTTCGCCCAGCGGCCGCGGTCCAGGAAGTGCCACGAGTTCTTCGGCGTGCAGACCCTCCTCTTCGAGAAGCTCGCCCAGGACGCCGACGGGCGGCTGGAAAAGATCTTCCGCCGCTGGACCATCCAGCGTTCTCGACCGGGTACAATCCCGTGGTCCCCTCAAGGCCCCGAATGAACGACCCGTCCGACGGCCGCCCCCTGCTTCCCGGCAAGAAGACGCCGGAGGACGAGCTTTTTCCAGCGCTCGACCGGGTGCCTGCGGAGTACCTTCTCCCCGAGGAGAAGAAGGCGATGACCACCCCGGGCGACGACGTGGCGCAGTCCCTCCTGCTCCTGCACGCCAGCGCGGGCGAGCTCGCGCTCGACCCGGCCTTCCTGGACCGGACCGCCGCCGCCCCGGGCCGGTACGAGACGCTGCTCGCCCAGCACTGCTCCCACGGCTCGCACGGAAGCCACGGGTCCCACGGCTCGCACGGAAGCCACGGGTCCCACGGTTCGCACGGAAGCCACGGATCCCACGGTTCGCACGGAAGCCACGGGTCCCACGGTTCGCACGGAAGCCACGGGTCGCACGGATCGCACGGGCAGTGGTGAGCTTGCGGGGCTGAGTCTCCGAGGGGAGGACCGCGGGTCACCCCGGACGACCGAATCCTGGCGCAAGCTCTGCCGTCCTGATACACAACCATATGGTTGTACGTCGCGACGAAGAGGAGCTCAGCCGGGTCTTCCGTGCGCTGGCGGACGCCACCCGCCGCGACATCCTGCGCCGCACCCTCGTCGGTGCCGTCTCGGTGAGCGGCCTCGCCGCCACCTACGACATGTCCTTCGCCGCCGTCCAGAAGCACGTCGCCGTGCTCGAAGAGGCCGGCCTCGTCGCGAAGACGGCGATCGGCAAGCAGCGGCTGGTCCGCGCCGACGCCGACCAGATCGCCCGCGCCCGCGTGTGCCTCGACCAGCTCGAGGCGCTCTGGCGCCACCGTCTCACCAGACTGGACGCCGTCCTGTCCGAACCCGAGGAGTAGCTCGTGCCCGTCACCTCCGTCACGTCCGACCCGGAAGCCCTCACCCTCACCGCCGTCGGCGAGTACCCCGTGCCCGTCGAGCGCCTGTGGAAGGCCTGGGCCGACCCCCGCCAGATCGAGCGTTTCTGGGGCCCGCCCACCTGGCCGGCCACCTTCACCCGCCACGACATGACCACCGGCGGCCGGACCAACTACCACATGTCCGGGCCCAACGGCGAGACCAGCCACGGCTACTGGCGCTTCGTGCGCGTGGAGGCCCCGCGGGCCTTCGAGGTCATGGACGGCTTCGCGCACGCCGACGGCACCCCCAACCCGGCCTTCCCCGAGACCCGGATGCAGATCCGCTTCGAGCCCACCGCCACCGGCTCGCGCTTCGTCTGCGTCTCCACCTTCCCCAGCGTGGAAGCCATGGAGAAGATGGTGGCCATGGGCATGGTGGAGGGCCTCACCGAGGCGCTCGCACAGATGGACGCGGTCCTCGCCGACCTGCGCGCCTGGGTCAGCTCCACGGAGCTGCAGCTGGTGGACGACACGCACGTCCTCGTCATCCGCGACGTGCGGGGGACGGTGGAGCAGGTCTGGCGCGCGCACCACGAACCCGCGCTGATGAAGCGCTGGCTCCTGGGCCCGCCGGGCTGGACCATGCCCGTGTGCGAGGTGGCGACCGAGGTCGGCGGCACCTACCGGTACGAGTGGGAGAGCGACGGCGGCGACCAGCGCTTCGGCTTCACCGGGGAGCTGCTCGAGAGCGAGGCGCCGCGGCGCGCCGTCACCACCGAGCGGATGATCGGCCAGGACGGTCCCAGCACCCTGAACGAGCTCACCCTCTGCCCGCAGCCCGGCGGGCGCACCCGCATCTCCCTGCGCATCACCTACCCCTCGAAGGAGCTCCGGGACATCATCCTCGGCACCGGCATGGTGGACGGGATGGAGGTGTCCTACGCCCGTCTCGAGGACGAGATCCTCGCGCCCCCCTCCGCCACGTAGGCGGCGGACCGTCCGCGGAGCGCCCCGGGCTAAGATCCCGGAGATGGTCGCCCCTCGCCCGGATCGCTGGCGCCGCTCGCTGATCCTGGTCGTCACGCGCCGGTGCCAGCTCCGCTGCGCCTACTGCCCCACCGTGAAGGAGGGCGAGCCCGACCTGTCCCGAGAGGACGTCCGGCGCGCGCTCGCCCTCTTCGTGGACCGGTACGGAGGCGGGGACGCCAAGCTCTTCGGTGGCGAGCCCACCCTGGTCCCGGAGCTCGTGGAGGAGGCCGTCACGGGGGCGCCGCCCACCGTCCGGGTGTGGCTCTCCACCAACGGGCTCGGCCTGGACGACGCCCTCCTCGACCTCCTCGAGGCGCACCCCGAGGTGACCGTCACCCTCTCCCTGGACGGGGAGGCGCGCGACCACGACGGGCTGCGCCGGGGGGCCGCCTCGCACGCCCGCGTGCTCGAGCTCCTGCCCCGCCTCCGCCGCCTCCCCCGGCTGGTCGTCACCCAGACCATCGCCCCTTCCACCGCCGCCCGGGCCGCCGCCAACTTCCGCTGGCTGCGGGGGCTCGGCCTGCACCGCTTCAACCTCCTCCCCGCCTACTTCCTGCCCTGGACCGAGCCGCAGCTCACCGCGCTCGAGGCCTCCCTGGCCGCCATCGGCGACGAGATCCGCGCCACCTGGGCCGCCGGCGAGCGCCTGTACCTGCGCAACCTCTTCGTCCGCGCCCCCACCCCCTTCTACAACACCGGCTTCGTGGTGGACGTGGACCGCCGCATCCACCCCTCCAACCTCATCCTGGCCGGCGCATTCGACGCGCTGCGCGACCAGACCGCGCTCGGCACCCTGGACGACCCGCCCACCGCCGAGGCGCTCGAGGCCGCCGCCCCCAGCGCCGCCGAGCTGCTCCGCGCCCACACCGACCCGATGGTGTGGGCCTCCACGCTGGCCGCCGACGCCGCGCTCACCCGCCTCTGCGACGCGCTCTACCCCGCCTACTTCGCGGCCCGGGAGGCGCGTTGAGCGACGCGACCCCGTGGATCGGGCCGCAGGGGCAGCGCATGCGGCGGCTCGAGCTGCACGTGACCTACACCTGCCCCGAGGCCTGCGTGTTCTGCTCGGAGGAGCACCGGATGGCGCGCTTCCATCCGTACGAGGTCACGCTGGGACGGGTGGTCCGGGTGCTGAAGGAGCACGCCGCCCGGGGGGTGGACAGCCTGCACCTCACGGGCGGGGAGCCCACGGTCCACCCGGACTTCGTGGAGATCCTCCGCGTGGCCAAGGCCCTCGGGATGCGGGTCAGCATGGGGACCATCGGCACGGGGCTGGCGAACCCGGCCTTCGCCGCCCGGTCCATGCCCTACCTGGACGACATCCTCTTCTCCCTGCACGGCCCCGACGCCGCGACCCACGACGCGCTCACCGGTCGGCCCGGGTCGTTCGCCAAGCTCCTGCGCGCGGTCGGCCACGCGCGGGAGAAGGAGGGCTTCCGCCCCAGCTTCAACACCGTGGTGAACCGTCACAACGTGGACCGGGTGGTGGAGACCGTGGCGCTGGCCCGCTCGCTCGGCGCCGGGCTGCACATCCTCTCCAACACCACCCCCGAGGGCGGCGGCGAGGACCACTACCTCGACCTGACCATCCCGCTCTCGCGTTGGGGCGCGCTCGGACCCGAGGCCGTGGCGGCGGCCGGGCCCGTGGTCCTGCGGATCTTCGGCGTGCCGGTGTGCGCGCTGGGCACCGCCCACATGGCCAGCAACGACCTGTACTGGAACCCCCGGGTCACCGTGGAGTGGGCGCAGCACCCCGACCGGGTCTCGTTCGAGGGGATCTGGTCCTGGACGCCCGAGCGCAAGCGCACCCACCCGGCGCGCTGCGAAGGGTGCAGCCATCGCGAGCTCTGCGCCGGCGTGTTCGCCGAGTACGTGGCGCGCTTCGGGGACGGGGAGATCCGACCCATCGAAGCCACCGCGACCTGACGCCGGCGGCCCCCGCGGTATGATGCGGGGGATGTCCACCCTCCCCCCCGGGCGCGCCTCCGAACCCGCGCAGGCCCTGGCGCGGGAGGACGACGCCGCCGGGCTCTGGCGCGACGTACGCCGGAACGTGGAGATCAACGTCGGGAAGATCTGCAACAACAAGTGCGTCTTCTGCCTGGACGGGCTGCCGGCCACCGAGATGCGCCGGTACATGCCCTGGGAGGAGATGCAGGCGGAGATCCGGCGCTGGTACGCGGCCGGCACGCGCTCGCTCGGCTTCCTGGGCGGGGAGCCCACCACCTACCCGTGGATCCTCGACGCCATCCGGCTCGGGCGCGACCTCGGCTACACCCGCATCACGCTGGCCACCAACGGCACCAAGTTCTTCCGGCACGACTTCGTCGACCGTTGCCTCGACGCCGGGCTCACCCGGGTCACGATGTCGATGCACGGCCACACGCCGGAGCTGGAGGACGGGCTCACGCGGGTGCCGGGGAACTTCGAGAAGAAGGTGTCCGGGCTGCGCTACCTGCTGGCGAAGCGAGACGCGGGACACCTGCGCGACAACGTCTCGGTGAACGTCGTCACCAACGGTTGGAACTACCGTCACCTGCCGCGTATCGTCCGCTTCTTCTACGACCTCGGTCTGGACGACGTGCGGAGCAACTTCGTGCGCCGGGAGGGCTTCGCGGAGAACGACGACACGCTGATCCCCCACTACACCGAGGTGGTGCCCTGGGTGGTGAAGACCATCCTCCTCAACGAGTACCACTGGAAGCGCACCTTCACGATCGGCGGGTTCCCGCTGTGTGTGCTCCCGAGGGAGATCCTCGCCAACCGCTCGCTGGCCAGACGCTACGTGGGTGAGTTCCGCGATCTCGACACCGACTGCTCCATCCGGACGCTGAACGCCGACGGCTTCCCGGAGGGCATCGCGACCATAGGACGGCCGGGCGCGGTTCAACTGGCAGGAACGCAAGCGGCACGACCTCAAGCGACACGTGCCCGCCTGCGACGGCTGCCGCTACGGCCACGTCTGCGAAGGGATCTGGCGCGAGTACCTGGACCTGCACGGGGACGCCGAGTTCGCCGCCATCCGCTGAGTGGCTACGCTCCCTCCACCGATGGCCCACGCCCGCCTCGTCGTCGCGCTCCTGCTGCTCGCGCTGGGAGCGCTGCCGCACCTCCCCACCGTGGTGGACGACCTCTACATCTCCTATGCCTATGCCCTCTCCCTCCTGGAGACCGGCCGACTGAGCTGGCAGGGGGCGCGGGTGGAGGGGTACTCGAACTTCGCCTGGGTGGGGTGGCTCGCCCTGGCCCGCCTGATCGGCGTGCCGGTCACCTGGGCCGCGAAGGGGGCGGCGCTCGCGGCGGCGGCAGCGGTGGTCGCCCTCGCCCACCGTGTCGCTCCGCGGGGTCCCGCCGGCTCGGCCGTCGTGCTCGCGGTGGCGGCGTGGGGCCCCCTCGCGGCGTGGGGCGCCAAGGGGATGGAGACGACCTGGTTCGCGCTCCTGGCCGCCTCGGGCTGGGGCCTCCTCGCGCGCGGCCAGACCCCACTGGGCGTCGTCCTGCTCGCCGGAGCCGCGTTGACCCGGCCGGAAGGGAGCGCATGGCTCGCCGCCGCGGTGCTGGCGGGCCGGAAGGACATGAGCCGTCTCGCCTGGCTCACGGTCGCCGCGGTGGCCGGCTACCACCTGTGGCGGCTGGCCGCCTTCGGTGGGGTGCTCCCCACCTCGGTGGTGGCCAAGCTCGGCTCCACCGACGACCCGTTGGCCGGGCTCCGGCAGGCCGGCTGGGAGCTCCTCGGGACCCTTCCCCTGCTCGCGGTCGGGCTGGCGGCGTGGCGCCCCAACCGGCGAATCCTGGCCCTGGCGAGCTTCCCGCTCGCCCTCCACGTCGGCCTCCTCCTGGGGATGAACGGGGACTGGATGGGAGGGACCCGGATCCTCCTGCCCGGCGTGATCGGGGCGCTCGCGGCCTGGAGCGCCGCCCCCGCCCGGCCGGTGAGCCGTGTCGGATGGCTCGCCTGGCTCGCCCTCCCCGCGCTCCTCGTCGAGCCGTCGCGCGCCCACGGGATCGAGCCCCGCTGGCCCTCGCTCCTCCGCGCGGCCGCCGCCGGCCCGCCCGTGCTTCACGCGCCGCTCGTCGAGGACACCACCTTCGTGATCGAGCGCCTCCCGGCCGGAGCCGGGTTCGAGACGGGGGACATCGGGCTCCCCGGGCTGGTCCCCGGCGTGCGGCTCGCCGACAGCACCGGGCTCGTGGACCCGGAGCGCGCCGCGTGGCTGGCGGGCCTCTCCGACGGAGCCGGCCTGGACGCCCGCTACGAAGGGCCCGGAGCGCTCGGTTGCGTACGCCGGTACGTGCGCGACGCCGAGGTGGAGAGCCCGCGCTTCCGGGCCTGGATGCGGCCTTACCGGGTGGTGGCCGAGCTCAAGGGGGAGGGCCAGCGACACCGCTGGTGGTGCCGACCCGATCTGGGCGCGCCCAGCGAGGCGGAGGTGCTCGAGCGCTGGCTCACCCTGCTCGATCGCCTCCCCGAGCTGCCCGAGGTGCGCGGGCACGCCGCGCGCGCCCTGGCCGACGCGGGCAGGTGGGAGGAGGCCGTCGGCACCTGGGAGACCGCACCCACGGGCGGGGAGACGGCCGAGGAGGCGCTCCTCCTCACCCGGGCGAGCCTGCCCGATCAGCTCGGACCTCGGGGCTTCGTGCTGACCCCCGGCGGCTGGATGCGGACCCGACCGCTCGCGCCGGCAGACGCGGCGACCGTGGAGGTCGCGGGCCCGCCGACCGCGCTCCTGGAGGTGGTGTGGACGGGGCCGGACGGAGCGGAGCTCAGCCGCAGTCCCGTGAAGGTGCCGGGGAGGGTCCGGCTGGAACCGCCGGCGCCGGGCGCCCGCGCGCGCTTCGAGCTCGGCGCCGGGAGCGCGGGGGCCCGGCGGGACGCGCCGGTGCAGGTGCGCGCCGTCCCGCGGTGATACCGGGCGGAGATGCTGGTCGAGCGCATCCTGAGCTGTCCCGCGTGCGGGGGCGGATTGAGGGCGTCCCGGTTCGCCCGCTCGGTGGACTGCCCCTTCTGCGGCAACCAGGTCCACCTGGACCCCAGCGTCGTCTCCGCCGCTCGGTACCGCGAGGCGCTCGCCACCTGGAAGGCTCCCCCCGAGGGGACGGATCTCCTCGCTGGCGACGGGTGGGAGATCGGGCCGCGGATCGCCCTCGGCGAGTCGTCCGACCTCCACCCCGCGCGGCGCGCGCGGGCCCCCACCGAGCAGGTGCTGGTCAAGCTGCTCCGCGAACCCGAGCACGCGGGCCTCCTGGCCCGCGAGGCCGCCACCCTGGCGGGGCTCGATCGCGTGGACGGCCGGGGCGCGGCCATCGTGGGCGCGCGCACGCCCCGGCTCGTCACCCACGGGGTCATCGAGGCCGGCCCCCACCGGGGTCGTCGGGCCCTGGTGCTCCGGGCCACCCCCGGCTTCCGGGTCACGCTGGGGGCGCGGGTCCGCGCCGGCGCCATCCCGGCCGTGGCCAGCGTGTGGGTGTGGCGCCGAACCCTCGAGGCGCTCGCGGCGCTCCATCGCGCCGGCCTGGGTCACGGCGCGATCCTGCCCCCGCACCTCCTCCTGGAGGACGGCGAGCATGGGGTCCAGCTCCTCGGCTTCTCGGCCGCCGGACCCCTCGGGAGCCGCCTGCCCTTCCGCAACCGCGCCTGGGGCCCCGTCTACGGCGGCGCCACCGTGCTCACCCCCGCCCTGGACGTCGCGATGAGCGCCCGCACCATCGCCTGGGCGGTGGGGGGGGACCCGGCCACGGCGGAGGCCCCCGTCCCGGAAGCCTACGCGGAGGTGTTGAGGGACGCGGCCGCGGGCCGTCACCCCGACGCCTGGACCCTGCGGGAGTGGCTCGCCTCGGTCGCCCGGACCGCCTTCGGGCCCCCGTCCTTCCACCCCCTCGTCCCCCTCACCTGACCCTGGAGCCCTCATGGGAAGCGGATCCTACAGCGCCGCGGCACACGCCGACCTCCTCCGCGATCGCGCCGGCCGGCCCGCCCAGGAGGTGTTCCTCCAGCGGAGCTGCCATCCGCTCATGAACCCCAAGGGGGTGCGGGTCCGCGAGTGCCGGGACAGCGCGGAGCATCCGCAGAGCCTGGGCATCGTGTTCGCGCTCGACGTGACCGGGTCCATGGGGGAGATCCCGCACCGCCTCGCCACCACCGAGCTCCCCAAGTTCATGAGCGTGCTCGTGGCCTGCGCCGTCCCTGACCCGCAGATCCTGTTCATGGCGGTCGGCGACGCCACCTCGGACCAGGCCCCGCTCCAGGTGGGGCAGTTCGAGTCCACCGCCGAGCTGATGGACGAATGGCTCACCCGCTCGTGGATCGAGGGGGGCGGCGGTTCCTGGGGCAAGGAGTCCTACGAGCTGGGCCTCTACTTCCTCGCCGAGCACACCGAGCTGGATTGCGTCGTCAAGCGCAACCGCAAGGGGTACGTGTTCATGACCGGGGACGAGCTCCCCTACCCGCTCCTCTCCAAGCACGTGGTGGACGGGGTCCTGGGCGATCGCCTGGACGACGACCTCCCGGTGGCGGCGGTGGTGGCCGAGCTGCAGAAGAGCTTCCACGTCTTCTTCGTGGTCCCCGACCAGGGTCGACGCGCCCACTGCGAGCGCCCCTGGCGCGACCTGCTCGGCGACCACGTGCTGTGCATGGACGAGCCCGGGGACGTCTGCTTCGTCGCCGCCGGGGCGGTGCTGATCTCGGAGGGGCGCGTCCAGGGCGAACCGGATCTGCTCGCCGCCTTGCGCGAAGGAGGCCTGCCGCGCCAGCGCGCTGGGGCCGTGTTGCGGACCCTCCGACCGCTCCTGCCCCCCGGTGCGCCCCACGTCGCCGAGGGGGATCCGCCGGGGGTGCTCGAGCGCCTCCTGGCCACCGTCTTCGGCACGTGATCGCGGTCGTCGACCTCGGCTTCGGGGATGCCGGCAAGGGCCTGATGGTGGACTGGCTCGTGCGCCGCACCGGTGCGCGTCAGGTGGTCCGCTTCAACGGCGGTGCGCAGGCGGGCCACAACGTGGTCACGCCCGAAGGCCGCCACCACCGCTTCGCCCAGTTCGGCGCGGGCAGCTTCGTGGACGGCGTCGAAACCGTGCTGGGCCCCGAGGTCGTGGTGCACCCGGGCGCCCTCCTGGTGGAGGCGCGCGCGCTGACCCGTGCGGGGGTCCCGGACCCCCTCGCCCGCCTGCACGTCCACCCTGACTGTCCGATCGTGACCCCCTGGCACCAGTCGCTGAACCGCCTGCGGGAGCTGTCCCGCGGCGCCGATCGCCACGGCAGCTGCGGGGTCGGCGTCGGCGAGGTGGCCCGGGAGCGACACGCGGCGCCGGACACGGTGCTCAGGGCCGCGCACCTGCTCGGCTCCGACCTGCGGGAGCGCGCGCGCGACACAATGAGCCGTCTCATGACCGAGGCCGTCGCTCTCGGTGTCCAGGCCGCCGACGAGCTGGCGGTGTACGAGGAGCGGCTCGTGGATCGCTGGATCGAGCTCACCGCCCCGGTGGCCGGCTGCGTCCGCGAAGTCGGCCTGGCGCCGGATGCCGTGCTCGAGGGCGCGCAGGGGGTGCTGCTCGACGAGCGCTACGGGTTCCATCCGCACACCACCTGGTCGGACTGCACCTTCGGGCCCGCCGAGCGCCTGCGGGCCCGGCTCGCGCCATCGACACATATCACACGTGTCGGCGTCCACCGCGCCTACCACGTGCGCCACGGCCCGGGGCCGCTCCCGACCGAGACCCGGGCGCTCCGTCCCGTCGAGCACAACGCGGCGAACGACTGGCAGGGTCCGGTGCGCTACGGCTGGCTCGATCTCCGCCTCCTCCGCTACGCGCTGGCCGCGGTGGGCGGGGTGGACGGCCTCGCGCTCACCTGGCTGGACGTCTGGGCCGGGGGTCCCGTGCCGGTAGGGGATGGAGAGGACCTCGTGCTGCCCACTTCGCTACGCGAGGCCGAGGCGCTGGGACGGTCCCTGGCGCCCCCGGCGCTGGGAACGACCGAGGACCTCCCGGGGCTCCTCGGGAGGCTGGCCCCCGTCCTGGCCCGCTCCCACGGACCTCGGGCGAGCGACGTCGAGGGGCCCGGACCGTAGCGAAGCCCCGTCGCCGCGCGGCTTCAGGCAGCGGGCCGGCGGACCGAAGGGTAGACCGTCTGCCGGAGCACGTCTCGATGTCGTCCACCTGGTCCCCCGACTCCTGGAAGCAGAAGCCCGCCAAGCAGCAGGTCGAGTACGAGGACCCGGCCGAGCTGGCCGACGCGCTGGCCCGCCTCTCCAGGCTGCCCCCCATCGTCACCAGCTGGGAGGTGGAGAAGCTCAAGAAGCAGCTCGCCGAGGCCGGGCGGGGGGAGCGCTTCCTGCTCCAGGGCGGCGACTGCTCGGAGCGTTTCGGCGACTGCCGCGCCAACCTCATCGACGCCAAGCTCAAGGTCCTCCTGATGATGAGCGCCGTGCTCGTGCACGGGAGCGGGCGCCAGGTCGTGCGCGTGGGCCGCATCGCGGGCCAGTACGCCAAGCCGCGCAGCGAACCCACCGAGACCATCAACGGCGTCACCCTGCCGAGCTACCGCGGCGACCTCGTGAACCGCGTCGAGTTCACCCCGGCGGGCCGCCGTCCCGATCCGAACAACCTCATCGAGGCCTACTCGCGCTCGGCGATGACCATCAACTTCATCCGCAGCCTCCTGTCGGGCGGCTTCGCGGACGTGCACCACCCCGAGGTCTGGGACCTCTCCGGGCTCGGCCAGAACGCGCAGACGGACGAGTACCACGCCCTGGTCCACCAGATGCGCACCAGCGTGCGCTTCCTCGACGCCATGTTGGGCCGGCCGCTGCACGAGCTCGCGCAGGTGGACTTCTACACCAGCCACGAGGGCCTGCACCTCCCCTACGAGCAGGCCAGCAGCGAGCGGCCTCCCTTCCGCGACGGCTGGTACGACCTCTCCACCCACCTCCCGTGGATCGGCGAGCGCACCCGCGAGCTGGGTGGCGCCCACGTCGAGTTCTTCCGCGGGATCCACAACCCCATCGGGGTGAAGGTCGGTCCGTCGATGGACCCCGAGGAGCTGGTGGACCTCATCCGCATCCTCAATCCCGACGACGAGCCCGGCCGGCTCACCCTCATCGTGCGCATGGGCGCCAAGAAGGTCGCGGACAAGCTGCCCGCGCTGGTGGAGCGGGTGCTGCGCTCCGGGCAGGTCGTGACCTGGTGCTCCGACCCGATGCACGGCAACACCTACAAGACCGCCGACGGGACCAAGACCCGCCACTTCGACGACATCCTCGCCGAGCTGGACACCAGCTTCGAGGTGCACACCGACGCCGGGAGCGTGCTCGGCGGCGTCCACTTCGAGATGACCGGCCAGAACGTCACCGAGGTCGTGGGCGGCTCCTGCGGGCTCACCGAGGCCGACCTCGCCACCGCCTACGAGTCCGACGTCGACCCGCGCCTGAACTACGCCCAGTCCCTCGAGATGGCCTTCCTCATCGCGCGTCGCCTGCAGGATCCGCGGAAGCACTCGAGGGCGAGGGGGTAGCCTCCCGCCTCCAGCCTCCCCCCTACAGCCGCCCCTTCCACACCTCCGCCACCCGCGCGTCCCGCCCGCAGCCCATCCGGTACGGGCGGTACCGCAGCGGGTTGGTCTCGTGGAAGTCCTGGTGGTAGTTCTCGGCGGCGTAGAAGCGTTGTCCGGGCATCAGGAGCGTGGCCACCGGCTGGCCCAGGGTGGCCTCGACCTGCTTCTTGGAGGCGAGCGCGGCCTGGGCCTGGGCAGCATCCACGGGGAACACGGCGGTGGAGTAGGACTCGCCGCGGTCGCAGAACTGGCCGCCGGCGTCGGTGGGGTCCACGTGGCGCCAGAACCAGTCCAGCACGCCCGCGTAGTCCACCTTGGCAGTGTCGTACACCACCCGGACCGCCTCGCGGTGGCCGGTGGTCTCGGTGACCACCTGCTCGTAGGTGGGATCCACCACGCGCCCACCGGCGTAGCCGGAGGTGGTGTGGACGACGCCGGGCATGGTGTCGAAGTCGGACTCCAGGCACCAGAAGCAGCCGCCGGCGAACACGGCGACCTCCTGGCCGGGTCCGGGGGCGGGGATGGCGGCGGGGGCCTTGGGATCGAGGCCGGAGGCAGCCGGAGCGGTGGCAGGGCCGGCGGAGGCACAGGCGGAGAGGAGGAGAGCGAACATGACGGAGAGGATGCCGCGGGCGCGAGGAGGTTTCGCGCTCACCCCCCTCTCCCCAACCACGCCTCCACCTCGGCGTGCACGTCCGCCGGAACCTCCTTCGCCCGCAGGTCGGGGGCGAGGTCCACGGTGGTGCCGTAGGTGCGCACCAGCTCCCGACAGCAGTCGCAAAAGGCGGCGTGGAAGCGGAGCGAGGCGCTGACCCGGAAGGGCAGCGCTCGGGCCTGGTGGTCGAGCAGGAGCTCCTGCAGCTCGGCACAGGTCATGCGGCACCTCGTTCGAATTCGTCGGCGAGCCGCTTGCGGAGCGCGAGGCGTGCGCGGTGCAGGCGGGTCTTCACGTTGGGGATGGTCAACTCGAGCACCTCGGCCACCTCGGCCATCGAGAGTTGCTCCACGTCGGCGAGCACCCAGACCTCGCGGTAGGGCTCGGGGAGCTCCTCGGAGGCGGCGGCGAGCCGGTCGGCGAGGCGGCGACGGTCCACCGCGTCGCCGGGATCCACCGACCAGGGGCGCAGATCCTCGATGCGATGGCCGCTGGCGTCGAAGGTCCCCTCCACCCCCTCGATGGACACGGTGGGCTTGCGGCGCCGGGTGCGGAGCAGCATGCGCGCGCAGTTGGTGGCGATCCGACACAGCCAGGCCTCGAGCCGCGTGTCGTCCTGGAGGCCGCCGCGGGACCGGAACGCGAGGGTGAGGGTCTCCTGGAGGACGTCGCGGGCGTCCTCGGGGTTGCGGGTCATCGCGTAGCCGATGGACCACAGCCGTCGCTCGTGGAGCCGCACGAGCTGCGCGAAGGCGTCGGGATCCCCGGCGCGCACGCGTGCGCCGAGCTCGGGAGGGACGGGACCGCTCACGGGGCCAGGATGCCGGGGGCGGACGGCGGTTTCAGGAGCCGGGCCCAGGCCACGGTGGAGAGCACGATGACGGCGCTGCCCACCGCCGAGGCCAGGTCCGGCGGCCGGAGGATGAGCCAGGTCAGGAGCGGGGCCACGAGCGCGAACCACACCCCGACCCCCCAGGCGACCCGCCGGGAGACGGGCGGATCCCAGCGATACCCGGGGGTCGGATCGGGGATCCGGACCACCCCCGATGGCGTCCACTCGGGGGGCCCGAACACCGCGCGAAGCCGGTCCAGCCCCCGCGACGAACGCAGGTGACGGACGATCTTGGCCAGCGGCTCGAGGTTGGCCCAGAGGGCGCTCCAGCTCGGGAAGCCCTCCACCACCCCGTAGGTGGGCTCGTGCCGCTCCTCCACGAAGGTGCCGAAGAGCCGGTCCCACACGATGAACACCCCCGCGTAGTTGCGGTCGATCGCCCAGGGGTCCACCCCGTGGTGCACCCGGTGATGGGAAGGCGTGTTGAGCACCCACTCCAGGGGTCCGAGCCGCCCCACCAGCCGGGTGTGGATCCAGAACTGGTACAGCGTGTTCAGCGCGACGGTCCCGGCCATGATCCCGGGCGGGATCCCCAGCACCGCGAGCGGCCAGTAGAACGGGGCCGCGGTGACCGCGGAGAGCACGGTCTGCCGCAGGGCGACGGCCAGGTTGTAGTCCTCGCTCTGGTGGTGGGCGGCGTGACCGGCCCACAGGATCGCGACCCGGTGCGAGGCCCGGTGCCAGACGTAGTAGAGGAGGTCCACGAGGACGAAGGCCAGGATCCAGCCCACCACCCCATCGAGCGGAAGAACGGCGTACCGCGTGTGGAGCGCGGTGTAGGCCCAGGTGGTGAGCCCGAGCGTCCAGATGCCCGCGACCTGGCTCACGAGCCCACAGGACAGGTCGGCGATGCTGTCCGCGAAGCGGTACACGCGCAACCCGCGGCGGCGGGCGAGGAGCAGCTCGACGCCGATCGCGAGGAAGAAGAGGGGGATGGCGACCGCGACGAAGCGAGGGTCCATGCCGAGGTCGATAGCCGGGCCCGGCGTCGTGTACCATCCCTCCATGCTCACGCTGCTCGTCGCGCTCGCCGGCTGCAAGGTCGTGGAGGCCCCCGACACCCTCCAGGAGCTTGCCGTCTTCGGGTTCGTCACCTTCGACGACCCTCCGAGCGCGGACGCCGCCGGTCAGGCCTACCCCCCGCTGGTGGACCTCAACCTGGAGGACCTGGAGGACGGCCTCTACGTGGACCAGCTCGGCCAGGCCGACCTTGACGCCGCCGGCGTGAGTGGCTCGGCGACGGACATCCTCGGGGCGATGGGCTCGGTGGACTACCGCCACGACCTCGCCGCCGTCCTCTCCATCGTGACCGCCACCAACAAGGACGACTTCTACGCCAACACCCCTGCGTACGAGGTGCTGGAGGGCGGCGACCGGGAGTGCTTCCTGTCGGGCGAGTGCGCCCGCCTGGATCAGCGGGTCACCGACACCACCGAAGTGCCGCTCCTCGGCGAGGCGACCCGCACCTACGACATCTCCTGGCAATGGGTGGACCACCCGGACGGCCCCATGGTGCTCTCGCGCACCCTGAACCCGGGCGGCATCGAGATGACCACCGACATCATGCGCGTGTACCAGCAGTACGCGATGATCTGCTTCTACGAGTTGGGTGGGAAGGCGCGTCGGGTGGAGGCGTTCTGGGTGGACGCCGAGTTCATCGGCATGAACGTCCCCAAGTCCTTCGCGGTGGACACCGCGGTGGGAGAGATGGAGGACGCCGCCGAGCAGGTGGACGACGCGCTCGACGCCGGCTTCCCGTGACGCCACGTTGGCTCGACCTCCGGGTCGGCTACCGCTGCAACCAGTCCTGCCGCTACTGCGACCAGGGCACCCTGCGCGAGACGGTGGCCGACCTGGCGACCGGCGAGGTGGAGGCGGCGCTGGCGGAGCATCCGGCGCACGGGGTCTGGCTGGCCGGCGGTGAGGTGAGCCTGCGCGCGGACCTGCCCAGGCTGGTGCGCCGGGCCCGGGAGCTCGGCTTCGTCCGGGTCGGCATCCAGACCAACGGCCAGGTGCTCGCCACCGCGGGAGCAGCGTCCATGTTGCGGGACGCGGGCCTCACCGACGTGGCCCTCGCGCTCCCCGCCGCGAGCCCGAGCCTGTATCAGTGGCTCACCGGGAGCCCCGAGGCACGTCGACGGGCGCTGCAGGCGGCGCGGCGGATCCGGGCAGCGGGGCTGGACCTCCGGATCACCACGGTGCTCACCCGGTCCATCCTGGGGGAGCTGGACACCCTCGCCCGGCTGGCGATCGACCTGGGCGCGCAGGCGCACCGCTGGATCCTGGCCCGTGCCCAGGGCGCCGCGGGGACCGAGGTGCTGCCGCGCCTGGCCCGGACGCAGGCCCCCCTCGCCTCGGCGCTCCGCCTCGGCCTGGAGGCCCGGATCGACGAGGAGACCGCGGGGGTCCCGCTCTGCCTCCTCCCTTCCCCCGCGCTGGCCGCCGATCGGCTCGACGCTCCTCCGGTGGTCCGCGCCGGCCTGCCCGAGGCCCCCTGGCCGCGCCACCGCCCCGATGTCTGCCGCAGCTGCCCGCTGGCCGGGGTCTGCTCCGGCATGGAGTCCGCCTACCTGGCCCGCTGGGGGTCCTCCGAGCTGCGCCCGGGCGGGCCGCCTCCGCCTCCCGCGCCACTGGAGGAGCTGACCATACGCCTCGAACCCGACACCGACACCCGCGAGCTGCGACAGCGGCTCGTGGGCCTGGCCCCGGGCGGGACGGTGGTCCTGGCGGGTGAACACCCCCAACGCGCCGCCCTGGTGCGGGACGCGGAGCGCCTGGGGTCGAGAGTAAGGGAGGGGTGAGCGGGCGGCCATAGCCGGACCGTGGCGCACCATGCTCCCGGTCGAGGGCGTACAGGCTGCTCCACGACGTGTTGGAAGCTCCGGGTCGAAATCGGGCCGCAGGCGCGTGACCATGCGCTTCACGTTGGCCGCCCCGAGCGCGGTCAGCTTGGCCGCCCCGGATGCGATCACATAGGCCGGTCTCTCACACCTTCCCCCCCACGGATACCCCGCCAAGGGGCGAACGCCGCATAACTGGCCGGCGTGCCACGTCGCTGCCAGTAACGGTGGCTCGGGCCGCACCGGCGCACGCCTGCCGCCGCGGACGGCGGCGCCGGCGACGAGGACGCCGCCTGGCACGTCGGCAGCCGTCTCTCGTTCTACGCAATGCGACCACGGCGTTGATGATGTGCCGGCCCGGGAGGCCCGTGGTGACTTCGGCATTCGAACTTGGTAGATAGCCGCGCATCGGAGGAACCGCATGTTTGTCTGGCTCACCCAGCTCAACCTGGCCTTCGCTGCCCCACCCCGACCGGAGCCGGTGCCCTACCATCCTGAAGAGGTCGTCCGGTCGCGCACCACGCGCACTTTGCACGTGGGGGACTCAGGGGCGCTCGCTCTACGTCAGGATCTCCTGACGGGGGGGCTGACGCTGTTGGCGGTTGACCGGTCGGGAACGGTCTTGCTCAGGTGCGCAGAATACGACAGCGCGATGTGGGAGTGGCACCTGGAGTTCTTTGAGCAACTGGAGGCCGATCGGTCTTCGTTTCCAAACGCCAATTTCGCACCCGCGGACCTTGAGTTTCGCGCACGGATCGAGCGCACCGCCAGCCCGGTCGGCGTCGGCGGCCTGCATTGGTGCGAC
>Ga0172372_10002766_pt1 | contig 26341 bp, 42 predicted proteins | sample LakKiv5m_2_FD_114544 | JGI IMG/M metagenome (GOLD analysis project Ga0172372, IMG submission 114544) | Freshwater microbial communities from Kabuno Bay, South-Kivu, Congo - kab_092012_9.5m | ecosystem: Environmental > Aquatic > Freshwater > Lake | place: Democratic Republic of the Congo...
GTCCAGAGTTAGTGATATCATCTCTATTACCATTACAAGAGAAATGGAAATTTATATTCTCTAGAGATTTTCTTGAGATATGTACCTCATAAAGTTCTGGTCCTAAATAAAAGCTATAAAGTGTTTCCTTCTCGTTACTATAAACGACATTCCATGGGAGGTGCTCTATGTTTGCTTCACCTATTTCATTAATCATAGATTCATAAATAGAAAGCTCCTCATAAAATTTAAAATATTTAAGAATATTTCCATGTTTGTGTTTTTCCTCAATCGCATCTATATCTCTCCTATCAAAAACATTATTGAAAGAATCAGGAAGTAAATTGATATAGCCCCCAGAGATTTTTCTTAAATAAATAGCAAGTCCTGTGTACATGGTAGAAGAGAAAGGAATAGGAGAAGCCAATAAAATAATCGCATAAGGAGCTAATTTAGGAATATCCCTCAACTGCTCCAGAGCATTTTTAAATTCATCCTCCGTTGGCTGATCCCCTCTAGTGTCTAATCTTAGCTTTTTTCTTAGATGATAATTAAAAACCCGCATCATCTCAGTTGTTTCCTTTCCTTCAGTTTTGAAGGCATTAAAAACATTATAAGCGATATCCTTAGCCCTTCTATAAGCAATTTTTATAGATTCAAAGGATATTCCTTCCTCTATATTAATAAAATGATTTTTTTTATTAAAACTATTTTTTTGAAAGGCAGTCATAGTTTTATATATCTGCTATAAACTATTTGCTTATCACTGTTACAAACTTTTCAGTTAGATTTCCGGATTTATGTTTAGCCTCTTCGTACCCTTCCATTTTTTTGTATTTCATTAGTCCCGTGAAATCTCCTCCGTGTCCTAATCCGCCCCTTCTTGCTATAAGATAATGTGTCCCCTCGGGAACCTTAACAAGAGGCACAGAAACACTTAATTTACTCCCCATCATTTCCATCTTAATGTTTTTCACGTCAGGCTTAACACTTATAGTTTTAAGATATTCGTTAAGCTCTAATGTTAGTACATTTAGCAGTTGATGTATGGTGTCTCCTTTACCTCCTTTAGCATGCTTAAGCAAAAATCCAGAAGCGGGACCATCATAGCTAATATCAAAGCTAGTAGGGGTTTTTTGTATAGTAATTTTAGGAACCGCTCTTCCTCCTATTTGGCTGGAACCGTTCCAAAAAGCCTCTTTTCCAAAGTGTGTCCAGCAATCGTAATTAGGGCACGATGTTTCATCGTTTCTTGAAGTTGATACAACAGCTCCTCCAGATGCACCTTGCTGACTAGCTGAACCACCTAGACCAAGCAATTGAGAAAATCTATTAGCGTCAGAGAATAGTTGTTCATTTATAAATTGGTCTATATTTTTAATATGTTTCATTTTTTTATATATCAATTATTTTCCCCCTATCCAAATTTTCTAAGCATGGATCCTCCTTTTATTATCTCTCTATATGACCTATAAAGATATCCATTTTTTTATATCGGCCGTGGATATATTTTTTATATAAGGTCCCCCTTTCGGATCAAAGCATTTATTTACTTCCCTCTGGATAGGAATTTCCCATCTGCCGCTAGAGAAACTATTTTCTATCCTAAAATTATTGTACGAGACCCAGGCCCAAAGGACACCAAGATCGTATTTTTTTGTACTCACGTTCACCACGGGAGGATAGATTTGTATCTGAGAAAACCTGTATAGCCAAGCATTTTGTTCAAAGTCTATTGTGAGATCTCCTCCGATTCCTCTCTCCCCTATCAGATTAACGAACACATTAACGTCCAAAGATCCAGTAAGCTTTGCCTTTACGTAACCATCTTTTTTAAATTCAGCGGGAGCGGTAAAAATCGCATCATTTATTTTAAATGATTTAATCTTAATGTTAAGACCCGCACTAAAACAAATTTCTTTCTCGGAAAGATAATAATCTATAGTGTAGCATTTCTGAAATTTTGGGGGTATAGCAGAATCAATTTCTTTATTTACGAAAGGCAAAGTGAGACCAATTATGGAATTCATGAAACCAATCACCCCCTTCTTCTGCGAAGTGTATTTAGCTAAATAATCAACCTCCTCCTCATTAATAAAAGATTCATTTGATTTGGCGTTTTTTACCGGTGACAGATTTCCGGGAATCTCCACATTTTGCTTAGCTTCTTTAGAATCATCTCCCTTAGGAGCTTCACCTTTTAAAACAGAGATAATTGTTCTGTTATCAAGATCCCCGTCTTCCTTTACCTTAGCTATTTTCCGAAGTCTTTTAATCTCTTTTTTTGAAAGATTTGAATCACTAGAAAGTCCTAAAATCTTTTTAATCTTGGATAAAAATCTGGGTTTTAATTTAGATAAATCAACGGCTGAATTAATAGATTCACTAGAGCTTTCCTTAATATGAAGAAGCTTTGAGAATTTTTCAAATAGCAGAACATGCTTAAGTCGTCCCATATTTATTTTTTTGGCTCGATATCAATTCATGACCATTTTTTCAACAGCCATAACTGAATATTTTTTACCCTCCCCATATTGATTACCGGGTGTCTCACTTAATGTCACCTTAAAATAATATCCTGGAACAGAATTACTTTTAAGAGCATAAACTAATTCAGACTTCTGATTTATGTAGTCTACACTTTGCATTCCCATTTTACTAGCAACAGTGTCACTAGAAACTATTGTTTTGATCTTCTCAGCAGAAGAGTAAAAAGGAGCTTGGTATTCATCCACTCTTCCGTATTTATAATCATTAAATGTTTTCATTTTTCGTTTTTTATTTTACCACATCTCTGTGCTATAAACAGATATTTCTCTTAATATGCCAGTTCCCGCATTTGCTAAGGCATATCCCATTTCAGGAATGCTTACCCAGATAGCCTCTTTTAACCTATTTCTATCATCTAATAAATTTGTTTCCGGAAGTTCTCCACCCTCAATTAAAGGAAGTTTAACACCATTTTTTACCCAAGAAGGAGTTTTTCTTCCTATTGTAAACTCTGGATCTGCGTGTTCATCTGCCCAAGCTTCTAGATCTAATTCATAAAAACTTAACATTAAATCTTTTCCTATATAAGACTGCATTTTCCTGTTAAAAGAATCATAAAGAGAATCTACGTCTTTAAAGTCCCCGGCATTTCCTCTAATACGGTAAACCGAGTCAGGATCTCTTACCCCTCTAAGATTTCCAGTAACATATTGATCTGTTCCTCTATAAGAGGATCCATATGTATAAGAAAAATCAATTGGTTTATCATTTACTGTGCCCCCGTATACTGATCCTGAATACGTTCTATAAACCTTAATTTTTCTGGGAGTTATAACATAGCTATATTTTCCTTGTGTGATTAAATCCCCAGATATATCAACAACAAAAGAAGCATCCCAGCTAGTTTCGTAAGTTAAATTTATTTGCGAGTGTGTAGCGGATTTTAAATAGCTATCCTTACTCTTATCCGGTTCATAACCAAATCTAGGGGGAATTTCTTTCTTACTTTTAAAGATATCAAATATACCTTCGTTTAAAGAAAAATCGTCGAAAGATTTTAAATGTTTTTTCATTTTTAATGTTTATTATTCTATATATCCTATTTTATAAGATTCTTTACTGGGTTAAAACATATCCCATATCCCCTCATTAATTCTAGATTATAAATGAAGTGTCGGTTGTTACTATTTATACTGTCTCCACTTACGAAATAATTCTCATCATAGTATGTAAAGTAATACTCATCATATTCAGTGTTAGTGTCATCGTCCACATAACTCTTAAATCTATAATAGCTATCCGCTATGGTTTTATAGAACACACAAGGAGAATCTATTCTACTAAGCCTGTTAATTTCGAAATTGTCGTCATCCACACCCTGAACAAGTGAAACATCTGGAATTCCATCTATGATCATCTGAGTGTGTTCTCTTTCAAATTCTAGATCTGAAAGAATATCCTTGATTTTTTCCCTGCATTCAGCATCACTCTTGTATCCAATAAGATAATAAGCATAACTAGCTCTCCCATAAGTGGTCTCAATATGTGAAGCTTCTAATAAATACATAGGATTATAATTTCATTATCCATACAGTAGGATCCACATGATTGTAAAAATGCCAGAACATTCTTCTTCTACCTCCTATAGTGTAATAGTTACCCCTGTGTAATATAAACTGTGTGCAAGGAAGTAGGTCACCACTGGCTTCAACACGATTAAAATAAGCAATAGATCCTTTGGCATAATGAGCCCATAATTGGGCTTTCCATATGATGACATTTGGATACTCTTGTACAAGACCTGTTTTTTTTAATGTATCATCATTTAACCCTGCTTCTATTGCTTTATTGTATTCTTCCTCACAAGAGTCTAAGAAATTAGGATCTTTCTCTAACTGATCCCAATCATGATTCTTAAAATTCGTTGTTAACCTAGGTCTTATATAGTCAAGAGTAAGCTTTTCCATTTCACCTCTCTCAAACAGTTCACGACACCAAAGAATAAAAGGAACGAATCTAGGATCTTCTTCCTCTGCTATACCTAAGAGCTCATCAGTTGTTATTTCATCTGGTTTGCTAGGTGGATCCACATGTTTCTCCAGCCATTCAGGTTCTCCTTCGTATCCTCCTGCTTCGATTTTAAATATATTTCTGTCTATCTCAGGAGGAAGTAATTCCATTAACTCTGGATACGATTTAAAAGCCCTATAGAACTCCTTGAATTCATATTCTGGCTTTTTGTAGTTTGGATTTTTCTTGGTTAAAAAAGCCTCAAATAGTTTAATGTGTTTCATATCACTTTAATAATTTTGTTATTTCGTTTACTAAATCTTCGCTAGATCTTCCTTTATTATAGATTATGTGATTAGCTATACCCGAATTTTTCATTGTGTCTATAAAGAATTTGGAATAGTCCTCGATCCTGTTCATTTCAAAATCGAATTTTTGATCTGGTGAATTGTCATACACCATCCATTCAACCCCGCCTTTAAGAGAATTATATCTGTTCTGGCTAGATTTAAGTTGATTCATAGCCATAGTTCTATATTTTTTCTCCCTTTTTACTAATCCTATTCTTTCTAAAAATTCATTCCTTTTTTCAGAGTCGAAATCTTTTGAAAAGCTCTCATCACCCTTCAAAATAGCTTCCCAATATTTAATATTAGATGGGTGCATATCTAATTCCCTTTTTAATAATCTTCCTCTCAAAAATTCCTGATTCTCTATTTCATTCTTAGAAGGTATTATTAAGAATCTATTAGGATATGGCTTTAGCATTTCTATAATATCATCTAACATTTTACCGTCCCACACTCCATGACTTCCGCCAACATCTAGTATAACAGGCTTACCTAAATTGTCGTTAAGATATTTAATCATACCTTTATACTCGTTCTGTTTTCGGACTTGCCATCCTTTACTCCATATCTCCTCAGCAGACCAATCTCCCTGGTCTATAAAATCATCGGATCCAATTACCTTCATACTAAGAGATTTACCCAACTCTTTTGCTAGAGTGCTTTTACCCACACCCTGTGGACCGAATAAAAGTATAGTTGAAATGTTACCATTATTTACAAAAGCCTCAAATAGTTTAATGTGTTTCATATACTATTATAATTTATATTGATGTTCCTAATCTGAGTCGGAAGCCAATTTTTAAACCATTCAAAATATTGTTAATATTTCACCCTGTTATTTATTTTCAATTAAAAGCTCCCCTACAACTTCTATCTTTCCAACCATCTCCTGAAATCTCACCTGACTAATATTCATAGAATTTCTAGTGGCTTCATAAAGATCGGTTAGCAATTTATCATATTCGCTCTTAAGCTCTTCCATATCTAATTCACCGTCTACGGCTTTTTGATAATATGGAAGTTTCACGTGAAAATGATGGTACGTGAGTAGAGCATCTCCGCCTTTCTCCTTTGCCGCTTTGGATATTTTTGTTGCTCCTGCTAATCTGTTCCCTGCAAATTCTTGATGCGATTCACTTTCTTCGTTTACACTGAAATCGTGTGAGTAATCCGAAAGATCACTCTCTTTCACACAGTTAGGAACCATCCTACCATTCTTCTTTTTTGTGCCTATCTGCTTGTAACCAGGCCAGCACGGATTTTTCTTTTCTGCTATAAATTCTTTGTAGTGTTGTATCATGCTTTATATATTCTTTTTTTTAATATATACTGCATGAGACATCTGTCAAACTTTAATGATTTTATCAATGAGGGTAGTGATCCAAGAAAAGGTACAGGAAAAAAGCCTAAAGGATCAGGAAGAAGACTCTACACAGACGAGAATCCAGATGACACAGTTCCTATCAAATTCCGCACAAAAGAGGATGTTCAAGCAACAGTTAACAGCAGTGCTTTCAAATCTAAATCACACCAGAGACAATCACAGATACTAAATCTTATCGAACAAAGACTTCGTGTTGCAGTGAGAAGAGCAAAAGATCCAGACACTAAAAGTAGGCTTAAGAGAGCACACGACTACGCGGTATCTAAGTGTGAAGCATCCAAAAGAAAAACACAAAAATTAAAGGATAAATAATCAATGAAGCATATATTATTTTTCGAGAATTTTAAAAATAATGATCTACAAAAAAGTAGTCTTCAAGAGTCTGTAAATACCTCACAAGAAAATAAAAATCTAATAGACAGTTTTTATTCCGCAATTAAATCTTCTATAGCAGAGGAAAAACCAAGAGGAAGCAATAAGGGGCCAGAAGTCGAAACCCTACTAAAAGGGGTAAACGTAACACCAGGAAATCCTTGGTGTGTGGGCTTCGTTAAAGGTGCTCTATCTAAAACAAAGTTTAAACCAGAGGAGCTTAGTAAAATACCAAGTAGCGCAGCGGTTAAATATCACTGGGAAACAACTAAAGGTAAAAAATTAGTCTATACAGAAGGAATGGACGCAAATAAAATATTACCAGGCATGGTCTTTTGCTATCTAAGCAGGGATAAAAAAGGAGCATACCCAGGAAAGGGACACACTGGGATAGTTCTGTCGGTAGATAAATCAGCAGGAACATGGACAGGAATAGAAGGAAACACAAATCCCCTAGACGGGGGAAGAGAAGGATATGGAACTTTCATACTTACTAGAAAAATAGCAGATCCTAGTATTTCCACAGATCCTAAAGAACATCCCGCAAAATTACTAGGATTCATAGATTATTTTTCCCCGTATAGAACACAAAAAGATTTCACTCCGGCTCTTACTAAAAAAATGGGGGAATTAATAAAGGAGATTTATCCATTAACATCCAAGGAGGTACAATATTTAAAATCTAATCCCAAAGAATTAGATAAGTACTCTCAAAACTACAATAATAGGTATTCTAAACAATCATGACCTATAAAATAAGGATATATAAATTGAATGAGATCCTTATTTAAATATCGCCAATTTCTCAATGAGATGTGGGAAACAATCCCGGACATCAAAGTTATAAACAAGATTCCTGCAAGGGATGAGGATATAACATATGAATTTGAGATAGACGGCTACCTATACCGTGTTTTTATTCTAGTTAGAAGATGGGAAGACAACACAGTAACTCTTGAAATACATTTCTCATCTAAAGCGGAAACCTCAGAAGATCCATATACGGATGATCTCACTGGAAGAAATAACATGCAAGATGTTATGGGGAGTGTATGGTGGGCAGTAAAAGAATGGGCTAAAGAAAGAAGTAAAGGTGGCAATCTCGTTTCCATTATAGTTGTTGCAAAGTCAGAGTCTGAAGGGGACGACAGAAGATCTCGAATATATGGTCATTTCATAATGAAAAAAGCACAGGAAGCTGGTATGATTGTTACAAAAACTACCGACGTAACAGACCCATACAACAACTTAACTCGGAACCTAAGAGGACCAAACTCTCATGCTATAGTGACAAAATATTCCATTGATAACTTTCCTATAGACAGATTGAAATCATTATAATCTATAATGGTAAAATACTTTGCATACGGATCTAATATGAGTGTTTCTAGAATGATAGAAAGAGGAGTAACCCCCCTTTCTAGATCACACGGAATTCTTAATGATTATGTATTAAAATTCAACAAAAGATCCTCCAAAGGGGATTGGTCTTTTGCAAATATAGAAAAAAGCGAAGGGGATACAGTAGAAGGAGTAATATTTGAAATAAGCGAATCACATCTTGAAAAACTAGATAAATTCGAGGGAGCTCCTTTACATTATAGAAGAGAAAAGATTAATGTTATCTCAGATGGTAAAAAAATCGAATGTATAACATACATAGCTCAGGATGATTATATAATCGAGGGGCTTAATCCTACTAATGATTATATGGGGTTTCTGATAGAAGGATCATCATTACTTTCCCCTGATTACCAAAAAATGTTGAAGTCAATAATCACAAAAAACCCACCCTATAAGAGTGGGGGGTTTTAATTTTAATTAGTATTGTCCTTTACGGTTAGCCTCTTTTTTAGCGTTATCTTCTCTCTCCTTTTTCCAAGCAGCCATTTCTTTTTTCCATTGATCGTAGCTAACTTCTTTTTTTGTTTTTTTGTTAACCATAGAAAGCTTTAATTGTACCGAAGTATAGTTTCTTATAGCCATCAATGCTTCACCTCTATCTTTTACACTATCTAATATAGATTCTATAACTTTATTATCAAATTCTTTAGGAGATAGTGCTGCCTTTTTGGTAATCGCTGCTTTAGCTCCCGCCGCTGCTTTAGCTATCCCCGATCCAGCTGCTTTAGCTATCCCCGATCCAACAGATTTTTTTCCCAATGTAACAGCACCTTTTTTTACTAATGTATCTTTTATTTTAGATAAAATAGGATCCGTATTCCATAGATCCTTAGATTTTTGATATATCTCCTTGCTCCAATATAAAGGCCCGATTAACACAGTTCCGAGTACGTCTTTTAGTAAATTCTCATTAATATCAGAATCAAATTCAAAAGAATCAAATTCAAACACTTCGTGAGCTTCTTCGAAATAATTATCTCCTTCTTCGAAGTTTTCAAATATTTTAATATGTTTCATTTTACTATTTTTATAATATATATCCAGAATACAAAAAAATCCCACCCTATAAGAGTGGGATTGAATCTGGTGGACCTGCCGGGGTTCGAACCCGGGTCCAGATCGAATGCTCAAGAAACTCATTCACAGGCTTATTCCGTTATTCGACACGGACAAACTTTTTTGCATTTCTTTTATTACAAACTTAATGCTCAGTCTGTGTACTCTCCGGTATGAGCCGAATTTCCGTTTCGGTCTTTAAGGTAAGACCTGACTCCACCATCACCTTTCTGTTCCTAGGCCGGTGCGGCCCGCCGGTTAAGCTGCTAATAGCATCTCAGCCTCTTCTGCTACCGCTACGCGAGTAATAGAAGTTTGGATACTCATCATATCCTCTGCGTTGTAAACGTTTGCGTTTATTGTTTGATAGGTGATTAAGGATTTCCAATCTAACCCTGCCTGCATCATTTCAAAGAACTACCTCCGCCTGTCAAATCCAAAAACAGGCCCATTTTTTATTATATATACAAAAGTAATTAAAAGTTTCCTTTTAGGATCAATTAAATTATTGATTTATTTTGAAATATCTAACATGATTAGCTAGCTCCTGATACATATAAAAGAGGATTTTTCTTATACACAGAATAAGGGATCAAAGAATCTAATCCCCCAGGAATATTGTTCATATCTAAAAGTATCTGATTTTGTCTAATTTCATCAAAAGAAGACATAGTAGGATAAAAGCTATCAGAAGAAGGATCTATATTATCTGTAGATATGTAGATATATTCAATAATCTCTAATGATCCCTGAGGCTCGAAATTTTTCAGGAATTCATCCCACGAATTACTTGTTTTTAAAATGTTGGATCTCTTTTCTTGATCATCTTTATCATATGGATTTTCAAGATAACTAAGATATATGAATTCACCCAATCCTATCTCACCAGGGGAATCTTTCTTACTTACCTTGATTCTCCTTGGACCATCAGGAATTCCTAAAGCAGATGAAAATGGATTAGGCCCAGGAAGAGGAGTACTTTCCTTTGTATTCTTTCTTCTATCGAATTCATCATGATTTTTATACAACCAAAATAAATAATAAAGGCATTTTTCATAATCATTAAAAACCTTTAGCTTTTTCTCTTCCCCCCTATGATTATCAATATAATTTAAGATATATTGTGGTTCTTCTTGAAAACTTTCAAAAAGAGATATGTGTTTTAATCTCCTCATTCAATTGTAATTAAATTTTAATTTTATTCTATATATTCCTCTCCCTCTCTTAAATTTTCTTAAACACAGACCCAATAATTTCACTGCTCATCACAAATGATAAGCCTTATTAAAACGGGTGTTTATCATCGGATGTTGGTAGCAATTAAATTATTGATTTATTTTGAAATATCTAACAGGATTAGCTATAGACGTATCTCTTAGATGAATACTCAAGCTATAAAATCTCCACTGGGTTACCCATCCCTTAATTTTCCCAATATCTTGGTATGAAAAGGAAGCAACACGAGAAACCAAAGACCCGTTACCATTAATTCTTAAAATCTGCTCCTCTACAGTCTCTACTCTACCATTAACTCTCTTGGCAAGATCTATCACTTCATAAGGCAATTCTTCACGTTGACTAAAAGGATTAGAAGATGTATCAAAAACAATCCAATTTCTAAAATCACTAATCGAAATATCAAACTCCACAGCCCAATTTCCATAAATCATACAATCAGAAGAAAAAAAAGCACCCATACCAGCACCTTCAGCAGAAGCTCTATATCTCTTAGTCTCATCCCATCCATTTTTAACAATAGATTTAGCATCATCCTCACTAAGAGTCCCGTGATAGATCTTTAAACTGTTGGGGGAGATCCAAAAATTTTCGAATAATTGGAGGTGTCTCATGTCTTTATATAAAAAGGCTTTTCTTGAACATCTCGTACTCTTCAGTCTTTTGGTCCAAGTACTCCTGTGGTAACTTGTCCTTGTAAGTACTCAATATGGATTCTATCTTAGCAAGCAAAGGTCTGGTGGCTTCTTCCATCTTTCTCTTCATCTCTTTAATCGTACCTATCCTCTTCCGCGAACCAGGATCTCCCCACTCATTGGGATCATCAGGTCTGTATCTATCCAAATAAATCATCCTACCCAACTCATCGATAAGGGGATAGAAAATAGACTCGAATTCCTTCTCTTCTTTTGTCTTTTGCGGAGGAGCAGGGGGTTGTGACACTTCTTTGCCCTCTATCTGCTTCAGTGTTTTTAGAAAGCCTTTAGGTACACCTGCATCAATAATTCCTTCCATATAAGGCTCTATCTCTTTCATTCCATAATCTCCTTCCTCTAATGGTCTATTTCTAAATCCTACATTTTCATCAAAAGCTTTCTCATAATCTTTTGTTTTCTGATGGTCAGACCAATGATGATCTACATAATGTAATTCATTTATAATTATAGGGTAGTTTTGGATTTTCTCGCGATCTGGTGATTGTTTTAAAGGGGATTCACTAGTGGTAACAGAATGCCCATGCACTATATGTTCTTCCCATATTCCCTTCTCACCTAAAACTAATCCGGGAGGAGGATTAGAAACATTGGAAACTGTATTTTGAGAAAAAAAAGGAATATCAAAATCTCTATAATGCAAATTAATCCACCTTTCCTGTGGATTAATCTTGCTGACTATAATGGTAGTGTGGGCCTCGAATGCACTATTTTCATTGTCCATTTTTCCAAATACTATAGCATCCATTAATTCTGAAAACACACACTCGGTGTTCATAGCATCCTCTAATCTCTTTAAACCTTCTAAATCAAAAACACCAAAGAAAGAATTCCAAGATCCATCCACACAAGTGAAAAGGTAATTCCCTGGACTCATCCCAGGCTTAACAAGTTCCACCCTGAAATTTGGAAGTTCATAGGAATTAAAAGCCTCGAATAACTTGATATGTCTCATGACCATATATATTCTAAACACAGACCCAATAATTTCACTGCTCATCACAAATGATAAGCCTTATTAAAACGGGGGTTTATCGTAGGACGTTAGGATCAATTATTCCTTGATCCAATATCCATACACACATCTTCTCTGCACCTTGCATATTACTTTACCTTCGGGATGAATATATTCTCCAGGTTTAAGCGTACCATCATTAGGTCTTGTGGTGTGTATCTCCCTGCGGGGATCATAGGTGTCATTGATTACGCCATCAATCATGGCTGTGTAATGTTTACTTACCGACACAACTAAATTTCCCGGTGGTAATTCTTCAGGACATAAATGAACTTTACATCCCTGTCCCACTAACATTGTTGGAACCCATACAAATCCCTGCGACTTCATAAAGTCTTTAAACCATTTTCGACCCGTGTTAATACCGCTTAAAGCAGTTTTTTTACCGGCTTTGCTTCCCTCGTATTTACCTTTTCTCTGGGTTGCATTACCCTCAGCAAGATGGTTGTATACTTCCAGATAGTCAAGTCCGGATGCTATCGCAATAGATCTGGTTACACAGTCGCCACCAGTACCCTTAAAATACTTAGAACGACCTCCGTCATTATAAATAAATCCTTCTTTCTTTCCCATGTTTTTTACAAAGATAGAAAATTCAAATAGAAATAAAAAAAGATACATTAAAATATTCCTCTAATCTCCATTATTTTTAATAACTCCAAAGGGGAAATCCCAGGAATAACAAGTTCTTTCATTTTTTCAGAAACCTCGATTGCTTTGTGTTCTTCGCTCCAATCCACATACTTTACTATCATAGTAATATAAGCTTCTCCAGTTCTAACATCATCCGAATAAACACGAGAGAGCTCATCCTCTACCGCATTAGTTTGTACATCACCGATAGTGTGAGGACCGGATCCTAATAAGGGAATAACACCCTCCTCTATGTAATAAGATACCGAGCTATTTTCCCCTTCTTCAGTCACAACAAATATTTTAGGATCAACTAGAGAAATTATTACCCTCCCGTAATTACCTGTGTTATAAAACACATCTTCTTCATATGGAGAATCGTCGTCGACGCCTACATAATCATCCGGATAATTATAGGTTAGACTAATTGTAACAAATTTATTACTTTGAACCACAGATTTATTTATAATAGTATATATTCGGAAATAAAAAATGATTTCCTAGCCTCCTAAGATTCAAGGCCCCTAGGCCTTTTTTAAGCTCTGTGGAAAAATCTAAGGGCCCGGAGGGCAATTACAAATTTACTTTATAATTAAATTATATTCTTAACGATCCTATCAAAAGTCCTATTATCTATACTCACACCATACTGCTGGGAGAGATCATAGAGATAAGGGAATAGATTCTGTACCTTAATAGCATAACCACCATAGAAATAAAAACTTGACTCCTCTGTATCATCATCTAAATATTCTCTATAAAAATCTAATCCATAGGAGATATCTGTGGTGGGATCACCTATTATCAAATCGTAATCATACACTTGATCAAGATTACTAAGGATGTCATTTATCCTCCATGCAATATCCTTAAAACTCAAGGATGCTTTTAATTCTTCCAAAGCATCTACAACTTCATCTTCAGCACCATCCCAAGAATCAATGGTATGCTCTATAATCATGCGTTTCACAGAATCCTCAGAATCACCAGAGTAAAATCTATATACTACATAATCGCCATGGCTGGTAGTACAATACTCGTATACATTAACAAAGATCATATACTATATATCATCGAGGCGAACCTCCAGGAACCCCTGATTTGCCCCGCACGCAAAATTTTCAAAAATGGACACACATCATATTTAGGGCCTGGGCCCCACCCTATATAAATCTAACAGGTCTAAACTGATTAAAAGAAAGATGGATATTCTCTTTAAAATCCTCAGGAGAACTTCCATTAAAATTAACACAATATCTAAGACCAGACTTAGGCTTACCTAAACTATCAAAAGGAATATCACCACTCCAATATGTAGTAGGAAGGAAATTACCAACACCAAGAAGATGTAACTCATACATAGCTCTCAACTCTATAAGAGTGGGAGCTCTCCAACCATCACCACGAAGTGCAAGACACAAAGAATTATACCGACTCCATAATTTATGAGTGGGAAGATCCTTATAAAAGATCTCTATACCCAAACCACTTATTATATAGTTCTTACTCATTATAAAACTATATATCATCGAGGCGAAGCCCTAGGAACCCTTAGTTTTCCTAGAAAAAAAAATTTTGGTTTTAGAACACACCTCATATTTAGGGCCTGGGCCCTATATAGGAAAAGAAATAGGATTCCTATTCAGGATACATAATTTTTCTTAAGGCCTCTACCGTTTTAAAATCTTTAGAATCCAAAGCTCTATTCATCAATTCCTCAAGATCACCAGGACTTAAATTTTTAAAGTATTCCCCAGAAGCAAGATCATCCATTAATTTTTTCCTATTAGCTAACCCAACTTTTCTCAGAGCATTTCTTCTTAGAGTCATATAGAATTCTCTACGATCTTCATTACTCCAATTATGTATAACAACTCCTTTTCTCCTGCCTTTAATAGATACCTCAAGTCTGTTGAGTTCATCAGCGTATGGTGTATTTGGTGAAACATCCGGATTCACATTTCTCCCAAAAGAGGCGTCCGATGATTCCTTCCACACAGGTTCAAATCTTCTTCTAAGAGCCAAAAGTTTAACACCTATTCTAAGAACGGGCCTTGCTTTTAAAGTTCTAGGCGAATACTCCTTATAGATCAAACTACGATTAGCTCCACTACCAACGACTTTACTACCCACACTATAAGTAAAATACTGAGTACCCCCATAATAATTATTAGCAAGCTCCCATCTAAAGAAATCTGCCCAAAATTTAAAATATCCATCTTTAGTTACCGGATAGTCCATGGATCTATCCACTATACTTTCCAATTCATCAAGAGCTGTAGTATCTAATTCCTTACCAGTCTTACCAATTTCAGGGTAATCGTCTTGGTCATCAAAACCTATCTCAGGATTAAATTTTTTATCATTCTTTGCAGCTAAACACTTAGGACATAACCCAGTTTTTATAAATTCTCTTTTATCATCATACGAAAGAAGCTTAAGATCTAATGGCTCTAAACAATACTCACAGAATTGATCCGGCTCATTAAAATTTTCAAATAGTTTAAGATGTTTCATACATCTATATATCTATATCATATCACCGGGCGAAACCCTAGGAAACCCTAATTTCTCTGTAAAAAAAAATTCAATTTCAACACCTACCCAATTTTTAGGTCCCCCTCCCTCCATAGATAATCATGGAACATCCCAGCTAGTATACAGGGGGTAACATCTTAGATCCCCCCTAGATAGTCCGGGGTAAACCCTAGGAAATCCCATTTTGGGAGGCTCGTAAAATTTTGCTAGCCCTAAGCCGGGGGCCAATTTACATATATCCCCCGGGGCCATAGCACACTTTTATAAGGGCCCAAAAAGGCCATATTTTAGCCCATTTTAGCCCCCTTTTTTAGGCCCTTAAAATCACTGTTTTAGGCCCCCTTATTTTGGTCATTTTGGGGGTCAAAAAAATTTGTCCAGATGGCCCATATTTTTGGAGAAATCATTTTTATATTTGTAGAAGTTTCTCTATATTAGCTATGTAAAAGATCTCCATATATCTTTTTTTAGCTGGTTACAGAACTAAGCAAAAGGGGCCTCTTCAAAAGGGGCCTTTTTTGTGGGGTTAATATTTGGATAGATGTGGGGTTTCGCTAGGGTGCCTCAGGGGCTTTAAGCTATCTTTAAGCTATCTTTTGATCTTTAGTCCTCTGAGGAGCCCCAGTGAAGGAAGAGATAAGAGCTGGCAAAAAGTGGGGTCACAAAAAAGGGCCTTGTTTTAGGCCCTTGTATAATGTGTGGTTATTTTATCTCTTTTTGATGAGTGGGATGGTAAAAGCTGCTAGGGTGAGGATAGAGAAGGCTAGGTCTACTGATTCTGTGTTTATGATGGGGAAGAAATAGGAGAGGACAAGTTTTAGGCCTAGTGTTGAGATGACTATGTATGCTATTTTTTCTATTTGTGGGTTTTGATTGATGATGTTGATGAATTTTGTGGTGGCAAATCTGATGCCTATGATGCCTATGAATACTCCTGTTATAATGAGGGTGAGATTTTTGGTGAAGCTTACTGCAGCTAGGACATTATCTATGCTGAAGACAAGGTCCATGATTTCTATGGATAGTACTGTGGTCCAGAATGAGGGAGATGATTTAATTTCTCCTTCTGGTGGTTTAGGGGAGAGGCTTTTGATGCCTATATAGAACAAGTATGCGCCTCCAACTATTTTCAGCCATGCTATGGAGAGTAGGAGTGATGCAAAGAGGAGTGCAAGTCCTCTGAAGATGTATGCTCCTAAGATGCCATAGGTGAGGGCTTTCTTTTGTTGTGATTGAGGAAGTTTTTTAACCATTGTTGCCATCACTGCTGCATTGTCTATACTAAGGATGACTTCTAGAAGTACTATGTTTATGATTACTATTATTATTGCTATCATGTGTTGTGTGTTATAGAGTAAATATATTCATTATATTCCAAATAAAAAAATGATTCCATAGAAAATTCTATTTTAAAATCAAGGATGGGGTGCCTCCTGGGTTGTCTAATATATTCTTAAAAATTGTTAAACAAAAAAAGGGAAGATACAATCCTCCCTTTTGATTTCTTTGGTGTGTGGTGCGTTAGTTAGCTATAATATCTTCTATAACCATTAATCCATTTGGTGTGATAAAGATTACAAGTGGCTTTTTCATTTGATAGATTTTAATTGATTAACATTATAAATATATAGATTTTTCTACAAAGAAAAAAATGATTTCTGAATCTTTTTGATTCTTCATCCTGAGGAGCCGCAGAGAGATTACCATAGAGGGAAATTGTATTAGCATGGGAAAACATGTAGTTACCATAAGTCCCCTGAGGTGCCGCAGGAGATTTACCATAGATTCAGATTTTATATCACAAAAAAAATCCCAAGATTACTCTTGGGATTTACTGAGGGAAAAAGAAGTTTTAGAATTCAAAACTTGCTGTGCCATGGTAGTTACCTGTACAGAGTTGATAAACTGTGAAACCTAAAGCAACTATAACCATTGCTGTTAAAATTCCTGCCCAAACCATTCCAATAACATTTGCCGTTTTTTCCATTTTGTTTTTGTTTAATTGATTAACTCTATAAATATATAGAATTTTCTACAAATAAAAAAATGATTTTTGAATTTTTTTGGAATCTTTTGAATCTTGTTTCCTTGGGGTGCCGCAGGAGCTTTTTGATATATTTAGATTTTATATGCAAAAAAAATCCCAAGATTAATCTTGGGATATAATGAATCCTATTGCTAGGACTATTAAAATAATTAATTCCATATTATTCCTTGTTTGATTATGAAGTAAATATATAGATTATTCTACAAATAAAAAAACGATTTCTTGAATCTTTTTGATTCCTTTCCTGAGGTGCCGCAGAGAGATTACCATGTATTCAGATTTTATCCACACAAAAAACCCTAGAGATGAATCTAGGGTTTGAGGTTTATTCCAAAGAATAAATTTTTATGAACCACAAATATAACAATTTTTTTTGTATATAAAAACTGAATATATGGAAAAGTCCCTGGGGTGCCGCAGAGGTTCTGATCTGGCCATGGGATTTTTGGAGCACAAAAAAAGACCCCGAAGGGTCTTTAGGATTTTTTGAAGTCCCCTGTTATACCGCGGGAGTTTCAATTGGGGTTTTTAAGTGGTCGCAAGTTGTAAAGAAAGTTCTGCGACCATTGCGGCGAACCCGGAAAACGATTTTGTTATCCTCATTTTTGATTTTTTCAAATTTGAGGAGAGTTCCGGGAGTTGCACAGTAGGAGTTTGTGATTTCAAGTTTTAGATTTCTGAACAATCTAATCTTATGTTCAAAACTCATTTCAAACTTATCCAAAGTCATCCACTCTGGGGTGTTGTTAACAGTTTTAACTTGTTTTTTAGCAGCTGGTTTTTTTTCCATGTTTTTCATTTTGTATTTGTTTAATTGATTAACTATACAAATATATGTGGAATATTCTAAATAAAAAAATGATTCTGAGAAAAAAGTGGAAATTTCTAGAAAAAATTTATAGGGTCATTCTGGGGTTCCGCAGAGGGATTGGATCATGGGGTTAGGGGTTTTAGGGTGCGCACCCTGTCCGCAGGGTCTAGGTGAAATCTTTTTGAAGAAGAGGTATGTAATCTACTTGTTGTGCTTAAGATACCGGAGGCTCCTCAGGAACACTTCATATATACATATTTTATATGCACAAAAAAACCCAAGATTACTCTTGGGTTTTATATTGGGGTTTGAGATTGGTTTTAGAATGTGATGAGGTCTATGGCTTCTTCACCTGTGCCTTTTCCATTAAAAGTTATTTCATAATTTGGGTCCATACCAGTGATGACTATGTCTGTTAGCAGTTCATCTAGGGAGGAAAATTCTTTGAGGTAATAATCACAGTTTAAAGAGTACATAAGAGTTTGTTTAATGGATTAACAGAACAAATATAAGTGGAATATTCTAAATAAAAAAATGATTTCTTAAAAAAGTGCCTACGCGTGCATACGTACGCACGCGTCCCCCATGGAGCCCCTCTGGGGTTCCGCAGAGGGCTAGGGAATAGAAAGGGGAATCCGAAGATTCCCCTGGGTTGGATTCCCGATTAGGCCTCGACTGGAGGGTGGAGTTGGGAGGAGGTGGTAAAGAAGGTGCGGCGGCCGGTACGGCGTACTCGGAAGACTATGTGGTTATCTACATTTTTGATTTTTTCAAATCTCAAAATGGTACCAGGGGAGGCGCAGTAGGAATTTTGGATTTCCAATTTTAGATTTTTAAATAATCTAATTTTATGGGCGAAACTCATTTCGAATTTATCGAGTTCCATCCAATTTTCTTTTTGGGCTTTTTTCTTGGCCGCATAGGCTTTATTGTAAGCTGCCTTTTTCGCTTTTTGTTCTGCTGACATTTCCTTTTTCATAATTGATATTGTTTAATTGATTAACAAAGCTAATATATAGATTTTTCTACAAATAAAAAAATGATTTCCAATTTTTTCCAAAAAAGTTTTCCGGGGGTTTCCAGGGAGGGGATTCTATGATTCGCCCGCTGGGGTTCCGCAGAGGAAACAAGGGAAATTATGAAAAAGGGGATCGCACAAAAAACCCCTGTCCGAACGGATAGGGGTTATATAATATCTGATTTGATTTAAGTGAGAGATTTATGTTTCTCTTTACGGGAGTATTTCTTTTTAGAGTCTTGAGTTCTTGTGACAAATCTACCATCAAAGAAACCTTGCTTCTTCTTGTCTTCCCTGACTCTCCCTGATTCTAGCTTAAGGAGTTGATCCTTTGTGATAATTGTTTTCATTAGAATTCAAAACTTGCTGTGCCGTGCACGTTGCCTATTGCTATCTGAATAGCTGCATAAACAATACCATAGATTGCCATTGACCCTAAAACTGTGATAATACTCCATGCAATAAAATTGATTGCTTTTTCCATTTTGTTTTTTGTTTAATTGGTTAACATTACAAATATAAGTAGAATATTCTAAATAAAAAAATGATTCCTTAAAAAAGTGCCTACGCGTGCATACGTGCGCACGCGTCCCCCCGGAGGGGGCATATATTAGAAATACATAGGCTGGATCAGGATTCCTGGGGAACCGCAGAGGTTTACCATAGCAGGTTTACTGTAAACAATGGTCCCCTCAGAATGCTTGGCTTCTTGCTTCAGATTCTAATCTAGCTAATGTATCTTTAGCCATTCTAAGCATTTCTTCGTAATTTTTTATCTCTCCTTTTTGATTTTCTATTTGATTTAATAATTCTGGATGTTTTTTAGTACGCTTGTAATAATCCAATTGACCCACTTTATTGCGAAATAAATCTTCTGCTGTTCCTTCTGGAAAGATTCTTCCTAATTTCTCAACAAAATCCCGGTCGAGAATCGCATTTGGGTTTGCCCTCGTCCAAATTTGCATCATAGTAAAAGCCTGCTCATCATCTTTAGCACCTGCAAGGTTTTTAAGGTTCATTAAAAATTGATCCTTCGTCATGTTTTTTATCTCTTGTACGCTAAATTGGTTAGGCATATCTGAGTAGTATTCAAAAAGTGAAATGTGTTTCATTTTGATTTTTATTTTATATATCCAAAATTGATTGTCAATTCCTGGGGAGCCTCAGAGTTTCTCCATAGTCTACATCCAAAAACCTTGGTCCACAAAAAAAGGAGCCGAAGCTCCTTTGTCCAAACCAATCCCCGGCTATTCAGCGGGGGCTTGAAGGTGGGATGAGGTGGTGAAGAAAGTTCTTCGGCCGGTGCGGCGAACCCGGAAGACAATCTTATTATCCTCATTTTTGATTTTTTCAAATCTCAAAACCGTCCCCGGAGATGCGCAATAGGAATTTTGAATTTCCAGTTTAAGATTTTTGAAAAGTCGAACCTTATGTTCAAACGCCATTTCAAATTTTTCCAACTCCATCCAGTTTTGGGATTGAGCTTTTTTCTTAGCGGCATAAGCCTTGTTGTAAGCCGCTTTTTTTGCTTTTTGTTCTGCTGTCATTTCCTTTTTCATAATTGATATTGTTTAATTGATTAACTATACAAATATAAGTAGAATATTCTAAATAAAAAAATGATTTCTGGGAAAAATGTGGAAATTTCTAAAAAAAATTTATTGGGGGTTTAGATCAGGATTCCTGGGGCGCCGCAGGAGCTACAGGCTGGCCATAGGTTTTTGGCCACAAAAAAAGAGGCCTAAGCCTCTTCTCCTTTTTTTACTAACCCCTTAGTAATTTTCTTCTTCCTCCTCAACTTTCTCTTCCTTGAAATCTTGAGATTGGTCAAGAATATTTTGACTATCTAAAATTTCATTAATTTCATTTTGATTCAAACCCAATTCCATTAGGAATTTTAATTTCTTTTTAGTTTCTGATTTCATTTGTTTTTATTTGATTGATTAACATAGCTAATATATAGATTTTTCTACAAAGAAAAAAATGATTTCATATAATTTATTAAAATAATTTCCATGGCTGGATCAGGATTCCTGGGGTTCCTCAGGAGATTTACCCAGCCTGGCCAAAAACCTCGGCTCGCAAAAAAGGGATCCGAGCCGAAGCCGAATCCCTTTTATGTGTTGTTAATCAAACTAAACTATGACAGAATAGTTGCTTTTACTTCTCTACGAAGTTGTCTTTTGAGGAGCCATGAAAACTTCTTATTCTTTCTCCTGTGTATTCTCCTTCTGGTTGGAGGCTTTCAAACATAACGTGAACGTCTCCTTCCATTTCAAGTATTTTATTTAGTATCTCTGGCAGCTCTGAGTGGCTCTTAAGAGTAACTGAGCAGTCAGGAAATCTTTCGTGTTTGTCTACCTCTATGTTTTGTATTAGTTCAGGTGCATGTCCCATGAATTGTATCACATCAACAAGGCATTCTGCTCTAAATTTGTAAGTGTTCATAGGGTAAATGTATTTAAAATGACCTGTTTAAAAAAATGATTCTATATTTTCTGTTGTTTATCTCTCTCGTACGCACGTAGGCACGCGGCCTCCGGGTGGGGACCCCGTTATATTATGAGGCCAACCACCCGAGTAGTGCTACCAGTCCTAGTGGTATTCCTATTACCATTACCACTTCAAAGTATAGGTCTCCTAGTGTTTTGTTGGTTTTACCTCGCTTCATCTAGAGTGATTTTTAAGATTTGTATTCCTGCCCAAGTTAAAACCCCTCCGACGATGCTAACTAGTAAATCACCTCTTATTACAGAGACGAAGAAGATTACTGCTGCTGCGAGAACAAGAAGAGATACTGCGATTAAATTAATTTTTTCTGCTAGTTTTTCCATTTGGTTTTATTTAATTGATTAACTGAACAAATATATGGATTTTTCTACAAAGAAAAAAATGATTTCTGATTTTAAATTTTTACTTAGTTTTCTCCTTTAGATATCTTATGACTTCTAGTGCTTGGATTATTTCAAATGATTCAAAAAATCTTTTATGTATTGCATAATCGTCAATTATATTTCCGTCCTCATCTTCATATCTCTCTAATATAGCAATCATTTTCTCTGCTAGCTCATCCATTGTATTTTATTTAATTGGTTACTTAGCTAATATATAGATTTTTCTACAAAGAAAAAAATGATTTCTAATAAATCACATAGAGACGGCTATCTCTGCTTTCTATCCGATGGTACTTCACTAAGTCAACATTGACATCTCTGAACATCCAGTTTGGTGCTACCCTGGGGTTGTACCGGAGTCTTTGAGCTTCTTCCATTGGATCTCCACCGTGGGGTTCCTCAACGATTACATCATCACAAAGAATCCATGCACACACTGTTTTATTTGCGCCTGCTAAGATTTTATTAGCTGTTTTAGGATTGTTCTTGAGATGACACTTTTTGAGCGTTAGACGCACTTTATTTGGGTCTAAGTATTCAACGGAACCATCAGGATGTGTCACCTTCCATTTCTGATAGTTGACACCTTTACTTAAATTAAATCTTACTTTGTATCTAGCCATGTTGTAAATGTAGCGAATTCTATATGAACTAAAAAATGATTTCTGATCAGACCACCTGGGGTTCCTCAGATTCTTTCCACAGCCTACATCCAGAAACCTTGGTCCACAAAAAAAGACCCGAAGGTCTTTTTTGTGTATGGTTAAATTTAAAGTCTTGCAAGTTCGGGCGTTGGAAGAAGAACCGCGTCGGTGGTGTGACCAGCTGCGGTGTAACAAAAGAACTTACCGGGAAGAAGCAAAGGGAAAACAAAATCTTCACCTTCTTGTAGATTTAATACGCTTCCTGATTCTAAGAATTCAAAAGTGTTTGTTCCGCCTCTCAAAACCACGATGCCTTCGGCATCGGGAACGTGAAGAGTTTGCATTTCAACCGAATCCCATCCTCCGGAAAGAAGTTTTTTGATATAAGCTTCTTCTCCTGGTATAATAGATCCCACTCCCATCCATCCGCCTTCTGACATCAGACAAATGATCTCTTTACCTCCAGGTGTTTTTGGTGAATCCATAAAAGATTCGTAAAGTTGAATGTTTTTCATAATGGAGTATTTTTTCTTTATATATCCCTTTTTGTTTTTTTTTGTGTGTGTAACAAATATAGAAATTTCTACATAAAGAAAAAAATGATTTCTGATTCTCCTACCTGGGGTTCCTCAGGAAACATAGGCTGGCCATAGGTTTTTGGTCACAAAAAAAGGAGCCTAAGCTCCTTCCAAGGGATTCCGAAATTCCTAGGCGACTAGGAATTCAGAAGTGGTGAAGAAAGTGCGGCGGCCTGTGCGGCGAACCCGGTAAACGATTGTGTTGTCGTTGTTGGTGAGTTTTTCAAACTTGAGAACTGTTCCTGGACTCGCACAGTATGAGTTCGCGATTTCGAGCTTAAGATTCTTAAAAAGTCTAACCTTATGCTCGAAAGCCATTTCAAACTTGTCGAGTTCCATCCAGTTTAGTTCACGCATTTTCTTGCGCTCCCGGTAAGCTTTGTTAGCTGCTGCCTTTTTTGCTTTTTGTTCTGCTGACATCTCCTTTTTCATAAATAAATAATTTAATTGGTTACTTAGCTAATATATGGATTTTTCTACAAAGAAAAAAATGATTCTTGGAAAAAAATAGAAATTTCTAAAAATAATTCCTAGGCATGCTTAAAGCTTCTGGGGTTCCCCAGTGCATCTTCCCCAGCAACATCCAGAAACCTGTGAGCACGAAAAAGGCCGGATGCGAATCCGACCTTTTCCTGTTAATCAATCAAACTACTAACAATCAGAACGATAATCAGCAGCATCTTCGTTATTCATATCCCAATAGAATATCTCCCAATACCCATAGAGTGAATAACCTATATCTCTGTAAAGCTTTCTCCATTCCTCAGAATTCTTTGTGATACCAAGAGAAAAGAAAAGTCTTACTATGTTATTTAAACCTCCCATGTCATCAACCAACTTACACACATCAGGATCTTCCTTCCATCTTGCACCATGACCTTCATCTACAATCTCATGGTTGTGGTGAGACTCTTTCCTCATAATCTCTGCAAAGAATTCATGTGTTTTGAATGTGTCTCTATTGATTGTTTCCATATAGCTAATATAAGTAATCTTATCTAATTAAAAAAATGATTTGTGGTTTTTTCCAAAATAACCCTACGCGTGCGTGGCCCCCCGGCGAGGACCCCATTATTATTTTAATGTAAATCCAATATTACAGGTTATAAATCCAGCTCCTGGGGTTCCTCTGGGGATTTATCATTCAATGAATAATAAACCTAGGCCCACAAAAAAAGGAGACCGAAGTCTCCTCTCTTTTTGTTAATCAATCAAACCTATGAAACGAAAGGTTTTAGTAAGCTTGAACGGTTTGAAGCTTTGAGTTTGCGAATTGCTTTATGGTAGATTTGTTCTACACGCTCTTCAGAAATACCGAGGTCCTTTGCGATATCACCCTTTTGTTTTTGTGATTGGCCGTTTACCCCGAACCAGTTAGAAATAACGAATCTTTCTCTCTCGTCTAATGTTTTAAGAACTGCGGAGATTTGTTTGATGAAACTTAGTTTTTCTAAGCTCGCATCTGAAACTGTTCCGTCTGATAAAGTGTCTCCGAGGGTGAAGTCCTCTTCGCCGATTGGTGTGCTTAGCGAAACTGAAGATTGGGTTTGGTATTTTTCCGCCTCTATTCCTAATGATGACGCTGCCAAGTCAACCGAAGTGAAACCTTGCTCCTTCATGATTTGGTCCATTTCGCGGGAGATTTTCTTTTGAATGTTGATTTGATTTAGCGGGAGTTTTACCAAACGCCCTTTCTCTTTTAGCGATTCCATAACCGCCTGACGTATCCACCAAACTGCGAAGGAGATAAAACGAATTCCTTTGGAAGGGTCGAATAACTGTGACGCCTTAACCAAACCGACATTGCCCTCGTTGATTAAGTCCATTAACTCCAGACCCGCACCCTGATACTGCTTAGCAACTGATACGACAAATCTTAAGTTGCCCTCGACCAATCTCTGGCGAGCTTTTTCACCTAACCCATTCTGACCCGAGATAATACGGCCACACAGAGTTTTTTCCTCGTCTGGACTCACCATCGAGATTTTGTTGATTTCGCTTAGGTAAGCGTCTACCACTTCGTTACGTCCTGTAACTGATTGTTGAAATGCGTGATGTTTCATAAATTGTTTTTGTTTAATTGATTAACAAGACAAATATAGAAATTTCTACTTAAAGAAAAAAATGATTTCTGAAAATAATTGAAATTATTTTATATCACTTCACAACTGCCATCTCCGTAAATAATTCCAATATTTGATTTCACCCTCGCATTTTTCCATTTATCTGGCGGATTGTTAAACTCCTCCTCATTTATTTCTTCATCCCATGCTTTGCATCTTGTACCAAAATCGTATCCAGAATACACCCAGTTAATATCATATATGTAATCGCAAGGATAGAATTCGCTAGGATCCTCTATTTCTCTATAGTGGCCTATTATTGAGGAACATAAATCATTTAGATCTTCGGTTATTGCCTTCACCGTGTTTATTGGATCATCATAGTCCAATAATATTATAGTTAATTCAGGATCATATCCTGGACAAGTCATTACAGCGGTTATTTTTCTGAAATTTGACATTTTTTATTATTTTTATTGGTTACCTAGCAAATATAGAAATTTCTACTTAAACAAAAAAATGATTTCCTTAATCTTCATAGATATCAATCCACTCGATCTTCTTATCAAGAATACCAAACAAATCGTCTAAGTAAACGTCATTGATAGTTTCTTTTATCGTACCGTGAGATGAGGTAAGGTAAATATCGAACAGGTCAGCTCCATTGACGAACAAGTACACATGGCCAGTGTGGTGGTGTCCTTGAACATTAAAGCGTAAACCTCTACCTTTTATATCTACGAAATTGTGAGGTCCCCACGACCAGAACTTACTCTGATGTGCATAAAGGAATCCTACGAGTCCTTTCACGTCCATGTCTCTGGAGGACCGTGCAATTTTTAGCGGATCTATTTTCTCTGCCATGCTAATCGTTTTTGTTTTCGTCCCAGCCTATACCAGGGAAGTTATAATCGCCTTTCCTAACTGCTTCGAGTTCTGCTTTACAAGCATCTTCGTATTTAGGGTGTGTTTTTTCGATTGCCTTGCATTCTAGACAAATAGTTTGGGTGTTGAACATAGACATCGTGTGTGCCTTGGCTTCGTTACCGCATCTTTGACATTTCATTCTGATTGATTTACTTAGCTAATGTATGGAATTTTCTACA
>Ga0172372_10002767_pt1 | contig 26337 bp, 16 predicted proteins | sample LakKiv5m_2_FD_114544 | JGI IMG/M metagenome (GOLD analysis project Ga0172372, IMG submission 114544) | Freshwater microbial communities from Kabuno Bay, South-Kivu, Congo - kab_092012_9.5m | ecosystem: Environmental > Aquatic > Freshwater > Lake | place: Democratic Republic of the Congo...
GAACGGCGTCCCGATGTGACGACGTGGGCCGGGGTGCGTGCGTCGCTCGATACCCGCGCGGCAGACACCCAGAAGTGCATCCGGGCCGGCGGCAAGCACAACGACCTCGATGATGTCGGGTTGGACACGTACCACCACACCTTCTTCGAGATGCTCGGGAACTGGTCCTTCGGCGACTACTTCAAGAAGGAGTCGATCCAGTGGGGCTGGGAACTGCTGACGAAGGTCTGGGGATTCCCGCCGGCGCGGCTGTTTGCCACGGTGTACTCGCCGGACAAGTCGAAGGGCGATCCCGCGGATTTCGACCAGGAGGCGTACGACATTTGGGCGGAGATCTTCCGCGCCGAAGGGTTGGATCCCGCCGTCCACATCGTGAACGGCAACAAGAAGGACAACTTCTGGATGATGGGTGACACCGGACCCTGCGGTCCGTGCTCCGAGATCCACGTCGACCTGACACCGGCGGGCGATACCGGTGGTGCGCTGGTCAACAAGGGCTCCGCCCAGTGCATCGAGATCTGGAACCACGTCTTCATCCAGTTCAACGCGAACCCGGACGGAACCTTCTCCTCCCTGCCCGCAAAGCATGTCGATACCGGCATGGGATTCGAGCGCGTCACCTCGATCATCCAGGGAACGAAGGGATTCTCGGACTTCGCCAACGCCAAGATCTCGAACTACGAAACCGACATCTTCCGCCCGATCTTCGACGAGTTGGAGCGGATGAGCGGGCACCGGTACGGCAGCACGCTCCCCAAGGCCGGAAGCACCGGGGACACCGATCAGGAGCGCATCGACGTGGCCTTCCGCGTGATCGCGGACCACATCCGGACGCTGAGCTTCGCGGTGGCCGACGGCATCCAACCGGGCAACAGCGACCGTAATTACGTCCTGCGGCGCATCCTGCGTCGCGCGGTGCGGTATGGTCGGTCCCTCGGGTTCCGGGAGCCGTTCTTCTACAAGTTGGTGGACGTGCTCGCGGCGACGATGGGCGATGTGTTCCCCGAGATCCGCACGCGCAAGGCGCAGGTGCAGGACACGCTCCGGCGCGAGGAGGAATCGTTCAACCGGACCCTCGATAACGGCATCGCGCTGTTCAACGAGGCCGCATCGGCCGGCGACATCACCGGGCCGGTGGCATTCCGGTTGTATGACGAGCAGGGATTCCCACTCGATCTCACGGAGTTGATGGCACGCGAACGGGGGCTGAAGGTGGACGTGGCCGGGTTCGACACGTTGATGGCCGAGCAGAAGGCCAAGGCTCGCGCGGCGCAGAAGAAGACGGTCATCGAGCTTTCGCAGATCGAGACCAAGACGCCGACGCGGTTTGTCGGGTACGACGCCTTGCAGTCGAGCGGCACCGTTCTCGAGGTCGTGGCCCTCAAGGATCGCACGGCGGTCGTGTTGGATGCGTCGAGCTGCTACGCCGAGATGGGCGGGCAGGTGGGCGACACGGGTGACCTGACCGGGGGCGGCCAATTGTGGCGGGTGGTGAACACCCAGAAGAGCGGCAACACCTGGCTGCACTTCATCGATGGCGAGGATGTTCCGGCGTTGGGCGCGACGCTGACGTTGACGGTGGATGCCGGGCGTCGGGCGGCGATCCAGCGGCATCACACGGTGACGCACCTGCTCCACTGGGCCCTGCACGAAGTCGTGAGCCGAGAGGCCACCCAGAAGGGTTCCTCGGTCAGTCCGGAAAAGTTGACCTTCGACTTCAACGCAGCGCCGCTCACCGCGTCGCAGGTCCAGGACATCGAACGTCTCGTGAACGAGCGGATCCTGGAGAATGCCGGCGTCAGCTGGACCGAGGTTCCGTATGCGAGCGTGAAGTCCCGTGCCGATGTCATGCAGTTCTTCGGCGACAAGTACGGCGAGACGGTTCGCGTCGTGCAGGTCGGAGGTCGTTCGGGGGCGCTGGACGGGTACTCGATGGAACTCTGTGGCGGAACGCACACGCGGGCGACGGGTGAGATCGGGTTGTTCCGGATCCTTGCGGAGAGCGCGATTTCGGCTGGCGTGCGGCGCATCGAGGCCGTTGCGGGCATGCCGGCCTATGGTGTGGCAAAGTCCGACCTGGAGCTCCTGCGGGGTGTGGCTGGTCGCTTGAACACGCCGGTGGCTGACCTGGAGAAGAAGATCGAATCGCTGCTGGCCTACCAGAAGGAACTCGAACGCTTGCTCAAGACAGCGGTTGCCCGGAACGCGTCCAATGCCGCGTCGGAGTTGTTGTCGCGGGCGGCGACCCACAACGCGATCCCCGTCATCACGCACAATCTGGGTGATTGCGACGGGGAATTCCTTCAGGCGGTGGTTGATGCGCTCAAGAGTCGCTTCTCCGGAGTGGTGGTCCTTGGCGGTGGCTCCGCGGGTTCGGTGGCGCTGGTGGCTTCCGTTTCCTCGGAGTTCACGGCGAAGGTGCAGGCAGGGAAGGTGATCCAGTCGATTGCGCCCATCATTGGCGGCAAGGGCGGCGGCAAGCCCGACAACGCCCGCGGTGGCGGCAAGGACGCCACCCAGTTGGATGCAGCGCTGGCGAAGGTCCGGACGCTGTTCTGATCCGGGCACAAAAAAGCCGGGAGGCGGTGGATCCGCCATCCCGGCTGTGAAGTAGGTCCTGCGCCTCAAGGCCGGTTGAGCCGGTAGAAGCGGGTTGCCGCCGTGGCGGGCACGCTGAGGATGGCGGTCTCCCCTTCGGTCGTCGGTGTCGGGCCGGTGGACCATCCGGTTGTCGGGCTGTCCGAAGCCTGCACGACGAAGCCATTCGCCAGTGCCGAGGCCGGGAACGTGAAGCGCGCGCTGCTGTCGGCCGCGAGTGACGAACTCAACGAGTAGTCCAGGATCACCGCGGGCGCCAGCACGTCGCTATAGGCGGTCCCGATCTTGATGAGATCCACTTCGAGGGAGCCGTAGCCGGTGTCCTGGCGAAGGGCGAACGAGACCATGTCGGAGGGGAACGGATTGTCGGTTCCGGTGACACTTGGCGAGCCTTCGTTGGCCGGGTTGACCCAGAGCGTGGAGATGCCCGTGGACACGTTGTAGCGGATCAGCACGGTGATCGGCTGGCCGGGGCTGACGGTGGACGGATGCCAGACCGAGGCGGTCGCGGAGTTGTTGGCGAGACCGAATTGGAACTGTCCATCCGGAGCCGTGCGGCGACCGGCGAACAGGCGGCCACGGAAGGAGCCCCCGGCGTTGCCCAGGAAGTGGGCGAAGTAGGACCCATTCGCGGACGAGGGAATGGCGGTGAAGTTCAGGTCGAGGCGGGCGTAGAGGATGACGCCATCGGTGGTGCGGACGGTGGGCGAGTTGTAGGTGATGTTGATGTCCTCGCGATTGGTGGTCACGAGCTGGGCCTTGCCTCCACGCACGACGACCGGGCCGTCATTGGTGCCGCTGTGCGGGATCCACAGGCCGGTCAGGTTGAGGAGTTGGTCATCGGGATAGTCGAACGGTTCGTCGAGGATCACCCCGAGCGACTTGGCGACGGTGACGTTGAATCCGTTGGTGATGCTGTTGAAGCCGTCGGTCACCACGACCTCGATGCGGGAGAAACCCGTGGTCGCTTCTGCCGGGGTGATCCGGAGCGTGCGGGAAGTGCCCGTGCCAATGACCGACAGGGCGGTGATGACTTCGGTGTTCGTCGCGGTGGCGGTGACGGTCAGGGCATCAGATTCGGTGTCGGACACGCTGAAGACGAGATTCGTGGGAGTGCCTGGTAGGGTGACGACGTCCGCGAGGCCGGCGAGGCTGGGTTCCCCGACGATGAGATCGAATCCGCGGTTGGCCGTATTGCCGTCGCCATCGCGGACGGTGAGGGTGATCCGCGCGACGCCCTGCTGACCGGCGGCGGGGCGCACGGTGACGGTGCGATCGGCCCCAGAGCCACCGAAGGTGATATTGGCGGAGGGAACGAGTGTTTCGTTGCCGGACGCACCGGTGACGGTGAGAGCCGCCACCGGGGTTTCGCCATCGGCGACCGTGAAGGACAGGGCGGGCGTGGCGGTGCCCGCGGGAGTCTTCTGGGTGCCGATGGTGGAAAGGATCGGCGGGTTCAAGGCGGCGTTGCCACCTTCGGTGACGTCCTCGAAGCGGGTTCCGACGAGAAGGTTGTCGATGCGGATGTCGCCGATGCCGGTGGCCTGGCGGAAGGCGATCTGGCTGATGCCCACGCCGAAGCCTGCGGTGTCAATCGAGACGGCTCGATCGGAGGTCGTGGTTTCGGTGGCGGGATTGATCCAGAGGGTGGCGTTGGTGGAGGCGAAATCGAGCTTGAGGACGACCTTGTAGGACGTGTTGAGATCGAGGTCCTTCTCGATGGGGATGATGTTCGCGGCGGACGTCGAGACGAAGGAGATGCCCAGGCGATACTTCCCTTCGGCAGCGCCGGTGGTTCGCGCGAAGACGCGTCCGAGGAAGGTGGAGTTGGCCCCGGTGCCGGTATCCTTGAAATGGAAGAAGTAGCCGCCGGCGGAGGAGGGCAGGGCGGTCAGGACGAGGTCACAAGACGCGTACAGCTTGCCCGTGTTGATACCGGTGGCAGAGAAGGTGCGGTTGACGTCTTCGGCTTCGGCCCCGGTGATGAAGGCAGATCCGGACTCGATGCTGGACTGCTCGGCAGTGCCGCTGTGGTTGACCCACAATCCCGGGGCAACCGTTGTGATGGCACCATCCGGGTAGTCGAACGGTTCGTTGAGCAACCGCTCCGCATGAGCCGCGAAGGGAGCGAGGGCGGTGAGGAGGACTGCGAGTGTCCTGCGTGGAGTCATCATTGGCTTGTTCATGGATACGCCGCCGGTTGGGGCGGAGGTTTCAGTTGGGGGTTTCGACGGACGGATACCAGTACACCACTCGGTCCCGGGACCATTCAGCGGTGGCGTTGTTGGATTCGTCTGCCGAACGCGTAAATTCGTTGGTCCGGTAGGATCGGGCAGAGCCGTCGACCAGTGCGAAATTCCCGCGGCCCACGTGGCGTCCGACGGCGTATTGGCCGGTGACGTTGGATTGGGTTCGGTTGGCGGTCGCGGAATTGCCGTCGACTTCGGCGAGGAAGATGGTGTCGGAAGGGCGGGGAACGTTGGATAGGCGCGTGTTGGGCCCGCCGTTTCGGCCGGAGCGGTTGATGCAGAGCCTTCCATTCATGCCAAACATGAAAAAGACGCGTCCGTTGATGTTCGGTGGAATGGTCGGTTTGGTGGCTACGGGGCAGGAGAAGAGGGTGCGATTGCCGGGCAGCGGGATGTTGGTGCGGGTGTATAGATCGACGAGGCTCTGCAACCGGATGGAGGGCGGCACGGTGTTGTACCAGGCCTCCTTGTTCTCATCTTCCATGATGCGGAGGGTGACGTTGCCCTCTTCCGGGACGGCATCCTGATACTCTTGGGCGTACATGGTCATGGCCAACGACCACTGCTTCAGGTTGTTGAGGCAGGTGATGGATTGGGCCTTGGCCTTGGCGCGGGAGAGCGCCGGCAGGAGCATCCCGGCAAGGATGGCGATGATCGCGATGACAACGAGCAGTTCGATCAGGGTGAAGGCACCGTGCCGGCGTAAGCTTCGGATTCTGAGGACGTCCATGGAGGAAGGGGCACCGGGGCGGGCGGGCATGGCCCCGGAACAGGCCTTCAAGCTACCGTGTCAGGCCCGCTGCGCAAGCCCCGGTCCGGGGCAGACAGGAACGCCGCCGCCTGCGGACAGGTGTCCCGGGGTGGGAAGAAGCGTTGCCGAGTAACGCGCGGGTCCGGTAGGGGTGGATTGAGGCTTCCGATGAACTGTTTTCACCGTCTGTTCGTGCTCCTTCTCGTCCTGATGCCGTTGCTGGCACCGGGGCGTTGCCTTGCTGCCGGCCGGAACCTGCTGCTTGTGATCGCCGATGATCTCGGAGCGGACAGTCTGGCGATGCTGAATCTGGATCCGTCCGCGCGGCAGGCCCCCACGCCGACGCTGGAAATGCTTCGATCCAAGGGAGTCCTGTTCCGCCGGTGTTATTCGCATCCCACCTGTTCACCCACCCGGGCCTCCTTGCTCACCGGGCGCTATCCGTTCCGGCATGGCATCGGGTATGCGATTGCCAATCCCAGTGATCCGCAGTTGAGGGCGGAGGAGTGGACGCTGCCGAAGGCGATTGGCCCCGGGTACCGTCACGCGCAATTGGGAAAGTGGCACCTCAGCTACGGCAACGATGATCCCCGCGCGATCGCTGGGTGGTCCCATTTCGCCGGGTCAATTGCCGGTGCGATCCCGAACTACGATCGCTGGCCCAAGGTGGTGGATGGAACGTTGACGGCCGGGTATTCGACGTATGCCACGACGGACTGCGTGGACGACGCCCGGACGTGGATCTCGGGGCAAGGCACCAACCGGTGGTTGCTGTGGCTCGCCTTCAATGCCGCCCACACGCCACTGCACAAGCCGCCCCGGAACCTCCATTCCTATGACGCCTTGCCGGACTCGGCGGCCGTGGCGCAAACAAACCCGCGACCGTACTTCGAGGCCATGGTGGAATCGCTGGACACGGAGTTGGGTCGATTGCTCGAGGCGGTGGATCTTTCGGAGACCACCGTGGTTTTCGTGGGCGACAACGGTTCGACCGGGGCGGTGATCCAGCCCCCGTACAGTTCGTCGCGGGCGAAGGGGACCCTCTACGAAGGTGGGCTCCGCGTACCGATGATCATCGCGGGGGCGGACGTGGTTTCACCGGGGCGTACCTCAGACGCCGTGCTGCACCTGACGGATGTGTACGCGACGCTGCTGGATCTCGCGGGGGTGCCTCCGGACCAATGGGCAAAGGCTGGTTCGCGCATCGACTCGCGGAGCTTTGCCGCGATTGCGCGGAACGAGCCCTTCAGTCCCTCGCTCGCGGGTGTCCTGAGCGAGAACTTCAGTTCGGCCATTCCCGACGACGTGGCAGGCCGGATGGCCGTGGACGCGCGATACAAGTTGATCCAGTTCAAGACCGGGACGATGGAGTTCTATGACCTCCTGGCCGATCCCCTGGAACAGACCAACCGGATCGCGTCGCTCGCCGGCGACGCGGGAGCCACGGAAGCGGTGACGCGACTCAAGGGGTGGCTGGCGACGTGGGCGGAACCGCCGGTGCTGACGGCGGCTGGCATGGAAGCCGGAGGATTCCGCGTGTCCGCCCAACAGCCCATGGGCATCACGCTTTCCCTCGAACGATCCGGGCGGCCCGACGGTGGGTGGACCTCGGTGGTCGGAGCGGTGCGCACGGTTGAAGCGGATCGGGTGACGTGGCTGGACCCTGACGGTGGAGGCCAGGCGTACTATCGCGTCGTGACGATGGTCCCGTGAGTCCGGGAGACGTCGCCGGCAGACGGGAAAGCAGTAGTCCCATTGATGGATCCCCTTGCGATGGCGGAGATCCCAGGGGGCGTTTGCTGGATTTGTTCAGAGATTCATTTGCGAACGGGTCAGGTTGAAGGCTTGATCCCGTCGGCATGAGACCGGTACGGCATTTTGCATCGGACAATTACGCGGGGATCACCCCGGAGGCGTGGGCTGCGTTGGCGGAGGCGAACTCGGGCCACGAGCCGGCATACGGCAACGATCGATGGACCCAGAAGGCGGCGGACATGATCCGCGAGGTATTCGAGACGCCCTGTGACGTGTTCTTCGTGTTCAATGGGACGGCGGCGAACTCCCTCGCGCTGGCGCATTCGACCCAGAGTTATCACTCCGTGCTGTGCCATGAGGTGGCGCACGTGGAGAAGGACGAGTGCGGGGCGCCGGAGTTCTTCGGTAATGGGTCGAAGCTGCTGCTGTTGCCCGGCGACAACGGCAAGCTGAACCCGGCAGGGATCGAGGAGGCGGTGCTGCGGCGTTCGGACATCCATTACCCGAAGCCCCGCGCGGTGACCGTGACCCAATCGACGGAGGTGGGAACGCTCTACACGCCGGGTGAACTGCGGGCGATCGGGGCGATGGCGAAGAAGCACCACCTGCGGTTCCACATGGATGGGGCGCGGTTCGCCAATGCGGTGGCAGCCCTGGGTTGTGCACCCCGCGAGATCACCTGGCAGGCTGGGGTGGATGTCCTGTGTTTCGGCGGGACCAAGAACGGCATCCACGTGGGCGAGGCCGTGGTGTTCTTCAACCGCGAGTTGGCTCGCGAGTTTGACCTGCGGGCGAAGCAGGGTGGTCAGTTGTGCTCGAAGATGCGTTTCGTTTCCGCTCCCTGGGTGGGGATGCTGGCGGACAACGTTTGGCTGCGTTACGCCGGTCAGGCAAACCGCATGGCGCGCCTGATGCACGAGTTGGTGGCTGGCATCCCGGGTGTGAAGGTATTGTTCCCGGTGGAAGCGAACGCCGTGTTCGTGGACCTTCCGAAGCCGGCCATTGAGGCGATGTGGGCGAAGGGGTGGCTGTTCTACAACTTCATCGGCGAAGGCGGGTGCCGCCTGATGTGCTCGTGGGACACCACCGAGGAAGATGTCCGTGCGTTTGCGTCCGACCTCGCCTCGGTGTGTGGGGCGACAGCACGTAGCTGAAAGCTGCCGGTTGAAAGTGAAAAGGACGCTGGGTCATGGCGACCCAGCGTCCTTTTGCATTCCGGGATCAAGGCCCGGTCAGTTCGCTTGCGAAGGGGCCGGATGCCGGCGGGGGCGCAGGAGGATGACCTTCTTTTCGGAGCCCTCGACTTCGACGGAGTGGGTCTCGATGTCGGGGTCGTCCTTGAGGGCCTGATGAACGATGCGTCGGTCGTAGGCGTTCATCGGTTCGAGTTCGAGGATGTCGCCCCAGCGGCGGACCTTCTCGGCGCCCTCCTTGGCGCGCTTGATCAGTTGCTCGCGTGCCTGCCGGCGGTAACCGCCGACATCGAGGACGATGCGGGGAGTGGACTCGTCACCGCGATGGATGATGCGGTTGAGAAGGTACTGGAGATCGCCGAGAGTGGAGCCCTGACGCCCGATGAGGCGGCCGGGGTCATCGGTCTTCACGTCGAGCATCAGTTGTCCCTCGATGTCCAATTCCTCGATCTCGGCGTCATCGAAGCCAAGATGGTGGAGCATTTGGAGGAGGGTTTCCTTCGGTGCGAGGGTGCTCATGGGTTTGAAAGAAGCGGTGAGTTGGGAGGTCAGGGCGCGGCGATGGGAGGTGTGGGTCAGCGCCGGGCGGGTCGGAGGGTGGTGGGCGTGGCAGGAGCTGGATCGGACGGCTTCGTGGTAGTGAGCTTTGTTTGCAGGATGCTTAGCAGGTTCTGCACGGTCCAGTAAAGGGTGAGGCCAGCGGAGTAATTGTAGAACAGCGCGAGGAACATGAGCGGCATCCAGCGCATGATCTTCTGCTGGGCGGGATCCATCTGCGGGGAAGCCGGTGTGAGATGGGTCTGCCACAGGGCGGTGCCGACATAGAACAGCGGCATCAGGTTGAATGGAAGTCCGAGACCGGGGACGCCCAGCAGCGGAACAAAGCCTAGGCCGGGGATGACGAAGAGGGTGTCCGCAGCGGCGAGGTCGGGGCACCAGAGGAACGAAGCCCCCCGTAGTTCGATGGCCGAGCGGAGCATGGTGAAGAACCCGATGAAGACCGGGATCTGCACGATCATGGGGAGACAGCCGGCGACGGGATTGTATCCACTCTCGCGCATGAACAGCAGGGTCTTCTCGTTCAGTCGCTTGGGGTCGTCCTTGTACTTGTCGCGGATGGCCTGCAGTTGGGGACCGAGTTCGGCCATGCGCTTCATCGAGCGGGTGGACACGGCGGTCAGCGGCCAGAAGAGGATCTTGATGAAGAGCGTGATGACGACGATGCACCATCCGTAGGGCAGCTTCACGCTGTTGTGCAGGAAGTTCATCCCGAGCAGCAGCGGCTTGGCAAAGAAGCCGAAGATGCCGTACTCCATGTTGAGGTCGAGGCTCGGTTGGAGGCGGGAAAGGCCGAAATATTCCTTCGGGCCGGCGTATACAGTGAATCCGTAGTCGAGGCTCTTGCCGGGTGCGACATTGGCTCCGTCCTGCTTGAACGAGGAGACGACGGCGACGGGTTGCGGGTTCTGGCCGGGATCGGTCCTCATGGAGTCGGTCCCCGGGGCTGCGAGAAGCGTGCGGACCGCGGTGAATTCCTTGGCGGCGCGGTCAGGGATGGTGACCAGGGTGAAGAACTGGTTCTGGACCGAGGCCCAGACGATGGATCCGTCGTCCTCGCGGCTCTTGTAATCCACCTTCGGGTTGCTGGGAATGCACAGGAGACCGGGGGTCGGGACCCATCCGAGCGTCTGGTAGGTCTTGCTGCCGTTGAACCAGTCGACCGCGAGCATGTCTCCCTTGTCGTGGGAGTTCATGAGGGTCGCGGCACCGGTGGACCATTCGACGGGGGGCAGGCTGAGGACGCTGGCCGTGCGGTTCTCGAGGCGGACAACGGCGTGGAGCAGGTGCTCGTTCGTTGTCAGACGGTATTCCCGGACGATGTGGAGGCCGTTGGGCAAGGACTTCTCCGCCGTGACCGTCGAGGCGTCGACCTGTCGGACCTGGTATTCTCCGTCGCCTTCGATGGCGGCCCCGTTGCGCAGGGAAAGTACGGGAGGCAGTCCCTCCGCGTTCAGGACGACGGGGGTGTTGGACCGGCCCTTGGCGATGCGGCCGGTGAACGCCTGATACTCGAGGAGTTCAACGTTCCGGATGCCTCCACCGCGCGAACTGATGATCCAGCGGGACGCCTTGTTGGCGAGGACGACGGTCTTCTCAGGACCGGCAGGAGCCGCTGGAGCCGTTGTCGCCGGGGCGAGGGGTTGGACGTTGTTGAGGGACGGAACGGTCGCTTGGGACCCGGGGGCTGAAAGGGAAGCAGCCGGGATGTTGGTGCCGGGAAGGACCCTTGGCACGCCGTTGGTGGAACCGGGAGGAACCGGCTTGGTGGGGAAGAGCATCTTCGCCACGGGTTGCAGCCCCAGGGCGAGGCCGAACGCGACGACCAGAATGGCGATTGCCTTGCGATCCATGAAAACGGGTCAGGTACGGGACGGTTGAGGAACGGGATCCGGGCCGGCACCTCCCCAAGGGTGGCAACGGCAGACACGGCGGGCGGCCAGGGCCGACCCACAGACGGGACCGTGGAGGCGCAGGGCCTCCAAGGCATAGGAAGAACACGAAGGAGTGAATCGGCAGACAGGTCCGCCAAGAAGGGCTGCCCGGGCGGGCGAAAGGACCCAGCGATACAACTGAACCAGTCCGATGAGGATGTACTGGAGCAGTTTCACGGGTCAGGAGGAGGCAAGGCCGGCCCGTCTCAGGACGCGGAGCACATCGGCGACAACGCGCTCATGCGTGGCTTCGCGGATGGAGGAGCGGGCAATCAATACGATGTGTGCGGGATGGGTGAGAAGGTCCTGATTGCAGCGGATGGCCTCGCGGATCCGGCGGCGGGCCAGGTTTCGGACCACCGCCGATCCAAGGGCCTTGGTGGTGATGATGCCCACCTTCCAAGGCTCGCCTGTCTTCAAGGGCAGCCAGTTGATGACCACGCAGCCCTGAGCGATCCGCCTTCCTTCATCCCGGACCTCGACAAAGTCGCGCCTTTGGTACAGACGGCGGCTTTTGGGGAGTGTCAGGCGCATGGGCGCCCAGAACGGGCAGGAAAGGTGTCAGTCGAGTCCGGCTTCGAAGAAGGGAGCCGGGTCAGACCTGGGTGAGCTTCTTGCGGCCGACACGGCGGCGGTTGCTGAGGATGGCACGACCGCTCTTGGTGGCCATGCGGGCACGGAATCCATGCTGGCGCACGCGGCGGATCTTCGACGGCTGGTACTGGCGCTTCATAAAAGAATCGGTCGCGTCCCGTAGGACGCGGAGCGGCGGACAGTATCAATGGAGCGGGGGGCGTCAAGGATCGGAACTGGGAAAGCGGGATTTTGGATTGGATTTCTTTCGGCGCGTGACACGTGGATGCATTCCGACCCTTGTTTCAAGGAAGCCCGCCGCCTCGACACGCCGCCCTGCAGCTATCGGTTCGGGGCGGCGATTTCCTCATCGCCCTCGGAAAGATTCTGGAACCGCGACGAGGACGTCCCTGCCCCTATCGTTCCAGAGGAAGGCAGCGTCCAGAAGCGCGCCCGAATTGCAGACGTCCGTCTCCAGACTTCTCAGACGGGACGGTGTCCCGCATGGTGACCGGCACACAAACCAATTACTGATTCCATGGCATCCCGTTCCCTTTTCATCGGCATTGATTCAGGCACGCAGTCGACCAAGGCGTTGGTCGTGGATGCGCGCAGCGGCAGGGTGTGCGGAACCGGCAGCGCAGCCTACGGATTGATTCCAAACCTTCCTGCCGGCGCGAAGGAGCAGGATCCGGAGACGTGGCGTGTTGCCTTGGTCAAATCCGTGAAGGCCGCATTGAAGGACGCCAAGGCCTCTGCCGGGGAGGTGGTCGCCATCTCCGTGAGCGGACAGCAGCATGGATTCGTGCCGATGGACGCGGCGGGCGCGGTCATCCGACCGGCAAAGCTGTGGTGCGATACGTCCACCACGGCCGAATGTGCCGAGATCACGGAAGCAGTCGGAGGGCAGAAGGCCGTGATCCGGGCGCTGGGCAACGCCGTGCTCCCGGGGTTCACGGCGCCGAAGATCCTCTGGTTGCGCCGGCATGAACCGGAGAATTACGCGCGCCTCGCCACGGTGCTTCTTCCACATGACTACCTCAACCACTGGCTCACCGGCGGCGTGTTCATGGAGTACGGCGATGCCTCCGGAACGGCCCTGATGGACGTCCGCAAACGGCGCTGGTCGGAGGCGGTCGTGAAGGCGATCGACCCGGAGTTGTCGGGCAAGCTGCCGACCCTCTCGACGAGTGACCAACCCGCAGGTCGGTTGCGTCCAGAGGCGGCCCGCGCGCTGGGCTTGAATCCCGGGGTGTTGGTTGCCGCCGGTGGTGGCGACAACATGATGGGCGCGATCGGCACGGGGAACACCCGGCAGGGCGTCGTCACAGCCAGTTTCGGCACCAGCGGGACAATCTATGCGTGCTCCGAGCGTCCGGTGACGGATCCGGCGGGTGAGATTGCCGCGTTCTGCGATTCGACGAACCGGTGGTTGCCATTGCTGTGCACCATGAACGTCACGGTGGCGACGGAAATGGTCCGCAAGGATTTTGGCCTGGATCACGCCGCGTTCGAGAAGGCGGCCGCGAAGGCGCCGGCGGGCAGCGATGGGTTGATGTTGTTGCCGTACCTGGAGGGAGAGCGCACCCCGAACGTTCCGGACGGCACCGGCGTCTTCCTGGGTGTCCGCGCCGGCACGTTCGATGCCCCGCATTTCGCCCGTGCGACGATGGAGGGCGTGACGATGGGAATGAACTACGGGTTGCGCCGACTCGCGGAACTGGGCGTCGCGGCAACCCAGGTGCGGGCCACCGGTGGCGGCGCGAAGTCACGACTCTGGCGCCAGATCATGGCGGATGTGTTCAATGCCGAGGTGGTGACGCTGGAGGTCTCGGAAGGCGCCGCATTCGGTGCGGCCTTGCAGGCCTTGTGGTGCTGGCGCCGTCAACAGGGCGAGACGGTCGCGATCGAGGACGTCACCGACGCCTTCGTGAAGCTGAACCGGAAGGAAACCGCCACACCCGATGCCAAGGCCGTGGAGGTCTACCGGGCCATGCAATCGCTGCAGGATCAGACAAGCCGTGCGCTGCGCCCGGTGTTTGGTGGTCATCGGGCGTTGGTGAACCGCTGATGTGGTTTTCAACGCGCACTGACTGAACAACTGCCTCCTGCGCCGAGTCCGAGACCGCATGTCCATTCCCGTGTGTGTTGTCGACGCCTTTGCGTCCCGACCCTTCCGCGGCAACCCGGCGGCCGTTTGCGTGCTTCCGGGGCCTGCGGACGCGGGTTGGATGCAGGAGGTCGCGGGCGAGATGCAACTCTCGGAGACCTCCTTTCTCTGTCGACGTGAGGATGGAGGTTGGGATCTGCGGTGGTTCACGCCGGTCACCGAGGTCAACCTCTGCGGCCACGCGACGATGGCGGCGGCGCATGCATTGTGGGATTCGGGTCGGTTGCGCATTGACGAGCCGGCCCGGTTCACGACCAAGGGCGGCGTACTGACCTGCACCCGGGAACCAGACGGCATCCGGATGGACTTTCCTGTCCGTCCCGCCGAAGCCGTGGCGACGCCGTCCGGGTTGGCGCAGGCCTTGGGGGCGGATGTCCGATGGTGCGGTCGGACCGTCGATGACCTGCTCGTCGAATTGCCGCACGCGGCCACACTGCGTGCCCTGCAACCGGACCTCTCGGCGCTGGCCCAGATCCCGGTTCGTGGCGTGATCGTGACGGCGCCCTCGGATGTGAAGGACTTTGACTTTGTCTCGCGGTTCTTCGCGCCGGCGGCCGGGGTTCCGGAAGATCCGGTGACCGGTTCAGCGCATTGTTCCCTCGCGGCGTATTGGGCTCCACGGTTGGGTCGAAGACGACTGCGGGGGTGGCAGGCGAGTCGCCGGGGCGGGGAAGTCGGGATGGAATGGGTGGGCGAGCGGGTGTTTCTGACGGGGCAGGCGGTGACGGTCTGGCGGGGCGAGTTGCTTGCCGGGCCAGGGCTCTGAGAAACGGTTCCAGCAAGCGCAACGGGGCGGCGATGTGCTCATCGTCCTTGGAAAGGCTTTGGAAGGGCGACGAGGACGTCGCCACCCCGTTCTTCTTTCACGAATGGGGCGGTTTGGAGGCCCCCCATCGGCAACTTGCCGGCCTGATACGATGAGGATTGGTGAGAAGCCCGCTCGCTTGCCGTTACCGCACGCGTCGGTATCGGGATCGGTATCGGCATCGGAATCGAAAACGAAGTGGAGCATTCGGTTCGATCCCAATCCCCGATGCCAATGGGAATGGTTTCGGGGCGGCATTGTCCTCATCGCCCTCGGAGAGGATCTGGAACGGCGACGAGGACGTCGCCGTTCCGTTTCGGGCGCGGTTCGTCTCCAAAGGGACCCGTGCGCGGGGTGCCCGGATCGGCGTTGGCGGAGGCGGAATGTTCGCGGTACGGTTTCGCCCATGGCACGACGGACAACATCGCAGTGGGAATTCTCCGGCGACCTTTTCGGGGCGCCCAAGCCCGCCGCGAAACCGGCGCGTGAAGTGGTCTCGGTGGGGGACTTCACGCGTCGGATCCGGGAAGTCCTGGAAGGACAGTTTGGAACGGTCTGGGTGCGGGGCGAGGTCTCGAACTTCCGGATGCAGGCCTCCGGCCATGCCTACTTCGTCTTGAAGGATGGAGCGGCTTCGGTGAACTGCGTGCTCTTCCGTGGGCAGACCGGTGTTTCGCGGGCGCCGTTGCGGGATGGGGCGAGCGTGATCCTGGGCGGCGCCGTCACTGTCTACGAGCCCCGCGGCCAGTATCAGCTGCGCGTCACCCATGTCGAAGCCGAGGGCATTGGTGCCCTGCAGGCGGCCTTCGAGGAATTGAAGCGGAAGTTGGCCGCCGAAGGATTGTTCGACGCGGGACGCAAACGGTCCATCCCTGTGTATCCGCATGGACTGGGCATCGTCACGTCCCCGACCGGGGCGGCCCTGCGGGATGTGCTGCACGTCGTGGGACGGAGGTTTGCCGGGTTGCCCGTGGTGGTGGCACCGGCCCGCGTCCAGGGGCAGGGGGCGGCGCGGGAAATTGCCGAGGGAATCCGCCTCCTGAACGCGTGGGCTGCCGCCGGCGCAGAACTCGATGTCATCCTGGTGACGCGAGGTGGTGGGAGCCTTGAAGACCTCTGGGCGTTCAACGAGGAGGTGCTGGCACGCGCGATCGCGGACTCGGCACTGCCCGTGGTTTCGGCGGTGGGGCATGAGATTGATTTCACCATCTCGGATTTCGTGGCGGATCTCCGGGCGGCGACGCCGAGTGCCGCCGCCGAGCTCCTCACGGCGGGTTACGTCGCCAGCCGCGAGCGGGTCGGGGAGTTATCGGTGCGGATGCCGCGCTGGGTGCGATCGCTCCTGGCGGGAACGGCGGAGTCGGTTGGAGACCTGCAGCGGCGGTTGGGGCGCATGCATCCGCGACGGCGACTGGAGGAACACGCGCAACGGATGGATGACCTTGGCGAAAGCCTGAGGGCCGGGGTGGTGCGAGCCCTGCGCGAGCGTCGGCGGCACGGGGGCGTGCTGGGACAGAGGTTGATGGCCGCGCGGCCTTCGGCGCGATTGGTTCGGGAAGCACGCGCGCAGGCGGAATTGCGCCGTCGGTTGCTTGCCGGTGCCCGACGGGGGGTGGCGGCGCAACGCGAGCGTCTCGCACGGGTGCAGGACCGCTTGCGGCTCCTGTCGCCCGAAGCGGTGCTCGAACGGGGATACTCGATCACGCTCGACGCAGTGACGGGGAAGGTGGTCCGCGATGCGGCCGATGTCGTCGCCGGGCAACGATTGGTTTCGCGGTTGGCGAAGGGTCGGATCGCGAGCGTGGCGGAGGGTGGTTCTGTTCAGGGCGCATCTTGATTCTGCCCCCACGGAACGGGGAGGCGACGTCCTCGTCGCCGTTCCTAACCCTTTCCCGAGGCGATGAGGACATCGCCGCCCCGAAAACCATGACCAACGGGGGCTGTGTCAAGATGCGCCCCTCTGCTTGACGGCGCGCAGTTCCTTGCCCTGAAGGCTCCGGATTTGGCATAACCTCGCCCGATGCATTCGTTTCGTTACGTCGGGAAGGAACTTTATTGCGAGGACGTGGCCCTTTCGGCACTGGTCAAGAAGCATGGCACGCCCCTCTACGTGTACTCGGAGGCGACCCTGACGGATCACTACACGAAACTCGATGGAGCCCTGGCGGCGCTGGATCACCAGATCTGCTTCGCGATGAAGTCGAATTCAAATCTCGCCGTGATCCGCACCCTTGCGGGGCTCGGCAGCGGATTCGACGTGGTGAGTGCTGGCGAGTTGGCGCGGACCATCGCCGCCGGCGGGGATCCGACGAAGTGCGTGTTCGCAGGCGTGGGCAAGACGGAGGAGGAGATTGCGTACGCGCTGAAGCAGGGGATCTACAGCTTCAACGTGGAGTCGGAGGCCGAGTTGCAGCGCATTTCCAAGGTGGCGGTGCGCCTGAAGAAGATCGCTCCGGTGGCGGTGCGCGTGAACCCGAACATCGATGCCCACACCCATGCCAAGATCACGACGGGGACGTACGAGAACAAGTTCGGCATCGCTTTCGAGGAGGTTGAGAAGGTCTACGCGCGCGCCGCGAAGCTCTCCAACATCCGGCTCCGCGGCATCCAGATGCACATCGGGTCCCAGTTGACCGACGTGGCCCCGTTCCGGAAGGCCGTCGAGAAGGTGGCGCCGCTGGTGGAGCGGTTGAGCCGCAAGCATGGCTTCGACTTCTTCAGCGTCGGTGGCGGCATCGGCATCGTGTATCAGGACGCGTTGGCCAGCGGTGACCCGGCGTGGTGGTCTGGTTCCAAGGGCAAGGGCATCCTCACTCCGGCCGCGTACGCAGCCGAGTTGGTGCCCCTGTTGAAGCCCCTCGGCCTGAAGATCCTTCTCGAGCCCGGCCGGTTCCTCTCCGGAAACGCCGGCGCCTTGGTCACCCGGGTGGAATACATCAAGCGCACGGGCAAGAAGAACTTCGTGATCGTGGATGCCGCCATGAACGACCTGATCCGGCCCGCGTTCTACGACAGCTATCACGAGATCGTGCCCCTTACCCGCAAGGGGGGAGCCACGATCCCCTCGGATGTCGTCGGCCCGATCTGCGAATCCGGCGATTACTTCGCCAAGGACCGGCCGTTGCCCAAGGTGGGCGAGGGCGACCATCTGGCGTTGCTGAGCGCAGGTGCTTACGGATCCGTCATGGGATCGAATTACAATTCCCGCGGACTCGCTGCAGAGGTGCTTGTGAAGGGCAAGAAGTCCGCACTGGTCCGCCGCCGCCAGGAGTTGTCCGAAATCTGGGCGCTGGAATCCAAGGCGCCCTGGCAGGCGTGAGGCGGAGGTGCCGGTGGCACGTCCGAATGGAACGGGGTGGCGACGTCCTCGTCGCCGTTCCAAAGCCTTTTCCAAGTCGATGGCGACATCGTCGCCCCGTTCTGCCCTGAGATTCCCCCTCGCCACATTTGCGGCGGTTCCGCAGGATGGTTCCCATCCTCATGGAACCTGATCACATCCGACAGTTGCGCGAGGCGGTGAAGCTCTCGCCCGAGAACACCCCCCTGCGACAGGCCTTGGCCGATGCCCTGCTGGGCGCGGGAATGTCGGCGGGGGCGGTCGAGGAGTACCGCGCCGCACTGGCCCAGGTTCCCGACAGCATTGCGCTGAAGTTCGGATTGGCCCGGGCCTTCCACGCCGCAGGAAAGCACAGTCATGCCCTGGTGGTGCTGGAGGATCTGGTGAAGTCCACTGAAGCGCCGGGGCGCGCGTTCGTGCTTCAGGCGCGCATCCTCGCCGGCATCGGCGAGGTGGAGCTGGCGGTCCAGCAATACAAGGCGGGCGTTGCCCGGGATCGTTCGGCCGCCGATGCCGACTTTGCCCGTCGCCTGGGAATCCCGGCGGTGCCGCCGAAGGAGGAAGCTGCTGCACCAAACGATCCGGAGGACGGGTTCGATGAGGCCGACGAGGACGAGGTCGTGGAGGGTCGCGTCCGGCAGTCCTGGCAACCCGCGGAGGAAAAGCCGGAGGTGGAGATCGAACGTCCAAAAATTGGCTTCGCCGACGTCGGCGGGATGGAGGCGCTGAAGGAGGAGATCCGGCTCAAGATCATCTATCCGCTGACGCATGCGGACATGTTCAAGGCCTACGGCAAGAGCGTGGGCGGGGGCATCCTGATGTACGGACCTCCCGGGTGCGGCAAGACGCACCTGGCGCGCGCCACCGCCGGCGAGGTGAAGGCCGGGTTCATCTCGGTCGGGATCCACGACGTCCTCGACATGTGGATCGGCAACAGCGAGCGGAACCTTCACGGGCTCTTTGAACAGGCGCGGCGAAACGCACCCTGCGTCCTGTTCTTCGACGAGGTGGACGCGCTCGGTGCGAGCCGTTCCGACATGAAGACCAGCGCGGGGCGGCACCTGATCAACCAGTTCCTCTCGGAACTGGACGGCGTGAAAGCAAGCAACGACGGCGTCCTGATCCTCGGGGCCACCAATGCCCCCTGGCACCTCGACAGCGCCTTCCGTCGCCCCGGCCGTTTCGACCGCATCCTGTTTGTGCCACCGCCGGATCCGGAGGCCCGGGCCGGGGTCCTGCGATTGCTCCTCCAGGGGCGCCCTGTCGAGGATGTGGACTACGACGCTGTCGCGAAGAAGTGCGACGGCTTTTCCGGAGCGGATCTCAAGGCCGTCGTCGACCTGGCGATCGAGAACAAGTTGCGCGAGGTGATGAAGACCGGCGTGCCAACCCCGATCCGGACCAAGGATCTCCAGGCATCCGCCGCTGGCCAGAAGCCAACCACCCGCGAGTGGTTCGCCACCGCCAAGAATTACGCGCTCTACTCGAATCAGGGTGGCGTGTACGACGACATCCTGAAGTACCTGAAGATGTAATTGCCGCCACCCTGAGTAGGGGCGCATCTGGACACTGCCCCCTTCTGGAAAGGATTCGGGGCGGCGATGTCCTCATCGCCATTGGGAAAGGCGCTGGAACGGCGACGAGGACGAGGCCACACCCTTGCATGCCGCGGCAGCGTCAAGAGGCGCCCCGGACCCGGTAGCTTCAGGGCTTGGTGGAGGCCGTCAGCAGTTCCAGCAGCGCGGCGTCCTTCTCCGGTCCGGACTGGAAATCGAAGGCGCGCATGAATCGGGCCTTCTCCTTCTCGGTGGTGGAGGGATCGCGGAGGATCTTCACGAGCAGGGCCGGGGTCAGCTTCGAGCGCGAGCGCCAGACGATCTCGCGTCCAGAGGTGGTGTTCCAGATCCCGCCGCGGGCGGCGAGATAGGCGGTGAGGCACGCGTCCCAGTTGCGATCGGCCCCGATGCCCAACGCTTCCGTGTACCAACGATCCTTGCCGTCGCATTGCGTGGCCAGCTTCGCCCACAGTGCGGGCATCTCCGGGGACTTGTGGTGTCGGAGCGCAATGGCGCATTCGCGACGCACCTGCGGTTCGGTGTCGTTCACCAAGGTTCGCAAACGCGGGATCACGTCGAGGCCCTGTGCGCGGGCGATGCGGAGACCGGTGATGCGCAGGTCCGGGTTGCGATCGGCGAGCGCGATGTCCACCCAGGCCTCCGTCCTGCCCGGAATCTGGGCGAGGAGATGCAGGGCGCGGGCGCGGAAACGGGGGTTGGCATCCGTCCACAGCTTCTTGAGCTCGGGTTCGGCCTTGGAGCCCATCGCATGGAGCGCCGTCCAGCCCATGGTCCGCGCGGTGAGGTTGGGGGACTTGAGGGCCTCGATGGCGCCACGGGCCGTGGTGAGATCCAGCGCGGGCGCCGTCGGCCGGTGGCCCTTGGGCGCCACGCGGTAGACACGCCCGGTCATGGTCTCAAGCTTCTGGTCGGCCATGTAATGCCCGCCCACGCCGGAGTCGTTCCAATCGGCGATGTAGACGGAACCGTCCGGCCCCACCGCGACGTCGGCAGGCCGGAACCAGTTGTCCTCGGTGGACACGAGATCCACGGTGCGCGCCGAATACCCGGCACCGTCGGGTTGGACCGGATAGGCCCGGACGACGCGCGGGCCTGCGTCGCAGTGGATCATCTGGCCATGGAAGACTTCGGGAAGGAGGTTGCCTTCGTAGACGCAGATGCCCGTGGGCGATCCGGCGCCCGTCTGCAGCAGGTTCGGGACGACGCCGGGGTCATTGAGATGCCAGTGGCGCAGCGGGACTTCCTCCTCCCATCCAGTCCGCTTGTCGCCCCAGCCGGCCCCGGAGATTTCGTCGCGGTAGCCGTAATTCCCGAACTCCATGACGAAGTTGATGCGCACGCCGCGGTTGCCGTCGTCGTCGTTGTCGGATTGCCAGAGCGTGCCGAAGGAATCGACGGCGACCTCGTAGTTGTTCCGGAAGTTCCAGCCGAGGGTCTCGACGCCCGATCCATCCGGGTTGCACCGGAACACGAGGCCCTGCTGGTACGGCTTGCGGTGGCCCCAGGTTTCGTTGCCGGCCTTGTCGACCACCCAGCCACTGCCGTCCGCCTTCTTGAGCTGCCGGCCGTCGTTGCCGACGTTGAAGTAGAGCCGACCGTCGGGGCCGAACGTGAAGGCGTGGGCACCGTGGTCGTGGTCGACACCGCCGATGCCGCTGAAGAGCTTGCGGGGAGGGCCATCGGCCTTCAGGTCGTGGTTGCGGTCCTCGAAGACGAAGATGTCCGGGGAACGCGAGACGATGATCTGGTCGCCGAGCACGGCGATCCCGAGGGCGGCGTTGATTTCCTCGCCCTGATAGAACGTGACCGTCTTGTCGGTCGCCCCGTCCCGATCGGAATCGATCAGGACCTGGATGCGGTCGCCGCCGGGACGGAGCTTGCCCCACTTCTGGAAGGAGGAGCGGTAGTTGGCGCCCTCGGTGATCCAGACGCGGCCGGCGGCGTCGACGTCCATGTTGCACGGATTCACGAGGTGGGGTTCGGCCGCGAAGACCGTGACTTCAAGGCCCGGGTGGACCTTCAAGCGCGAGAGGAGATCCTGCGCGGCGGCAAGCCCGTGGGCGTGCTGGGCGGAAGCGGTGTGTGCAAGGGCGAGCAGGACGGCAACGCCGACGCCCTGGAGGGAGATGGAACGGTTCATGGTGCGATGCCGGGATCCTAACGGGCTCCGGGAGACCATGGCAATGGCTGGGCCTTGTGACTTCAGCAACCAACAGGGGAGGCAGGCGAGCCGCAATGGGTCGCCAGAAGTGAAGCTCACGGAGGTTGGTCAGTGTCCGAGGCAGGCCTGCTCCGGTTTGGCGTCCTCTTGCGATCTTTGGGGCTCAGAGGAAGCCGGTATTTTGCCGCAAGGAACGCAAGAAGTCGCAAACGGGAACACGCTGATCTGCACGCGTGGGATGCCGTTCCTTGTCGGCTCGCGTGAGATCTGGTTCGTGCGTCGCGTGGGTGACGAATGAACAACGCATCGAAACGTTGGATGGAGTTGCTATTCCGACGCCTGGGGTGGCGTATGAGCCTTGACCCGGCACTTCGTCCTTCGCGGCTTCCCGCGAGATTTCATTCCACACCAAAGATGGCTCACGCGAAGAGGGCCGGGGCCGAGAGCCTGTCGTGCGGCGAAGACGTCGCTGGTGAAATGGGACCGGGCGGATTTCGAACCGGTGGAAGCAGGGGGATTGCAGAACGCCGACGACGGGCACCTTGGCGGCTTCGAGGCTTTGCGGCTTATCTGCTGCGTTTTCTGGGGCATTGGGTTCTGGAGCAGCGACCTGATGTTGGCGGTCGTGTGGGAAGGAGATCCGTCGCCGCTCCGGGGCTGGTTTTCATGGGGGGATGGAACCCAGCGCTCACGCGCTGGGCTATCTTCTGACGGCCCTTCGGGCCTGGGGCCATGGCTTGGGATGAACCGAGGCTGGCAGGGTGTATCGGGATCGAACCCGGTTCTTCTCCGTGAGCTCTCGATACCGATTCCGATGCCGATCCCGATACCGACGCGTGCGGCGAGGGTTTGCCGGGCGGGCTCATCGTCCGCCGGGGGTGTGTCGGTTCGGCGGCATGTCGGATGGGAACAGTGTCCTTTTGCGACTTTCTGTGATTTTTGCGGCCATCCTCCTGTGATTGAGGCCAAAGGGGCTCACGCGAAGGCGCAAAGACGCAAAGACGCAAAGGGGGAAGGGACGATAACCAGATACCATTCCACGCCTGTCTTGGCGTCTTTGCGTCTTGAGCGAAGCGGGCGTGAGGAATCCGTCCGAGCGGTGAGTCGCTGTCCGATGTGTGAAGGATCGGGAGGCTGCAACCCCTATCGCCCTCAATTGCGGCCGGGATCGTCACGCTTCAATCCGACCGCGTGGGCGATGTCGTCGAACTCCTCGCGGGAGACCTCGTGGAGTTCCTTGCCGCGGCGGGAGAGCTTCTCGTTGATCTTGATGGCCTTCTCGGTCATCGCCTCGTGGGTCTCGGCGGTGCCGCCCACCATGGCGAAGTTCTTCCCGGTGGTCACCCGCTTGTGACCATCGGAGTCGAGTCCCACGCCCAGCAGAAGTGCTTTCGGGATCTTGCCGGGCTTTGTGCCCTTGTTCGAGTCGCCCATGTGCAAACCCTAGGCCCGTCGGGGAGAGTTCCAAGTTTTCAGTTTCAAGATTCGGGGGTGGGTCCAGTTCCCAGAGCGGATGAAGGCCGGGTGACCCCACCCGGCGAGGTTGGGAGTTCCGCCGCGTGGGGGCACGCGGCCTTCAACGGAGGACTGGCGGGGACCTTGAATGGACCGAGGGGGGCGGGCAGGGTTTGGGGCGCATGTTGCGCAAGCCATCGCGGTTGAAGTTGGGGGAGACGATCGGGTTGATCTGTCCTGCGGGTGCGCCGGTGCCGGCGGAACGGATCCGGATCGGGGCGCAGGCACTGGAAGCCCGGGGGTATCGGGTGCGGCTTGGGGCGAATGTGGAAGCGCGACACGGAACGTTTGCTGGAACCGATGCCCAGCGGTTGTCGGACCTGAACCTGTTCCTGAAGGATCCCGAGGTTCGCATGATCATGGCGGTGCGTGGAGGGTACGGGTGCGGGCGGTTGCTGGAGGGGGTGGACTACGAGGCAGCGCGGCGGGATCCGAAATGGGTGGTGGGCTATAGCGACCTGACGGCCTTGCAGATGGGGTTGCTGGCGAAGTCCGGGCTCGGGACGGTTTCGGGACCTATGGCTGGGGTGGAATTCCGGGGGACACCAGATCCGTTCACGGACGCGCATTTCTGGGCTTTGGTCCGTGGCGAGGCCGACGGACGGGACCTGGGCAACCCCGCCGGGGAACCGTGGGTTCCGATGCGCGGGGGCAGTGCCGAAGGACCGGTGGTGGGCGGATGCTTTTCGTTGGTGATGTCCGTGTTCGGTACGCCTTACCTGCCGTCGTTGAGGGGTGCGATCCTGGTGTTGGAGGACATCCATGAGCACCTGCACCGGTTGGATCGGATGCTGGTGCAGTTGCGCTTGTCGGGTGTCCTCGAGGAGATCGCGGGGCTCGTCCTGGGGCAGTTCACGGATTGTGGTCCAGCCGAGCCCGGGAAGCCGGCGCTGGCGTTGCCCGAGATCCTGGAGGAGGTGTTGTCGGGGCTCCGCGTACCGTGCGTGCGCGGCTATGCGTACGGGCACGAAGCGCGGAAGCGCAGCCTGCCGTGGGGCGTGCGGGCCCGACTGGACGTGGATGGCGGGACGTTCCGGTTGCTGGAGGACGCCGCGGCCCGAGCGCTGTCAGCGCACCCGCAGGAGGCGGATGAATCCAGCCTCGATTCCCGGCGCGTCGGGCACCAGGACGCTTCCATTGGCCGGGGTAACGTTGAGTCGTTGCCACCCGGTGAGGTTGGGTGAGGTCCAGACCTGGATGCCGGCATCACCGCCGTCGTAACGGATGTGGAAGGTGGTTCCGATCCGTTCTGCGGCCGTGATAGCGAGGTCGTCGGGGCCCCCGGGAGAGCCTCCAAGGAGGTTGCTGGCCTTCCAATGGGCGGGGGAGGTGGGATCCGGATTTCCGTACGGGGCGGGGACGAGGGAGGGCCCGGTGCCATTGGGACTGACCGGCCACGGGGGAGCGGACCCGTAGAGGATCGACGCGGCATTGGTGGAACCGGCCGACGCGCGGAGCGTGACCGTTTCGCCTTCGTTCGCGAGCGCACCGCTGTAGGTGCCGACGACACGTATTCCCGGATGCAGACCATAGGCTTGCCGGAACGCCGCGATGTTGGTGGACCGGAGGAGCAACCCGTATTCGCCCGGTGCGAGCACCGTTCCAGACGGGAACTCGAATGTGATTCCGGCGGTAAACCGTGCCCCGGACAGATCCAGCGGGATTGCGGCGTTGCGATTCCGGAACTCAAGGAACTCGAATCCTTCCTCCGCCGGGTTGTACATGAGTTCGGTGAACTGGAAGTCGGCGGCGAGGGAGGAGATGCCCACGGGTTCGGCGGCGGTGAACTCGATCGGGTCGGACCAATTGCTGTTGCGACCGACGGTGTCGGTGGTCTGGACGCGCGCACGGTAGAGGCGTCCGACGCGGAGGCTGCCGGGAGGGGGCGTCCAGACGGTGGTGCCGGCGGGCAGCGGTCCCGATTGAAGGATGGGAGTGATTTCGTAGGGGGCTGGACGCGTGGGATCGAAGGCCGGGTGGTTGGTGCGGGTGATCTCGGCGATGCGCCATTGGACGGAGGCCTGGGCCGCGGCGCCGGAATATGGGGAAACGGCGAAACGCAGTTGATCGACCGGGAAGCCGGCAGTGCCCGTGAAGGAGGCGACCGGACGCGCGGGTCGATCGGGTTCGGCGGAGATGACGTCGAAGGAGAAAGTGGGATTGGTGGCGCGGTAGAGGATGTAGTTCCGCATCTTCGTGACCATTCCATTGAAGTCCTTGGTAAGGACGCCGGACTGGTAATACCGGCCGTGTCCGGCCTTGCTGGTGTTGACCAGGGATCCATCGATCATCACGGGGTTGTAGTCCCACTGGGCGCGGTCGGCGTCGATGATGCTCAGGGCGTTGGTGCCGCGAAGGAGACGCACGTGTTCGTCGAGGAGGCGGAAGGCTTCGTCGGAATTCCAGAGCAGGTCACGGAACCCGCGGATGTAGTTCCTGAACTCGCGGCTGATGTTGGGATACCGGGGGTTTGCCCGGTCGAAGTTGGACAGGACGCGGCTCTTGAAGGGTTCGTCGCCGCCGGTCTGGCCGGCGCGGTACATGTTGTCGGACCAGGTCAGGTCGAGATCCCACGCGATGGTCTGCCAGCGGTTGTCGACGGGGTTTCGGTAGAAGTAGTAGTTCTTGCCGTCGGCGATGTCGTAGTGGTGGATGCCCTGGACCACGGCCTGGTAGCTGAAGTAGGCGGGCAGGTTGAAGTTGGCACGCCACCACGCCTCGGTCTGGGTGGTGTTGTAGGCGCTCATGAAGGCGGAGAGATCGGAGGAGTCGGTCGGCCCCTCGGGTCCAAGGTTGTTGGCGTCCCCGAAACCACCTTCCATCTTGTACAGGTTTCCGTCGGGGAGGTCGTGGGCTTCAAGGTAGCGTCCGTCGGGTTGTTCGAGGGCGAGGTACACGCCCCAGAAATCGCCCGAGTATTGGTCGGAGGGTGGCGTCTCGACCGCGTCGTCGATGATGCGGAACTGGACGTAGGCGGATTCGCAACCGGTGGCGCCGGTAAGTTCGAAGAGACGGAACCCGACGCTCTCGAACATGCCGTGTTCGCCGCGGTGGAGGTAGTCGCCCTGCTGGATGGAGGCGCCGAGGTTGAGCTTGGTCCAGTCAGCGCTGAACCGGCGACCCCAGTTGTCGCGTCCTCGGAAATCGCGGCCGCGGTTGAA
>Ga0172372_10002768_pt1 | contig 26334 bp, 22 predicted proteins | sample LakKiv5m_2_FD_114544 | JGI IMG/M metagenome (GOLD analysis project Ga0172372, IMG submission 114544) | Freshwater microbial communities from Kabuno Bay, South-Kivu, Congo - kab_092012_9.5m | ecosystem: Environmental > Aquatic > Freshwater > Lake | place: Democratic Republic of the Congo...
ATCACCATCGCGTCGATGTCGGCGTCGTGGAAGACCTGGCGTGCGTGCTCGGGGTAGGCCGCCAGTGGCTTGCCGGCGATGTTCAGGCTGGTGTTAGCGAGCACCGGGCAGCCGCTCAGCGCGTGGAAGTTCTGCAGCAGCCGGCGCAGCATCGGGTGGCGCCCGGTCACGCGCTGCACGCGCGAGCTCCCGTCCACGTGTGCGATCGAGGCCAGCGCCGGGTCGTGCACGCGGCAGGCATACATCATGAACTCGTCGGCCGCGCCGCTGAAGTGGGCGTCGAAGTGTTCATCGAGCACGCTCGCGCCGAAAGGGCGGTAGGCCTCGCGCCGCTTGACGCGGTTCAGGCGCTCGCGCGCATCGGGCAAGCGCGGGTCCACCAGGATGGAGCGGTGGCCCAGCGCCCGCGGGCCGATCTCGCCCCGGCCCTGGAACCAGCCCAACACCTTTCCGTTTGCCAGCAGCGTCGCGGCCTCCTGCAGCGTGCGCTCGGAGGGGCCCTCCGCCGGCGCCTCGTCCTCCTGCGCGAACGGAAAGTGCGGGATCTGCAGCGCCGGCAACCCGTGGTGGCGCCGCAGCCACTCCAGCGCGCCCAGGCTCAGGCCCTCGTCCGAGGCATGGGGCGGCACGCACAGCCGCGGGAAGGCCTGGCGCAGCGCCGCGTTCCACACCACGTTCTGCGCCACCCCGCCCGAGTACGCGACGGCCTCGTCCGCGCGCGCGTGGCGGGCGAAGAAGTCCACGAGTACCTCTTCCATGCGCCGGTGCACCGTGGCGATCCAGTCCAGCAGGCTCCAGCGCGCCACCAGCGCGTCGCCGCGGTGGCGCTTCCAGTGCTCGACCGACCAGATCTCGCCGATACGGTCGATGTCGAAGGGCCGCAGGCGCTCGAGGAAGCCGGGGTCCACCCGCCCGTGCGCCTGCAGCCCCATCACCTTGCCGGCGATGTCGTTGTAGTGGCCGTGGCTGACGTCCAGCAGCTTGCCGGCCTCGCGGATGCCCCAGCCGATGGAGCCGCGACGGATGTCGCCGCCGGCCACCAGCGTCTGGCCGCGGTAGACGCTCCAGGGCCGGCCGTCGCCCAGACCGTCGATGACGATGCGCACCGCCGGCTCGTCCGGCTCGAGCATCCACGTGTCGAGCGCATGGGCCAGGTGGTGGCTGACCAGCCAGCCCCGGGGCGCGCCCAGGTGGCGGCACAGCGCGGGCTCCAGCGGCAGGGCCGGCACCTGTCCGGCCGCCAGCCGCGCCAGCCCCGCGGCGGGCAGGGCTTGCCGCACCGCAGGCGGCAGCGCGCCGGGGTCGATGCAGAAGACGATGTCGTCGGCACCCTCGGCCTCGCCGCCGAAGGCCTGGGCCGCCAGACGGCGCCATTCCAGCAGGCTGTCCGGGCTGTAGCGCTTGTGCTGCCGCGTGCGCTCGAGCTTCAGATAACGCACCCTCCCGCCGGCCAGCAGGGCGAGGCTGGCGTCGTGGTGGGGCAGGGCGACGGAGAGGAGTTTCATGTCCGGCAGGGCCTGGGCACTCGGCGAGGGCGGAGCTTACGTCGGCAGTGGCTTGTCGGGCACTGGCACGCGGATGCACATCACGGTGCCCCCCGGCGATTTGGCGAGCACAGACAGCGTGCCTCCCGGGTCGCGATCATGCGCCGAGCCGGCGTCACGTCCGGCGATCTCGTACACGTGCCGCTCGAGCCCTCGATCCTGTGCAACCTGGAGGACTCCGTGCGCGTCGACCGGGCGCTGCCGCTGGCCATCGATGCCTTCGCCCGGGTCGCGGCGGAGCAGATCATGCGCTGCCTCCAACCGAAGGCAGCGGTCGCTTGAGCGCATCCCTCATGCTGCAATTTATGCAGCATGTCAGGATGAAATTTGCGCTGGCGCGAAGCACCCCACTGCCCCTAAGGTGGCATTTTGAGGTGCAAGGTCAGATGAGATATTTCATCGTGTCGACGGGTCATTTGACCGTATAGTAAATATTCAAAGAGGGCGGCAGGCGCGGGCTGCTCCCTCATCCGCGAGCATCCAAGGAGGAGTTTTCCATGTTCCAGCAACTGGTCCCCGTGAACAAGGCGCGTCACGCGGGCACAAAGATCAAGCAGATCGAGGGTTTCGGCTTCGCCTCGCAGTTCCACATCGCTTCGGTCATGGTGCACGAGTTCGCCCGTGCTGCGGCCATCTACCCCGTCGTCTTCCTCGAGGACAAGGCCCAGGACGAGTTCCGCCCCGTGGCGCTGATGGGTCTGGACCAGGGCGAGAACCTGTTCGTCGACGCTGCCGGCAAGCGGCAGGCGTCCTACGTGCCGGCCATCATCCGCCGCTACCCCTTCGCGCTGGCCAGCACCGGCCAGGAGGGCCAGTACACCGTGTGCATCGACGAGGGCAGCGCGCTCGTCAACGACAGCGAGGGTGTGCCTCTGTTCAAGGCGGACGGCGAGCCCTCCGAGGCGATCGAGAACGTCAAGCGCTACCTCGGCGAGCTGCAGCAGATGGACGTCTTCACGCGTGCCTTCTGCAAGTACTTCGCCGAGCACAACCTGTTCACGCCGCTGAACATGCGCGTGCGCCAGGGCGACTCGGCCAAGAACATCAGCGGCTGCTACGTCGTCAACGAGGAGCGCCTGAACAACCTCTCGAACGAGCGCTTCCTCGAGATACGCGAGCGCCGCTACCTGCCGGCGGTCTACGCTCACTTGGTGTCCCTCGCGCAGATCGAGCGGCTGATGACGCTGAAGGAAGAGCGCGCCGGGGCGCAGAAGGCACTGAACTGACGCCTTCTCCGCACTGATGTCCTCCCCCAACGCCTGCACCGGCTGCCCGAGCAGGCCACCGGCCACCTGCGGCTGCTCAGCCAGCCCGACCGCGAGATCGGCTTCCGGGTCACGCAGGTCGTGCCGATCGCACAGGCGCGCGGCGCGCAAGGCGGGCAGATCCAGCTGCGTGTCGAACTGGACCCCGGGGCGCCGCAGCCCTGGTGGCGCCCTGGCATGACCGGGCTGGCGCAGATCGACGCCGGCGAGCGCCGCATCCTGTGGATCTGGACCCACCGCCTCGTCGACACGCTGCGGCTCAAGCTTTGGTGGTAGATCCGGATGTAGGCGCCGGCGCAGGCGTGAGCATGGATGCGGATGCAGACGCAGTTCCCGCAGCGCCCGCAGCGCCTGCGACGCCTGCGACGCCTGCCGTCGGCATCGGTGCCGGAGGTGCCGGCGGCACCAGCGGCAGCAGCGCCTCGAAGCTGTCCACGCGGGTGGCGTCGGCTTCGCGCGCGATGCGCGGCGACTTCGGGTCGATAACGAAGGCGCGGTCCGCTGCGCGCAGCATTTCCAGGTCGTTGAGGTTGTCGCCCACGGCCCAGACCTCCTCGATGGGCGGCTCGACCGGGTCGTCGCGGAAGCGGCGCACGACGTGGCTCTTGCACAGTGGCGTGCCACGGCCGGGGGCGGTCGGCGTGAAGGCCGGGTTGATGCGCAACTCGCCGTTGCACACGTCGCCGTCGAAGGTCAGGGTGTGGGCCAGGGCGAAGTCGGCGAAGATGCGTCGGCGCAGGATGTCGGCGGCGACGAAGTAGCTGTCGCTGACCAGGCCGACCATGAAACCGGCGCGGCGCATGCGGTTGACCCAGTCGATGACCCCGGGCCGCAGCGGCAGTTCATGCGCCACACGCTCGAACTGGCGGCGGTGGACGAAGCGGAACAGCGCGGCGATGCGCTCGCTGCGCGTGGCGGCGTCGCCCTGGCCGTCGAGCAGGGATTCGAGCGCCGCCTCGTGACCGGTGGCGCGCGCGAGTTCGACGACGAAGCGCTGCGTCGTGATCGTGCCGTCCATGTCGAGCAGCAGCAGGCGCCGGCGGCCGCGGCGGCGCGACAGGATGTACTCGATCGACGCCGTGGCCAGGCGCTGTGTCTCGTACATCGCCGAGATCTGCTCGACGTGCAGGCGCCCGGCTTCGCGGGCGCGTGAATAGATGACCCGTGCGACCTCATTGGCCATCACCGCCAGGTCCAGCAGCGGCTGGCTGTCGTGCTCGAGCGAGCCGATGTCGACTTCGGCCAGATGCGCCCCGCTGCGGTGCGCATCGATCAGCAGACCGATGTCCACACCGTAGCCGTCCTCGAAGTGCGAGGCCCGCAGCAAGGCTCGGCGCGCGGCGATGATGCCGCCCAGCGGCTGCGCGAAGCTTGCGAGTTCCGGGAAGAAGACCTTGAGCATGGGCTTGGCCGTGAGCTCGGTCACGCGCCCGCCGCCGCGGCCGAAGCGGGCCTTGACGAAGTCGGCGTTGCCATGCAGCAGCGCGGTGCACAGGTCGGTGACGATGCCCGGTCGCAGCCCGGTGAGGTCGCCGTCCAGATAGACGACGAGGTCGTGCGCGGCGGCCATCGCGCCATCGCGCATCGACGCCCCCTTGCCCAGCATCGTGCTGGTGAGCACCCGTGCACCGGCCTCGCGCGCGAGCGTGGCGGTCTCGTCGATCGAGCTGTCGTCGATGACCACCACTTCGGCGGTGGCCGGGTCGCCTAGCGCATAGCGCACCACCTCGGCGATGCGCCGGGCTTCGTTCAGCGCCGGGATCACCACGGTGGCGCAGGCGCGCACCGGCGGCAGCGGGGGTGTGGGGTCAGCCGTCGTGGCAAGGGCCGGGGCCGATGCTTCAACGGGGCGAGTGCGGCGCCGTGCCAGCCACCCGCCGATGCGGGACCACAGGCTGCTCATGGCGCGCGCCTCGGCTCCGGCTCCGGCTCCGGCTCCGGCTCCGGCTCCGGCTCCGGCTCCGGCTCCGGTCCCGGCGGCGGCAGGCCGGCCAGCGGCAGCATGGCCGCGAGCTCGGTGTACATCGGCCGCGTCACCAGCCTTGCCACGCCGCTGGCGATCATGGCGCTGGCCATCAGGCTGAGCACCATGGCATGGCCCGAGACCATCTCCATGACGATGATGAAGGCGGTGATCGGGCCCTGCGTCGTCGCGGCGAGGAAGCCGACCATGCCGAGCGCGATCAGCGGGATCGCCGCCTCTCGCGCCACGCCGGTCAGCGCCGCCACGTCACTGCCGATGCCCGCGCCGATGGCCAGCGACGGTGAGAACACGCCGCCCGGCACGCCCGTCCAGGCCGACAGCCAGGTGGCGCAGAACTTCAGCACCGTGTAGATGAGGGGCAGGTCGTCCTGGCCCTGCAGCAGCGCCTGCGTGGGCGCATAGCCGGCGCCGGCCGTGGCGCCGCCGGTGACCACGCCGATCAGCGCCACGCCGAAGGCGCATCCGGCGGCGAAGCGCAGCGGATGCGCCCGGCGCCAGCGGCTGAAGCGGTCGGGCAGGCCGCGCACCGAGACGATGATCAACTGCGAGAACAGGCCGCCGGCGAGCCCGGCGATCACGGCCACCGACAGGCCGGGCCAGAACAGGCGCCAGTCCAGTTCCTGCACCGCCAACCGGCCGAAGTAGGTGATGTTGCCGAACACCGACACCGCGGCCAGGCCCGCCAGCACGATGCAGGCGATGACGAGCGTGCTTTGCGAGATGCTGCGCCGGCGGGACAGTTGCTCGAGCGCGAACACGATCCCGCCCAGCGGCGTGTTGAAGGCCGCGGCGATGCCGGCCGCCGCGCCCGCCACCATCAGGTCGTGCGAGTCGATGCCGCTGTGCGGCGACAACCAGCGGCGTGCGTGCGCCATGATGCCGGCGCCCACCTGGACCGTGGGGCCTTCCCTGCCGATGGACAGGCCGGCCAGCAGTCCGGTGGACACCAGACCGATCTTGTGCAGCGACGTCCGCAGCGACACCAGGTGCCGCTGACGCGCCGGGTCCACCGGGTCCTCGAAGGCACGCATCACCTGGGGGATGCCCGAGCCGGCAGCACCCGGGACGAAGCGCCGCGTCCACCAGACGACCGCCACCGTCAGCGCCGGCGTCCACACCAGCGCGAACCAGGGGCCCCAGCCCTCGGCCGTGCTCATGCCCAGGTACCACTGGCTGGCCCCCTGGCTCAGCAGGGTGAAGCCGACCACCAGCAGCCCGGTCACCAGGGCATAGACCAGCACCACGCTGCGGTCCACCCACAGCCGCCAGGTGCTGAACTCCTTGCCCAGGCTGCGCCAGAAATCGGGTTCGACATCGCGCACCGGCCCCCACAGGCGCTCCACCGTCGCGTCGATCCAGGCACGCCAGCGCGCCCATCCCAGCCGCAGGCGACGCGTGGTGCGCAGGCTCACGGTGATCACCTGCCGGCCTTCGGTTCGCCTGTGCGGCGGAGCGTGCACGCGGCACCGGTGGACCCTGGCCAGCCCCGGAGCCCGGCCACGCGCAGGACGAGCGCCTGCTCGCAGGGCTCGGGGCATGGAGTCGCGGATCGGCGCATCTGCCTGGAGTGTATTTGCACCCTTGCGACACGGTGCGAAAGCACGGCAGCGGCCCCTGGTCCGGGGCGGGTACCCCGGGACCGACCGGCCCGTTGCGCTGCACCCGGCGCGACCCGGGCAGATCGCCCGAGCCGCCGGAAGGCGCTCACATCTGGGCGAGCGGGATCGAGGCGCTGCGTTCGTCGACCTTGAGCAGCGCGATCAGTGCGCCGAGATCCTGGTCCAGACGATCCAGCGTGTCGCGGTCGAGGCGGGACAGTGCGGCCGGCAGCACGCCAGAGAAGGGCCCTGGCGCCCTCTTCAAGACTTCCAGGCCGGCAGGGAGCGCGCGCAACTGCACTGTGCGTCGGTCGGGTGCATGGCGATGGGTCTCGATCAGGCCGGCGAGCATCAAGGCCTTGACGAGGTTGCTCGCCGTGGTCTGGTGGATGTCCATGCTGCGCGCCAACTCCCCGACGCCGATCTCCGGGCGGTCGGCGATCAGGCTCAGGGCCCAGACCTGCGCGCCGCCGATCCCGGCGCGCCGTTCGACCTGCTGGAAATGGGCCTTGACGGCGTTGAACACGACGCGAAAGCGTCGCAGCACGCGCGTCGCTGAATCGGGGTCCACCGCGTCCTCGGACGCGGATGCCGGCGCTTGGGCCGCTGCGGGGGCGATGGCGGTATCAACCATGTCATCATCATAGGCTCGCGCCATCGCGCGGCGCTCTCGCGTCGGTGCGGCGGAGCAAAAAAAAGGGACCCCGAAGGATCCCTTGAAGAGTTGCTCCTGACCACCCGACCCCGGACGGAACCGGATGGTGTCACCATTATATTTGCCAGAATACAAATGCGATCGGGGTTTTCACTGATAGGCGCCAGAGAGTCCTGACGTGGTGTCCGTCAGGCCGGGCGGGTGCGGGCCCCTCCAGATGTCGGCGTCCCCACGGGGTGAGGGCTCTTCAGTCGCTGCGCGCCGGCAGGCCGATCGGTTGAGGCACGATGACGGCCAGGGTTCCGTCTTTTTGTGCGTGGAGGTGAGGCCATGGTGGGGCAGGTCGCGAGTGAATGGCGTCGGGTGCGGGCCGGGTGGGGGCGGGTTCTGCGTCCGGCCGCCCGGTGGTGGACGTTCTTCGGTTTCGGGTTCGGTCTTGGGATGGGTGGGCTCGCGATGTCGGCGCAGGCCTCTGCCGTGGAGGCGGTCACGGTGGCGCGCGGCCTGTCGCAGCCTTGGGCGATGGCCTTCCTGCCAGGGGGCGAGATGCTCGTGACCGAGCGCCGCGGCCGCCTGCGTCTGGTGTCGGCCGATGGACGTCTCGGCGATCCGGTCGAGGGCCTGCCGGCGGTCGATGCCGGGGGGCAGTGCGGCCTGCTCGACGTCGCGCTCGATCCGCGGTTCCCTGCCCAGCCCTGGATCTACTGGACCTATGCCGAGGCAGGCGAGGGCGGCAACGGCGTGGCCGTGGCGCGCGGGCGCCTGGACGGGCGGCGCATGGCAGACGTCAAGGTCCTCTTCCGGCAGGCGCCGCGGGTTGCGAGTTCACTGCACTGCGGCTCGCGCCTGGCGTTCGATGCCGACGGCCATCTGTTCGTGGGTCTGGGCGACCGGTTCTCGCGCAAGGACGACGCGCAGGACCCGTCCAACCACCTGGGCAAGATCGTGCGCATTGCCACCGACGGCTCGGTGCCGGCCGACAACCCCTTCGTCGGCCGCGCCGGCGCGCGGCCGGAGGTCTGGAGCCTGGGGCACCGCAACATCCAGGGGCTTGCGGTGCAGCCGGTCACCGGGCAGTTGTGGCAGACCGAGCACGGCCCGCAGGGCGGCGACGAGTTGAACGTCGTCGAGCGCGGTGGCAACCACGGCTGGCCGGTGGTCACGCGCGGGCGCAACTACGGCACCGGCACGCGCATCGGCGAGGAAGGCCCGAAGCCCGGGTACGTCGAGCCCGTGCGCTGGTGGGGGCCGGTGTCGATTGCGCCCAGCGGCATGGCCTTCGTCACGAGCGATCGCTATCCCGCCTGGCGTGGCAGCCTGTTGGTCGGTGCGCTGCGGGGCCAGCATCTGTCGCGCCTGACGCTGGATGGCACGCGCGTGGTCGGCGAAGAGCGTCTGCTGGACCGCCTCAAATCCCGCATCCGCGACGTCCGGCAGGGCCCCGACGGCTGGATCTACGTGCTGACCGACGGGGTGGAGGGGCAGATCCTGCGACTCCAGCCTCGCTGACGCGCTGCACCCGGCCGGCTCGTCGGGGAAGGCCAACGCAACCCGGTGCCGCAAGGACGATCCGGTGCCGCAAGGACGATCCGGTGCCGCAATTGGGTGGCTGCCCCGCGGCGCGCGCCAGGGCGGATGCGCACGCCTGCTCAGGCCACGCGCCCGAACCAGTACACGCCCAGGCCGCTGGCCAGGGCCACCAGCAGCGCGCCCAGCAGGGCCAGCAGCGCGGTGATCTCGGTCTCCTTGCGTTCGACCACGAGCTTGTTCGACAGCGACTCGTAGACCTTCATCAGATCCTCGGCGGTGGCGGCGTGGAAGTACTCGGCGCGCGTCAGCAGGGCCACCTGCTTGAGCGTCTCCTCGTCCAGCCTCACGCGCATGCTCCAGCCCTCGAAACCGATGGTCTCGCCGGCGGTCGTGCCCACGCCGACGGTGTACACGCGCACGCCCCGCTCTGCGGCCATCTTGGCGGCGTCGATCGGATCGGGGCCGGTGGTGCGCTGGCCGTCGGTGAGCATGATGATCGCCGCCGAGCCGTAGGAGCCGGGCTCCACGGGCGTGAATTCGCGTTTGGGCTTCTGCTCCCCCAAGGGCCGTGCCATGGGCCGTTGGCCGGTGATCTGCGCGATCTCGATGCCGTCGTCGGGGAACAGCGTGGCCAGTGACAGCACGATGCCGCTGCCGGTCGCCGTGGCGCGCTGCAACTGGAAGCGGTCGATTGCGGCGATGACGTCTTCGCGGCTGACGGTCGGGGCCTGCACGACGGCGGCGGTGCCCGCGAAGGAGACGATGCCCACCCGCACGTCGCGCGGCAGCGCGTTGACGAAGGCCTTGGCGGCGTTCTGCGACGCGACCATGCGATTGGGCTCGACATCGGTGGCGCGCATGCTGCCCGAAACGTCCATCGCCAGCATGATGGTGCGCTGTGACAGCGGCAGCTGGATCACCGCCATGGGGCCCGCCGAGGCCAGCAGCAAGGCGACGATGGCCAGCCCCAGCAGGGCAGGCGGCACGTGCCGGCGCCAGCCGGGACCCTTGCCGAGCGCTTCGCGCGCAACGGCGATGCTGGCCAGGCGCACCGTCGAGCGGCGTCGGCGCCGCAGCAGCCACAGGTAGAGCCCCACGAGCAGGGGCACGAGAGCGAGTGTCCACAGCAGGGAAGGCCACTGGAAGGTCATGCCGGGTCTCCACGGTCCGTGGGGACGCGACACCTCGTCGCGCTGCCCAGGCCGTGCACGGAGTGTGCCAGCGTGCGGCCCAGCTTGTCATCCCACGGCGACTTCCCCTCGAGCGGTGGCGTCTTCAGGTGCCTGGCGGCCCGGCGCCTCACGCCGGCGCGTAGGCCAGCCGCACGTAGATCGGCGCGTAGGCCTCGGCCTGCGTGACCTCGAGCAGGCGCTCGCGGCTGAGTTCGAGCATCGCGATGAAGGTCACCACCAGCATCTGCGGGCCGCGAGAGGGCTCGAAGAGCTCATGGAACTCGAGGAAGCGCCGGCCCTGCAGGCGCCTCAGCACCTGGCTCATGGTCTCGCGCACCGACAGTTGCTCGCGCGTGATGCGGTGGTGCTGGGTCAGGCGCGAGCGCGCGACGATGTCGTCCCAGGCCGCGCGCAGGTCCTCGGGGCGCACGTCCGGCAGCTTCGAGGGGAGGCCGCGCTCGTGCAGCACCTGCGCGCGCAGGAAGTCGCGGCCCAACTGAGGCAGCATATCCAGGCGCGCCGCGGCGAGCTTCATCTGCTCGTAATCGAGCAGCCGACGCACCAGCGCGGCACGCGGGTCCTCGGGCTCCGTGCCGTCGTCGGACTTGCGCGCGGGCAGCAGCATGCGCGACTTGATCTCGATCAGCATCGCCGCCATCAGCAGGTATTCGGCGGCGAGTTCGAGGTTGCGGCGACGGATCTGTTCGACGTAGTCGAGGTACTGGCGCGTGACATCCGCCAGGGGGATGTCGAGGATGTTGAAGTTCTGCTTGCGGATCAGGTACAGCAGCAGGTCCAGCGGGCCCTCGAAGGCTTCGAGGAAGACCTCGAGCGCATCCGGCGGGATGTACAGGTCCTGCGGGAGCTGGAACAGCGGCTCGCCGTACAGGCGTGCCAGCGCCACCTGATCGATGACGTCGGGCAGCGCGCCGTGCGGCGCCGGCGGCAGTTCGGGTGGGCCGGGCGCACGTGCCGCTCGGGAAGCGGTCGCGGAGGGCACGCTGGCGTCCCCGGCCTGGCCCGCGGTCAGCGTTCGGTCTGGTAGACGTAGGGCTGCTGGGGCACGCGGGCCTGACGCCATTCGGCCTGGGCGTCCAGATCGATCGGGCGGTCCCACAGCAGCGCACGGCCGCGCCTTTGCTCGTCCTCGAGCGTCGGGCGCTGTGCCTTGAGTTGATCGATGAACTGGGTCACGTCGGACCGGTAGGGCTTCCAGAACAGCGGCATGGCAGTCAGGCCTGGGATCGGGTGGCGAAAAGCGGCGATGTTACAGGCGGACCGTCCGCACCCGCCTGACAGGTTCAGCGCCGCACCCCGATGTCGCGCTCGGCCTGTTCCACCATGTGGGCTGCCTGCTCGGCGGACAGGTTGAAGGCGCGGCGAAGTTCCTCCAGGGTCTGCGCGTCGTCGGCCGACAGGCGACCGTCGGCCATGGCGCGGCGCAACTGCACCTCGTAGATCACGCGCCGACGCGCCATCTGGTTGGCGAAGGCCGAGGCGACGATGCCCGTCAGCAGCGCCACCGTGCACACGCCGAGGAAGGCGGTGGCGATCGAGATCACCCGCCCGGCCCAGGTCACCGGCGACAGGTCCCCGTAGCCGACCGTGGTGAGCGTGATCACCGACCAGTACAGCGCATCGGGCACCGAGCCGATGCGCTCGGGCTGGGCCTCGTGCTCGGCGAAGTACAGCAGCGTCGATGACATCAGCATCGCGATCAACAGCAGGTACAGCGCCGCCGCGAAGGAGCGACGCTCCTCGTAGACCGCCTGGAACAGATCCTCGATGGCGGTGCTGTAGTGCGACAGCTTGAACACCCGCACCAGCCGGACGATGCGCAGCACGCGCAGGTCCAGGCCCGGGATGAGCCAGTGCAGGTAGAAGGGCAGGATGGCCAGCAGGTCGATCAGCCCGTAGGTGCTGAACAGGTAGCGCCGCCGCCCGCGCCAGGCGCTGCCCGGGCCGGGGTCGAAGCGCACGCCGCTGGCCCACAGGCGCAGCCCGAACTCCATCGTGAAGACGGCCACGCTGAACGCCTCGAAGGCCTCGAAGGCGGGTCCCCATTGCCGATGCAGCGAGGGCAGCGAATCCAGGACGATGGCGGCAACGTTGAGCAGCACGAGCGTGGCGATCGCCAGATCGCACCAGCGGCTGGCACGGTCGTCGGGCGCGCTGCGCTCCAGCACCTGCAGCAGTCGGCGTTGGAGGGCGGTCGAGGTCATGGGCGTGCGGGGGCGGCGCAGATCGGGGTTGGCGGCCATTGTGGCCCGATGCCGGCGCAGCGGGCCCTCGATGACCGGGCCGGCCGGGACGTCGCCGACCTTGACGGCATGTGGCCCTGCCGCTTCGCGCGGCACGGCCGCACGGCGGCACGGCTCGTCCGTCGCGCGGGCCGGGCGTCGGGCTGCGTTCAGGCGCCGTGCCGACCCTGCGCCGACATCGCCATCGCCTGCGCGACCGTCGGCGCGATGCCGTCGTCTCCCAGATCCTGTGCGAAGCCGGAACGGCGGATCAACGACAGCGGCTGCTCCTCGGCTTCGGCCAGTCGCAGGCCGATCCCCCGCCTCTTGAGGGCACGATGCACCTGGCGCAGCGATTCCAGTCCCGAGGTGTCCATCAGCACGAGCCGGTGCAGTCCCAGCACCACGCAGCGGGTGCCTGCGTGCACCCGGTCGGGCAGGCTCTCCACCTGCGCGACGGCGCCGAAGAACAGGGCGCCGTGCAGGTCGAAGACCTGCACGCCCTCGGCTGGGGGCGTCGGCACGTCGAGCGCCGTCCGCTCGCGGACGCGGAACAGCCGCCCCATGCGCCAGATGAAGGTGATGCAGGCCAGGATCAGTCCGACCTCGACCGCCACCGTCAGGTCGAACACCACCGTGAGCGCGAAGGTGCCGAACAGGATGGCGCGGTAGGGCAGGTTGAAGCGGCGCGCGTGCGCGAATTCGCGCCATTCGCCCATGTTCCAGGCCACGAACAACAGGATGCCGGCCAGGGCTGCCAGGGGCACGTGCACGGCCAGCGGTGCCGCCACGAGCACGATCATCAGCAGTGTCAGCGCGTGCACCATGCCCGAGACCGGGCTGGTCGCACCCGCGCGCACATTCGTCACGGTGCGCGCGATCGTCCCGGTGGCCGGGATGCCGCCGAACAGCGGTGTGACGACATTGGCCACGCCCTGGGCCATCAACTCCTGGTTCGGGTCGTGCCGCGGCCACTCGGTCAAGTTGTCGGCCACCCGTGCGCACAGCAGCGACTCGATCGCGCCCAGCAGGGCGATCGTCACCGTCGGGATCAGCAACTGCTTGGCCGTGGCCCAGCTCACATCGGGCCACTCGAAACGCGGCAGCGCCTGCGGGATGCCGCCGAAGCGCGAGCCGATGGTCTCCACCGGCAGCGCCAGGACCACCGTGGCCACCGTGGCCAGCGCGAGGGCGACGATGGTGCCCGGCAGGTGCGCGGCGCGGCGCTTCAGCGTGGCCCAGCGCGTGGCCGGCGCGGTCTCCATCCGGTAGGACTTCGGCCACAGCACGACGATCGCCAGGCAGGCCAGCCCCAGCAACAGCGCCAGTGGGTTGAAACTGTCGAGGTGGTCGGCCAGCACCCGGATCTGCGTGAAGAAGTCCGCCGGCAGCTTGTCGACCTGCAGGCCCAGCAGGTCCTTGACCTGCGACAGTGCCATCAGCACCGCGATGCCATTGGTGAAACCGATGACGATGGACACCGGGATGTAGCGGATCAGCGCGCCCACGCGCAGCCAGCCCATCAGGAACAGCAGCACGCCGGCCAGGCAGGTGGAGATCAGCAGGTTGGCCAGACCGTAGCGCTCGACGATGCCGTAGACGATGACAATGAAGGCGCCGGCCGGCCCGCCGATCTGCACGTGCGAGCCGCCCAGCGCCGAGATCAGGAAGCCGGCGATGATGGCGGTGAACAGGCCGGCCTCGGGCTTGACGCCCGAGGCGATGGCGAACGCCATGGCCAGCGGCAGCGCGACGATGCCCACGGTGACGCCGGCGCCGACGTCGGCCGCCAGGCGTTGGCGGTTGTAGCCTTGGAGGCTGCTCAGCAGCCGGGGGCGGAAAGGGTGCAAGGGCAGGGACATGGTGCGGGCTCCTCGAGCATGCGTGTCATCCGGATGTGACGACGCAGGCCAGGAGGGCCGCAGTGGTGGTGCCGCGCCATGAAGCGCCGACGGCGTGACGGTCCGGGCGGGCTCATCGCGATGCCCTTCGCGGCACGTGATCCGGGATGAGCGCTTGGGGACGGCCCTGTGCGCTCATCGGTGGTCTGCCGCCGGCCCGTCGCGCGCTCAGCGCACCCGCATGCCCGGCTGCGCGCCGGGCGCCGGGTCGAGCAGGAAGATGCCCGGCTGGGCCTTCTCGTCGGCGTGGCTGGCCGCGAGCACCATGCCCTCGGAGACGCCGAACTTCATCTTGCGCGGCGCGAGGTTGGCCACCAGCACCGTCAGGCGGCCCTTCAGGTCTTCGGGCGCGTAGGCGCTGCGGATGCCGGAGAAGACGTTGCGCAGCCGGCCCTCGCCGGCGTCCAGCGTCAGGCGCAGCAGCTTGTCGCTGCCCTCCACGAGCGCGGCGTCGACGATGCGCGCGATGCGCAGGTCGACCTTGGCGAAGTCGCCGATGACGCACTCCGACGCGATCTCCTCGCCGCCGGGCACCGGCTTGGGCGGCTCCGGGGCCTCGAACAGGCGCTCGACCTGGGCCGCGTCGGCGCGCTGCATCAGGTGCTGGTAGGGCGCGATGGCGTGCCGGCCGAGGGCTCGCTTCGCATCGGCCCACTGCAGCGGGCCCACCTGCAGGAAGGCCTCGACCTGGGCGGCGAGCGCCGGCAGCACCGGCTTGAGGTAGATCGTCAGCAGGCGGAAGGCCTCGATGCAGACCGAGCAGACGTCGTGCAGCGCCGCGTCCCGACCGGCCTGCCTGGCGATCTCCCAGGGCTTGTGCTGGTCGACGTACTCGTTCACGCGGTCGGCCAGCGCCATGACTTCGCGCAGCGCCTTGCCGAACTCGCGCTCCTCGTAGAGCTGGGCCAGGGTGTCGGCGTGGGCGCGCAGCGCATCGAGCAGCATGCGGCCCTCGACGCCCAGGTCGGCCGACAGCCAGCCGCCGAAGCGCTTGCCGATGAAGCCGGCGGCGCGGCTGGCGATGTTGACGTACTTGCCGACCAGGTCGCTGTTGACGCGGGCGACGAAGTCCTCGGGGTTGAAGTCGATGTCCTCGACGCGGGCGTTGAGCTTGGCGGCGATGTAGTAGCGCAGCCACTGCGCGTTCAGCCCGAGCTCGAGGTAGCGCAGCGGCGAGATGCCGGTGCCGCGGCTCTTGCTCATCTTCTCGCCGCTGACGGTGATGAAGCCGTGCACGAAGATGTGCTTGGGCACCTTGCGGCCCGAGAAGTGCAGCGTCGCCGGCCAGAACAGGGTGTGGAAGGTGACGATGTCCTTGCCGATGAAGTGCACCTGCTCGACCGCCGGGTCCGCCACGTAGTCGTCGAAGCCTGAACCCAACAGGCCCTTGAGCGCCGCAAGGTAGCCGATCGGCGCGTCGAGCCAGACGTAGAAGTACTTGTCCTCGGTGCCGGGGATACGGATGCCGAAGTAGGGCGCGTCGCGGCTGATGTCCCAGTCGGCGAGCTTGGGCGCGCCGTCCTCGCCGGTGCCGAACCACTCCGAGATCTTGTTCAGCACCTCGGGCTGCAGGCGCCCTGGGGTCTGGGTCCACTCCTTCAGGAAGGCCAGGCAGCGCGGGTCGGACAGGCGGAAGAAGAAGTGCGAGCTCGTCTTCAGCACCGGCGTGGCGCCGGACAGCGCGGAGTAGGGGTTCTTCAGCTCGGTCGGGCTGTAGACGGCACCGCAGGCCTCGCAGTTGTCGCCGTACTGGTCCTTCGCGCCGCACTTCGGGCACTCGCCCTTGATGAAGCGGTCGGGCAGGAACATGCCCTTGGCGGGGTCGAAGAACTGCTCGATCGTGCGCTCGGCGATCAGGCCTTGCTCGCGCAGCGCGAGGTAGATGGACTGCGCGAGCGCGTGGTTCTCGGGCGCGTCGGTGGAGTGCCAGTGGTCGAAGGCGATGTGGAAGCCGTCGAGATAGGCCTTGCGGCCGGCGGCGATGGCGGCGACGAAGGCCTGCGGCGTCTGACCGGCTTTCTCGGCCGCGATCATGATGGGCGCGCCGTGGGTGTCGTCGGCGCAGACGAACTTCACCTCGTGGCCGCGCATGCGCTGGAAGCGTACCCAGATGTCGGCCTGGATGTACTCCATGATGTGGCCGACGTGGAAGGGCCCGTTGGCGTAGGGCAGCGCGGTCGTGACGAAGAGCTGGCGGGTCATGGGAACAGGCTTTCGGAGCGTGCGCGATTCTAGGAGGGCCACCCGGCGCCTGTGGTCGTCGCGCGCCTGCGCGCCGTGCCGGATGCCCGCAGCGCGCACATGTCACGCGCCCGGCCGATAGACTGCCAGACTGTTTCGCTCTTGCACCCTTGTCCACCCTTTTCCACCCTTGGCTGACTGCGCGGCCTGTCCGCCGCACGGCGTCCCCGCCGACAGCACCCGACCCCACCATGAGCCTCACCGACAGCGCACTCCTCCAGGCCCTGCAGGCCGTCGTCGATCCGAACACCGGGCGCGACTTCGTCTCCACGAAGCAACTGCGCGACCTGCGCATCGACGGCGCCGACGTCTCCTTCGCCATCGAACTCGGCTACCCCGCCCGCAGCCAGGTGCCCGCGCTGCGCAAGGCGCTGGTCGAGGCGGCGCGCACCATGCCGGGCGTCGGCAACGTCAGCGTCGAGATCGGCTGGAAGATCGTCGCCCACGCGGTGCAGCGCGGCGTGGCGCTGCTGCCGCGGGTGAAGAACGTGATCGCGGTGGCCTCGGGCAAGGGCGGGGTGGGCAAGAGCACGACCACGGCCAATCTGGCCCTGGCGCTGGCCGCCGAGGGTGCCAGCGTCGGCGTGCTCGATGCCGACATCTACGGCCCGAGCCAGCCGATGATGATGGGCATCGCAGGCCGCCCCGAGACCGAGGACGGCAAGACCATGATGCCGCTGCGCAACCACGGCGTCGAGGTGATGTCGATCGGCTTCCTGGTGGAGGACGACCAGGCCATGATCTGGCGCGGGCCGATGGCCACGCAGGCGCTGGACCAACTGCTGCGCCAGACGAACTGGGGCGATCTCGACTATCTGCTCATCGACATGCCGCCGGGCACCGGCGACATCGCGCTGACGCTGTCGCAGCGCGTGCCGCTGACCGGCGCGGTGATCGTCACCACCCCGCAGGACATCGCGCTGATCGATGCGCGCAAGGGCCTGAAGATGTTCGAGAAGGTGGGCGTGCCCATCCTGGGCATCGTCGAGAACATGGCCGTCTACTGCTGCCCGAACTGCGGTCACGTCGAGCACATCTTCGGCGCCGACGGCGGTCGCCGGATGGCCGAGCAGTACGGCGTCGATCACCTCGGGGCGCTGCCGCTGAACCTGTTGATCCGCGAGAACGCCGACGCCGGGCACCCCAGCGTCGTGGCCGAGCCGGACGGCGAGATCGCCGCGCTGTACCGGCAGGTCGCGCGCACGGTGGCCGTCAAGGTCGCGGCACGCGCCCGGGACTTCAGTGCGAAGTTCCCGACGATCACGGTGTCGAAGGCGACCTGAAAGCCCTGTCACGGCCCGCACGTCCTCCGGGGCGCGCGCAGGACCGGTCTGCGCCGACGCAGATGAAACGGCGGCGCCGATGCGTCATGCGGCCTGTTTGCCGCACAATCCGCGCGCCCGAATGTCCGGGCTTTCCTTTTTCTGGACCCACACGCATGAACAAGGCAGACCTGATCGACCTTCTGGCTTCCTCGCATTCGCTGTCGAAGGCCGAGTCCGGCCGGATCCTCGAGACCCTGCTCTCGACGATCGTCAAGACGGTGAAAAAGGGTGGCTCGGTCGGGATCGCGGGTTTCGGGGCGTTCAAGATGCAGGCCCGCTCGGCACGCGGCGGCTACAACCCGGCCACGCGTTCGAAGATGAAGATCCCGGCGGTCAAGGTGCCCAAGTTCACCCCGGGCACGGCTTTCCGTGCCGAGGTCGATCCCCGCGCCGCGGCGCGCAAGGCGGCGGCCAAGGTGGCGACGGTGGCGGACAGCCCGGCGGCGGGCGCGGGTAGCGCGACGGCCAAGGTCCCGGCCAAGGCGGCCCAGAAGGCTGCGCAGAAGGCGGCCCCGAAAGCGTCCGCGAAGAAGGCTGCATCGGCCGCGGCCAAGGCCCCCGCGAAGACCCCGGTCAAGGCGCCGGCGAAGTCGGCGGTCACTGCGGCCGCAAAGCCTGCGGGGAACACTCCAAAGGACTCGACGAAGCAGGCAGCGAAGAAGGTGCCGGCCAAGGCGTCGCCGGCCAGGTCGGCGTCCCGTCGCGGCTGACCGTTCCTTCGGCTCGCGCGTCCATGGGGCGGCCACAGCATTCCGAGGCGCCAACAGTGCGCGTGCCGCACGCCGTGCTGCTGTGGCTGGCACTGGCCCACGTGAGCGTGATCCTGGCGAGCAACTATCTCGTCCAGATCCCGTTGCAGATCGGGCCGCTGCTGACCACCTGGGGCTCCTTCACCTTCCCGCTGATCTTCCTGGCCACCGACCTGACGGTGCGGGTGCTGGGGCGCGACGCGGCGCGGCGCGTGATCCTGCGGGCCATGGGCCCGGCGCTGGTCGTGAGCTATGGGGTCTCGGTGCTGTTCGCAGAAGGCCGATTCGCCGGCTGGGCCAGCCTGGCGGAGTTCAACCTCTTCGTCTTTCGCATCGCTTGCGCGAGCTTCGTCGCCTACGTGGTGGGCCAGATCACCGACATCCAGGTGTTCGCCCGGCTGCAGGGACGGGGAGGCTGGTGGATGGCGCCGGCGTTCTCCACCATCGTCGGTGGCTTCATCGACACCCTGGTGTTCTTCGCCGCGGCCTTCCACCTCAGCCCCGACCCCTTCATGGCCGCACATTGGCCTGAACTCGCCGCCACCGACTACGCCACCAAGATGGCGGTGAGTCTGGCCTTCTACCTGCCGGTGTACGGCAGCACGGTCGGGTGGCTGGCAAGCCGCGTGGCGCAGCGGCCGCGGATGGCCTGAGCTTGCGGCCCACCGCGTCCTGAACGAGGCGGGAGTCCGCGAAACGTTGACGCTCGTGACCTGTGTACTCGACGATGCGCTGGAGGCAGTCACGCATGTGTGCCAGCAGCACACGGTCGGCCTCGGGTCATGGCTTCACAGGGCCACGGCGTCAGCAAGAATGCGTTCCCGCAACGCCGGGTGCAGGCTGGCCTCGGTGACCACGTCGACGCGGCGACCCAGCAACTCCTTGGCGTCCATCAGAAGGCCACCCAGGGCGAGCGCGCTCGTTCCCGGGCTCAGCGTGACCAGCAGATCGACGTCGCTGTCTTCGTCGGCGTCACCCCGGCTCATCGAGCCGAACACACGAATCGCGGTCACTCCCCGTCGTCGCGCGAGCGCGATCAGTTCGTCCCGATGGGATTCGAGGAGCGGGTGCATCCGATGAAGTTTAGCCACTTGCCGGGCGGCGCTCGAGGGGCGGCTTCCACGCTGGTGACCTGGACGGGTCGTCTCGCGGTGGGTCAGGATCGGCATCCGGCCAACGCAGATGCGGCGGCCGGGCGTGCGGCGACGGAACGGGTCCGAACGGTTGGCGCCGACCAGGCATCCGCTGGCTGCGGGCCCTCGTCGTTGCGGGGTCGATCTGCTGCCCCTGGGTGAGCGGCCCTCTTGGGGTTTGCCCGCGCCCAGAGCCTTGCGCAGGCATTGCACCGTGCAGAATCCGTCCGCACGTCCCGACCCCCCCTTCATGCCCCGCCCGTCGCCCCGCATCGGTGTCATCGTCCCGTCGATCAACGTCGTCGCCGAGGACGACAGGGTCGCCCTCGCGCGCGCGGTGCCGCAGGCGCCACCTGCTGCCGCGTCACGAGGCGGGGCGGTGTGATGGACGCCCGGCGCGCGCCGCCGCAGCCGGCCTGCCGCATCGGCATCGACATCGGCGGCACCTTCACCGACTTCGCGCTGCTGCACGGCGACGGGCGGCGCCTGTGCCTGCACAAGCAGCTCACCACGCCGGACGACCCGGCGCGCGCCGTGCTGGAGGGGGTGCCGCGCCTGCTGGCCAAGGCCGGCGTGTCGGCTGACGAGGTGGGGGCGGTCGTGCACGGCACCACGCTCGTGACCAACGCGCTGATCGAACGCCGCGTCGCGAAGACGGCGCTGCTGGTGACGGCCGGCTTCGCCGACGTGCTGGACATCGCGCGCGAGCGGCGCTACGACATGTACGAGCTAGGCATCACCTACCCCGAGCCGCTGGTGCCGCGCGCGCTGCGCGTCGAGCTGGCCGAGCGCGTCGACCACCGGGGCGCGGTGCTGCAGCCGCTGGACGAGGCCGAGGTGGCCGCGGCGCTGGACGCACTGGTGGCCCGCGGCGTGGAGGCGGTGGCGGTGTGCCTGCTGAACAGCCCCGTGAACCCGGCGCACGAACAGAGGGTGGCGCAGCTCGCGCGCGCGCGCCACCCGCAGCTCTACGTCAGCACCTCGGCCGAGGTCTTCCCCTTCCTGCGCGAGTACGAGCGCTGGACGACGACGACGATGAACGCCTGCACCGGGCCCCTGTTCGACCGCTACCTCGGTCGGCTCGAGGCCGGGCTGCGCGCGGCCGGCCTGGGCGGCGACCTGTTCGTGATGAGTTCCTCCGGCGGCATGGTCGGCCCGGCGCTGGCGCGGCGCTTCCCGGTGCGCATGCTCGAGAGCGGGCCGGCGGCCGGGGTGCTGCAGTCGGCCGCCCTGGGGCGGGAGATCGGCCGCGGCGAGTTGCTCGCCTTCGACATGGGCGGCACCACCGCCAAGGGCGCGCTCGTGCGCGGCGGCCAGCCGCTGCAGCGCTACGAGATGGAGGTCGCGCGCGTGCACGAGTTCCGCGCCGGCTCGGGCCTGCCAGCGCGCATCCCGGTGATCGACCTGATCGAGATCGGCGCCGGCGGCGGCTCCATCGCCGCGGTGGACGTGCGCGGCACCGTGGCCGTGGGCCCGCGCAGCGCCGGGGCGGCGCCCGGCCCGGCCTGCTACGCGCAGGGCGGGCAGGCGCCGACGTTGACGGACGCCAACCTGCTGCTGGGCTACCTGGACGCCGGCTTCTTCCTCGGCGGCGCGATGCGGCTGGACCGCGACGCCGCCGCCGCCGCGCTGGCGCGCGCGCTGGCCGGCCCGCTGGGCGTGGACACGCTGCGCGCCGCCTGGGGTGTGCACGAGGCGGTGAACGAGGACGTCGCGCGCGCCTTCCGCAACCACGCCTCCGAGCGCGGCTTCGACTACCGCGGCTGCGCCATGGTGGCCTTCGGCGGCTCGGGCCCGGCCCATGCCTGCCGCGTGGCGCGCAAGCTGCGCGTGCCCGTGGTCGTCTTCCCGGTGGGCGCAGGCGTGATGTCGGCCATCGGCCTGCTGGCGAGCCCGCTGTCCTTCGAGACCTTCCGCGCCGAGCGCGTGGCGCTGGACGCGCTCGACGCCGACGGCCTGGCGCAGCGCTTCGACGCCCTGGTGGCGCAGGCGCGCGCCCACCTCGGCCGCCCCGCGGCCCCTGGCGAGACCGAGCAGGTGCAGCGCCGGCTGGACCTGCGCTACCGCGGCCAGGGCCACGAGCTCGAGGTCGAGCTGCCGCCGGGCGCCGGCGTGGCCGAGTTGCCGGGCCTGTTCACCGCGGCCTACGAGCGCGTGTTCGCCAAGTCCTTCCCGGGGCAGCCGGTGGAGGTGACGAACTGGAAGGTCGCGGTGGCGCTGCAGCGCGCCGCGCCCGCGGGCGGCTTGCAGCTCGACCGCGGCGCCGCGGCGCCGCCGGGTCCGGCGCTCAAGGGCACGCGCCCGGCCTGGTTCGCCGAGTGGGGCGAGGTCCGGCCGACGCCGGTGCTCGACCGCTACGCGCTCGCGCCCGGCCAGCGCCACGTGGGCCCGTTGCTGGTGGAAGAGGCGGAGTCGACCTGCGTCGTCGGCGTCGGCGACGTGCTCGAGGTCGACGCTGGCGGCAACCTGGTGGTGCGCATCCACGGCGTGGAGGCCCGGTCATGACAAGAACCCTGGACGCCATCGACCTCGGCATCGCCTGGGACCGGCTGATCGCGGTGGCCGACGAGGTGCTGCAGTCGGTCGTGCGCACCGCGTTCTCGGTCGGCGTGCGCGAGGCCTGGGACCTGGCCTGCATCCTCTTCGACGCGCAGGGCCGCAGCATCGCCCAGGCCACGTTGTCGATGCCGGCCTTCATCGGCACCGCGCCCTTGACGATGCAGCACATGCTCGCGCGCTTCCCGGCGGGCACCTGGGCGCCCGGCGACATCGTCGCCACCAACGGCCCCTGGCTCGGCACCGGGCACACGCCCGACCTGTGCCTGGCACGGCCGATCTTTCACCGCGGTCGCCACGTCGGTTTCGTCATGACGATCAGCCACCTGCCCGACATCGGTGGCGCGGGCCTGTCGGTGGCCAACACCTCGCTGTTCCAGGAGGGGCTGATCCTGCCGGTGTGCAAGCTGCACGAGCGCGGCGAGCCGGTGACGCTGCTGCACGAGCTGATCGCGACCAACGTGCGCACGCCGGATCTGGTCTTCGGCGACATCGGCGCCGACATCGCCGGCTGCGTGCTGGCCGAGCGCCTGGTGGGCGAGTTCATGGACGAGGCCGGGCTGCAGGACCTGCAGGCGCTGGCCGACGGCATCGTCGGGCAGTCCGAGGCGGCGATGCGGCGCGCCATCGCCGCCATCCCCGACGGCGTGTACCGCCACCGCATCGAGGTCGAGACCGTCGACGGCACGGTCACGCTCGCCTGCGCGGTGCAGGTCGCGGGCGAGAGCCTGGCGATCGATTTCGACGGCACCGGGCCGATGGCGCCGCAGGCCATCAACGTGCCGCTGTGCTACACACGCGCCTTCGCCAGCTACGCTGTCAAGTGCCTGACGGTGCCGGCCATCCCCAACAACGCCGGCATGCTGGCGCCGCTGCGCGTGAGCGCGCCCGAAGGCTGCATCCTCAACGCGCAGCGCCCCGCGCCCACGGGCGGGCGCCACACGGTGGGCTGGTTCATCGTGCCGCTGGTAACGGGCGCGCTGGCGCGCGCGCTGCCTCTGCGGGTGCAGGCCGACTCGGGCATGGCCTCGCTCTTCATCTGCCACACCGGGCGCGCCGGTGGCGAGGCCGGCTCGACGCAGTACTTCCTGGCCGGCGGCCTGGGCGCGATGCACGGCCTGGACGGCCGCCACGCGACCCCGTCGCCGACCAACAACGCCGTCGTCGCCACCGAGGTCTGGGAGAACGAGACCGGCGTGCGCGTGCAGCACCGCCGCTTGCTGCCCGACTCGGGCGGCCCGGGCGAGTTCCGCGGCGGCCTGGGGCAGGAGGCGGCGCTGACCAACACCCGCGGCGAGCCGGTGACGCTCTTCCTCTTCGGCCTGCGCACCGAGATCCCGGCCCAGGGCCTGCTGGGCGGCGGGCCCGGCACGCGCCGGCAGTTCCTGGTCGACGGCCGGCCGGTGCCGCCCAAGGGCCGGCTCGAGCTCCAGCCCGGCCAGACCCTGGTGGTGCGCGAGGCCGGCGGCGGCGGCTGGGGCGACCCGCTCGCCCGCGACCCGGCCCGCGTGCTGGCCGACGTGCAGGCCGGCGCCGTCAGCGAGGCCGCGGCGCTGCGCGACTACGGGGTGGTGGTGGAGCGGGAGGCGGGGCGGGCGGTGCGGGTGAGGGGATGCGGGTCTGCGCCGATCTGACGATACTGAAAACGGTACCATCCAGGTCTGCGTCTTCGAGCGCCCGGAAGGACTGACCATGCAAAACACCCTGACCGCTGTGGAGCTGAAGCGCCGTGGCATGGCCGCCATCGAGGAAGGCTTGCTCAAGGGGCCGCTGCACATCATCAAGCGCAACCGGCCGGCGGCCGTCGTGCTCACCGAGGAGGCCTTCCAACGCCTGAGCGCCGGCGCGCAGCCGGCGCCGCCCGGCCTCTCGGCGGTGCAATGGCTGCTGCAGCACCCCGCCACCGGCCGGCATGATCGCGCCGACATCGACGCCCAGCTCGAGGCCGAGCGGACCTGGTGACCCGCCGCGTCGGCCCCATCCGGTGCACGTCTTCCTCGACGCCAGCGCGCTGATCTACCTCGTCGAGGGGCGTCCGCCTTTCGCTGCGGGGGTCAGGACGGCCGTGCAGGCCCTGCAGGCGGACCAGGGGCCGCTGCAGGCCGCGGTAAGCCGGCTCACATGGCTGGAATGCCGCGTGGGGCCGCTGCGCAGCGGCGACGTGGGCGTGCTCGCCGCCTACGACGACTTTTTCGCCCGCCCGGACCTGGTGTGGGTGGAGCTCGACCAGGACGTCGTCGAACTGGCCACCGCCATCCGGGCCCGCGAAAGGCTGCGCACGCCCGATGCGCTGCAGGCCGCCTGCTGCCTGCAGCTCGGCCCGCGACATGTCATGTTGACCGGAGATGCCGCCTTCGGCCGCGTGCCCGGGCTGAACGTCAGGGTGGTCTGACCTGACGTCTCGGCTCGGCTCCCTGGGCGCCTCGCCCTGCAGGACCGATTCCTGCCGACAGCCTCAGATCCCCCGGGCGGAGAAGAAGCGCTCGATGTGGGCCGCCACGTCCAGCGGGCGGGTCAGGGTCGGCAGGTGCCCTGTGCCTTGCATCACGACGAGCTCGCTGTCCGGGATCAGCGACTGGACGTGGCGCATGTGTTCGATGCGGTAGAAGACGTCCAGCTCGCCGTGCACCACCAGCGTGGGCTGGCGCAGTTGCGGCAGGCGGGCAGCCCAGTCGATGGGCTGCTCGGCCTCCATGACGAACAGCCGTTCGGCCGCCTCGGGCGTGGCCCGGGCGAGGACGTACTCCCCCCAACGGCGGATGTGTTCGACGTCGGGCTCGGGCGTGCAGCGTTCGATGAACCAGCGCATGCGTTCGGCGTGCGTGGCCCCGGGCCAGGTGGACGGGCCAGGCCGCGGCCTCACGGGCAGGCCGGGCGCCTGCACCTCGCCGCAGCCGTTCATCAGCACCAGGCCGTCGAAGCGCTCGGGCCGCGCCAGCACCGCCCGCAGCGCCGTCACCGTGCCGCGCGAGAAGCCGGCCAGCACGCAGCGCTCGATGTCCAGGGCGTCCATGACGCGGAAGACGTCGTCCACCAGCGCCTCGTGCGAGATGCGTTCCACCGGCACCCGCGTCAGGCCGGCGCCGCGGTGGTCGTACGTCGCGGTGCGCCAGGTCGTGCTCAGCGGTGCGAGGGTGGTGATCCAGTCCTCGACGTTGCTGATCCAGCCGCCGTGGGCGAGGAGGGTGCGCGGCCCGGACCCGAAGGAGAGGGTGAACACCCGGTTGCCGTCGATGTCGAGAAACATGGGAGACCCCTGAGCTGGCTGGCCGCCGGCCTCTGCCGTGCCGGACGGTGACAGGCAGAGCCTATCCCGTGCGCCGGCGCCACGGCCCGGGACGGCTGTCCCGGGCCCGCGCGCTCACAGCCCCAGGTCCCGGGACCGGGCGACTGCGCGCGCGCGGCCGTCGACGCCGAGCTTGGCGTACAGCGCCGACAGCGCGTTGCGCACCGTCTTGTCGGCCACACCCAGGCGCGCGGCGATCTGGGCGTTGTCCAGGCCCTGTGCGACCAGGGCCGCGAGCTCGCGCTCGCGCGGCGTGAGGCGCGGTGCCTCCCCGGTGCCGGTGACGAAGCCTGCCACCGCGTCGCAGAAGCGCGCGAAAGCCGGCTCGTGGCCCAGCGGCACGTGGTTGTCCGTGGGCAGGGATTCGAAGCGGGCGCCGGGGATGGCGGCGGCGATCTCGTGCCCGAGCGTCACCGGCGCCACGCGGTCGCCCTGGCAGTGCAGCACCAGCGTGGGCACGCTGACCCGCGGTGCGAGCGCGCGCACGTCCAGCGCCGCCCGGGCGCGCATGATCTCGGCCGCGCGCGGGCCGTCGCAACTGCGCCGCTGCTGCTCGTTCAGGCCCTCGCGCACCGCAGGCGACGCGGCCGGCACGAAGCGGCTGGTGAAGAACTCCCGCACCGCCGGGTCGTCGCGGCCCCAGCCCAGTTCGACCAGCCGCCATTGGGCCTCGAGGTAGTCGCGGTCCTGCGGCGTGTTGCAGCGGTGCAGCGCGCCGTGCAGGTAGCCGCCCAGCAGCACCAGGCGCGACACCCGCCCGGGGTGGCGCATGGCGTAGGCGATGGCGATGGCCGCCGCGCTGCTGACGCCCAGGAGCGCGACGCGCGGCTCGCCGGTGGCGTCGATCACGGCCTCGAGTTCCTCGACCCAGGGCTCCAGACCGCGCGGCCGGTCGTCGTCGCTCGACAGGCCGCACCCTCGCTCGTCGTAGCGCACGAGCCGGAACGAGCGGCCCAGCCGCTCCACCCAGGGCTGCCAGACCGGCGAGCGCAGGTCGTACTCGACATTCGTGAGCCAGTGCGCCACGCGCACCAGCACCGGCGCCCCCGGCGGGCCGCTGCACGTCCAGGCGATGCGCGCGCCCGCAGGCAACTGCGCAAAGCGGAAGGGCTGGAAGGGGGCGGACGGCACGACGGGGTCCTGCGGGTTCGGCTG
>Ga0172372_10002772_pt1 | contig 26299 bp, 15 predicted proteins | sample LakKiv5m_2_FD_114544 | JGI IMG/M metagenome (GOLD analysis project Ga0172372, IMG submission 114544) | Freshwater microbial communities from Kabuno Bay, South-Kivu, Congo - kab_092012_9.5m | ecosystem: Environmental > Aquatic > Freshwater > Lake | place: Democratic Republic of the Congo...
CTGGCAACAGCATCGGTGGTGATCCTGATCGCTCTGGCCGGCCTGGCGTTTCCCGGTTCCTCGTTCACTCTGCGCGACACGCTGGTCGCCGCTGACGTGTCGCACTGGCCGGCCGGTCAATGGCTGGGCTGGCTGGCCGGTCTGATGGTGACGGTTCAGGTGCTGTCGTTGACGCTGGATCGGGGAGCGCGCTGCGCGATTCCGCTGCTGAGCCTGCTGCCGTTGATGCTGCTGCTGATCGGACTGGATGACCGGTCGCGCGTCGATGTCGAACGGGCTTCGGTCCTGCTCTTCGGCGGTCAGATCCTGCTGAGCGGTCTTCTGATGGCGACGCGTTCGCAGTGGATGCCGGTCCTGCAGCAGGCAGGCATGAAGAACGTCGATCCGCAACTGGCACTCACGGCGCGCTGGATGCCGGTTGCTGCCGGACTGGTCGTTCTGCTGCTGCAGATTCCCGTGTTCCATCTGGCGTTGAGTCCGGAACCGGTCTGGCATCGCAGTCTGCCTGCGGCAGGAATTCTGATGGCGGCGCTGGGTCTGGGATTGATGGCGCGGCCGTTGCGGACAGATCGACTGAGACTGCAGGCGCTGCTGACTCTGGCCACCGCCTGCCTGTCTGTGGTCTGGGCGGTTCACGTTCCGCCAGGCGGCACGGGAGCCGGACAGCTCACTCGACTGATTGATCTCCTGATGGTCCTGGCCGGACTGACGGCGGTACTCAGCATGCCGGTCCTGCGCGGGCTTCTGGCGCGGTCTCGAATGGACCTGGCTCCTGAGAGCGAATCTGGCGGCAGTGAATGGTCGGCCTGGGCCAGCGCGGTTCACCGCGCGGCGGTCGTGTTTGGAACGGGTGCTCTGTCCGTGTTGCTGGCCGTGCTGATTGATGAGGCGCTCTGGTTTGAGCCTGGTTCGGGAGCGCCGGTCACGATGTGGCAGACCGGATTTGTGGCTCTGACGATTGCCGGCCTGTCCGCCGGATTGATCGCGCTGGCCGTGACTCCAAAGTCCGATCCGCTGGGACTGAACGCCTCCGGCCGGCAGTTCTATGTTTACGCGGCGGAGGCCGTCGCGGCTCTGCTGGGACTGCACATCTACCTGACGATGCCGGAACTCTTCACGGGCGCGCTGCGCCGATACTGGCCGCTGATTGTGATGGGGATCGCCTTCGCGGGAGCGACGGCCGGAGAAGTGCTGCGACGCGCGCAGAAGACGGTCCTCTCCGATCCTCTGCAGAGAACGGCGGCGTTTCTGCCGCTGATTCCCGCGCTGGGTTTCTGGATCGTGACACCGCGCAGTTCGCTGGCCACTCATTACTCCACCGAACTGTTCGTGGCCGGTCTGCTGTATGTCTTCCTGGCGATGCGGCGGAAGTCTCTGCTGTATGTCGTCCTCGCCGGACTGGCCGGCAATGCGGGGTTGTGGGCGGCCTGGCATGAACTGGGGCTGGCATTGACGACCCGGCCGCAGTTGTGGCTGATCCCGCCGGCGCTCTCGCTGCTGGGCGCGGCACAGATCAACCGTTCGCGCCTGAAGCCCGACCAGCTCTCCGCCGTGCGGTACTTCGCGGTGACGCTGATCTATGCCAGTTCTTCCGGCGAGATGTTTCTGACCGGCGTGGGTGAAAGTCTCTGGCTGCCGCTGATCCTGATGGCGTTTTCGGTGAGCGGCATTCTCGCCGGCATCCTGCTGCGAGTCCGCCCGTTCCTCTATTCCGGAACCGGGTTCCTGCTGCTGTCTGTGGTCAGCATGGTCTGGCATGCGGCTCAGAACATCGGGCACGTCTGGCCGTGGTGGGTCTTCGGGATCGCCACCGGCATCGGAGTGCTGACTCTGTTCGGTCTGTTTGAGAAACGTCGCAACGACATGCTCCAGGTGCTGGGGCGGCTCAAGTCCTGGGAGTGAGAAGCGAACCGGACGCGTCACCCGGACCGGCTGCTTGTTGACGACGATTTTCCGGACAGATTAAGGTTTGTTGATGATTCCCGCCTCGCCCGGCGTCGATTTCAGCAGAGGTCTCTGATCCTGAGCGGATCAGGAGCCCGTTCGAACCGGGCAGCTCCCCGTGCTTCCCGCCTGTGACCCGCTGATATCTGCGCTGTCCCACCCATTCCGGCGTAACCAGCATCCGTGGAACTTCGATGCCTTCCATTCGCAACAGAATCGCGTCGCGCGGCCTGATTTCGCTGCCGCTCGTCCGGGCATTCAGCCTGCTGCTGCTGACCGCCTCCGCCTTTGCCGGGGATCAGCGGATCAGCTTCCGAAACGAAATCGTCCCGATCCTCACCAGAGCCGGCTGCAACGTGGGCGTGTGTCATGCGAAAGCCGGCGGCGGGCAGAACGGGTTTCAGCTTTCGCTGCTGGGGTTCGAACCGCAGGAAGACATCGAGCACCTGCTGAGGGAAAGCCGCGGGCGACGGGTGATGCCGGGGCTTCCGGACCGCAGTCTGCTGCTGCTGAAGGCGTCGGGACAGGTGCCGCACGGCGGCGGAGTGCGGTTGAGTCCAACGTCGGAGTCGTTTCGAGTGCTGCGCGAATGGATCGCTCAGGGTGCGCTCTTCGACCGTGACGATGACCCGCGGTTTGTGGCATTCACCGTTCAGCCGGAACGCGGAACTGTTCCGCCCGGCGGTCAGCAGCAGCTTCAGGCGACGGCGCGGTACTCGGACGGCAGCGTCCGCGATGTGACGGAGCTGGCCCTGTATGAATCCAATGACAGCGCGATGGCGGAAGTCAGCGACGCCGGTCTGGTGAAGGTGCTCGACATCACGGGCAAGGTTTCGGTGATGGTCCGGTTTCAGGGCCGCATCGCGGTGTTCAGCGCGGCTGTGCCGCTCGGCGCACCGGTCGAGAACCTACCGTCGGTCCGCAACTTTGTGGATGAACTGGTCTTCTCGAACCTGAAGCAACTGGGCATTCCTCCGTCTGAGGTGTGTGACGACGCGACGTTTCTGCGCCGAGTGACACTGGACATCGCGGGAAGGTTGCCGACGGAAGCCGAAGCTACCGCGTTCCTCAGCAGCACCGATCCCGCGCGCCGCGACACTCTGATCGACGAACTGCTCCGCAGTCCCGAATACGCGGACTTCTTCGCTGGCAAATGGTCGGCTCTGCTGAAGAACCGCCGCGATGATGCCAGTGACATCGTTCCCAACTTCGCGTTCCACGCCTGGGTCCGGGACAGCCTGCTGGCCAACAAGCCGTACGATCAGTTCGTCCGGGAACTGCTGGCTGCAACGGGCACGGTCATCGGCAATCCTCCGGTCGCCTGGTACAAGCGGGTCAAGGAACCCAAGGAACAACTGGAGGACGTGGCTCAGTTGTTCCTCGGCGTCCGCATGCAGTGCGCTCAGTGCCATCACCATCCGTTCGAACGCTGGAGTCAGGACGATTACTACTCGCTGGCGGCGTTCTTCACACAGATCGGCCGCAAGCCGTCCGGAGTGCGCGACCAGGATCTGATCTTCCACAAGCGCGGGATCGCCACCGCGGCCAACATGAAGACGGGTGAAGCGCTCAAACCCGCTGCGCTGGGCGACGCCATTCCGGCTATCGCCGCCGATGAAGACCCCCGCCTGCGGCTGGCGGACTGGATGAGCAATCCCGACAACCCGTTCTTCGCCAGAGCGCTGGTGAACCGCTACTGGAAACACTTCTTCCAGCGCGGGCTGATCGAACCGGAAGACGACATCCGCGATTCCAATCCACCCACCAATCCGGAACTGCTCGCCGCGCTGGAACAGCACTTCATCCGTGGCGGATTCGATCTGAAGGATCTGATCCGCACGATGACCACTTCGAACAGCTATCAGCTCAGCGCCGTGCCCAATAAACACAATCTGGCCGATCGGCAGAACTACTCGCGTTATTACCCGCGCCGCCTGCAGGCAGAAGTTCTGCTGGACGCCATCGACCACGTGACCGGTGCTCAGACCGACTTCCCCAACCTGCCGCCCGGGACGCGTGCCATCGCGCTGCCTGACAACAGCTACAATCGAAGTTCGCCGTTTCTGCGCGTGTTCGGCCGGCCGGAAGGGGCCAGCGTGTGTGAGTGCGAACGAACGCAGTCGTCGAGCCTCTCTCAAAGCCTGTTTCTGATCAACGCGCCGGACATCAAGGCGAAGCTGGCGGTGGCCAGTGGTCGAGCCGACCGGTTGTCGAAGGAAGAGCGGCCCGCCGAAGAGAAAGTCCGCGAACTGTACCTGGCGGCGTTCTCCCGCGAACCGAGTCCGCAGGAACTCAAGACCGCTGTCGATTACCTGACCGCTCCGGTCGTTGATGCCGCCGGCAGCCCGGTGGAAGGTCAGCCTTCTGCTCGCGATAACTTCCAGGATCTCATCTGGGCTTTAGTCAACACAAAAGAGTTTCTGTTCAACCACTGACGCCGGAGATCACTGGCGACACCAGTGCCCGGCGTGCCCGCTCCATCAGTATGAATCCAGATCGTGACGTGACAGTCACGATCGCTCAGCGATACCGGACAAGTCATGACCGATCTTCACTCCGAGACTGTTCCTGCCGACGTGACTGCGCGGCCTCGGCGCATGGTGACCATCGTCCGGTTGCTGGCGGCCTGTCTGGCATTCAGCGTCCTGACTGCGACCGTACTGGCTCAGTCGGTCTGCCTCCCGGCGCCGCGGTTGCTGACCACCATGCCGATGGGCGGTCAGGCCGGCACGCAGGTGGATGTGACGATTACCGGCGAACATCTGGACGATGCTGGCGAACTGATCTTTTCCGATCCCCGCATCAAGGCGGCTCCGAAGCTCACTGCTGAAGGGAAGCCCGTCGCGAATCAGTACACGGTGAGCATTGCCGCTGACTGCCCGGCCGGGATTTATGAAGCCCGCATCATGACGCGACTGGGGCTGTCATCCTCGCGCATCTTCTCGGTCGGCACTCTGGCGGAAGTCGTGCAGAAGCAGCCGAACACATCGCTCGCGACGGCGATGGAACTGCCGGTCAATTCGATCTGCAACGCGTTCATGACCGTACGGGCGGTCGATCATTACTCGTTCGCCGGAAAGAAGGGGCAGCGCATCATTGTGGACTGCGCGACCCGCGGCGTGGACTCCAAGCTCGACGCGGTCGTGATCATCGCCGACTCGGCCGGTCGCGATCTGCTGGTGGAACGCCGTGGCGGAGTGCTCGATTTCACCGTCCCGGAAGATGGCCGGTATGTGGTGAAGGTTCACGAACTCACGTTCAAGGGCGGCCGGGAATTCTTCTATCGCCTGGGGCTGTGGGAACAGCCGGCGGATCAGCCGATTGTCCGGCAGGCCGGCACTCGGTCGGTGAACTCATTCTCGTGGCCGCCGACGGGACTGCCGGAACAGGCCGCTCTGGCCGAAGCGGAAACCCCGGATGCTCCGCCGCAGAAGATCACTCTGCCGTGCGACATCTCCGGCCGCTTCTTCCCGGCCGCTGACGTGGACGTCTTTGAATTTGAAGCGAAGAAGGGCGAGGAATGGTGGATTGAAGTCGCGTCGGAGCGTTTCGGCCGCCCCACCGATCCGTCCATTCTCGTGCAGCACGTCGCGATGACAGATGGTGCTGAGAAGCTGACGGACGTCGCGGAATTCAGCGACATTCCCAGTCCCGTCAAAGTCTCCAGCAACGGTTATGCCTACGACGGGCCGCCCTACAACGCCGGGACGTCGGACATTCTCGGCAAGCTCACCATCAAGGAGGACGGCCTGCATCGGCTGCAGTTGACGGACCTGTTCGGCGGGACTCGGAATGATCCGCGCAACATCTATCGCCTGGTAATCCGCAAGGCGGCACCGGACTTTGCTGTGGTCGCCTGGGCGCTGCACATGGAACTCCGCAACGGAGACCGCAACGCGCTCTCCAAGCCGATCTCTCTGCGCGGCGGAGCGACCATGGCGCTGGAAGTCGTGGCCATCCGCCGCGACGGCTTCGACGGCGATATCGACCTGGTAATGGAAGGTCTGCCGGACGGTGTGACCGCGCACGGCCTGCGGATTCCTGCCGGTCAGTCGCGAGGCATCATGCTGGTCACGGCGGATCAGGACGCGCCCCGCGCCTGGGCCAGCGTCCGGTTCTTCGGGCGGTCCACCATTGATGGCAATCCCGTCACGCGTCCCTGTCCACTGGCGTCGATGGCCTGGCCGATCCCTGATGCCTGGGGTGAATTCCCTGCCCCGCGTCTGCTGGCCGATGTGCCGGTGTCCGTCAGCGGCATCGACTTCGCGCCGCTCACGATCAAGCCGTCCGGAGCGGAAGTGTTCGAAGTCGCGGCCGGCCAGAAACTCACGATTCCGCTGGTCCACATCCGCCGCAGCGAATTCTCTGGAGAGACCATGCAGTTGAAGACGATGGGGGCCGGGTTTGATCGGACCGCCGCGTTCAACATCCCGCTCACGGCCGACACATCCGCAGCAGTTCTCGACCTGGCGGTGCTCAAGACCTTGCCCGGCGATTATCAGATTGCTTTCTACGGCAGTGCCGTCGCGAAGTACCGGCACCATCCGGAAGCGGTGACCGCCGCCGAGCAGAAGCAACGGCAGGCCGAACAGGACGTTGCCGCGGCTGACGCGGAAGCGAAGCAACTGACGACCGAACTCCAGGCAGCTTCGGTCGAAACAAAAGAGAAAACGCAGCAGGCGCTGGATGCCGCCGTCGCCCGTCACAAGGCTGCGATGGCAGCTCTGACGGCGGCTGTGGCGGAACTGAAGCAAGCCACAGCGACCGCCGCGCCGAAAGACATCGTGGATATCGTCGTTTCCGAACCCATCATGATTCGCGTCAAGCCCGCGGAGACAAAATGAGCCATCCCTTCTCACGATCCCGATCGCCGTTCTGTCCCGGTCCCTTCGGCAGCGGCACCGGCAGCCGTCGCAGTTTTCTGCAGACCGGCCTGGCGGGCTTCGCCACGCTCAGTCTGCCGGGCATCCTGCGGCTGCAGGCTCAGAACGCTGCCCGTGCCACGGAATCCGGCAACAGTCGCGAAAAGAACTCCGTGATCATGGTCTGGCAGCCCGGTGGACTGTCTCACATCGACTCCTACGATCCAAAACCGGACTCCGGCAGCGAATACCGGGGACCGTTCAACCTGATCAACACGAAGGTGCCCGGCCTCCAGTTCACGGAACTGCTCCCGCGTCAGGCCGCCATCGCGGACAAGTTCACGGTGCTGCGCTCCATGCGGCAGAGCGCCGGTGGACACCCTGCCGGATCCATGCAGTTGCTCTCCGGCGACCCCGATACGCGCGACAAACCGAAACCGAAGTACCCCGACTGGATGTCGGTTGCCAATTACCTGCGGGCACAGCAGGGGCCGCGTCAGAACCCGCTGCCGGCGTATGTCGGCATCAATCCTCCGCTGGAATACAACGGGCCGGCTTATCTGGGCGATGCGTACTCGCCGTTCACGGTCTCGGGCGATCCCAGTTCACCGTCGTTTTCTGTTCCGAACATCGGCCTGACGGGTACGGGCGAAGTCCGCCGGCTCGACCGACGTTCCGCTCTGCGGCAGAACCTGGACACGCTGGAACGCGCATTCGATCGGGCCGGGGAACTCGCCGCACTGGATGAATTCGAGACGCAGGCGATGACGCTGCTCACGAATCCAAAGACGAAGGAAGCTTTCGATCTCAGTCGGGAAGACGACCGCACCCGCGACCGCTACGGCCGTAACTCCTGGGGACAGCAACTGCTGCTGGCTCGCCGCCTGGTCGAAGCCGGAGTGGATGTGCTGACCACCAGCCTCAGCGGTCCGCTGTGTGGTCGAGTCAACAACTGGGACGACCACGCGGTCAACCACAATGTTTTCGAAGCGATGCGTTTCCGTTCGGAAGTCTACGACCAGGCCGTGTCCGCTCTGATCGAAGACATCTACGAGCGCGGGCTGGATGAGCGCGTGCTGGTCATCGTCACGGGCGAATTCGGCCGCACTCCGAAGATCAGCTATGCGGCCAGCACGGGCGGCGGCAACGCCAGCGCTCCGGCCGGTACCACGCAGCCCGGTCGCGACCACTGGCCACGCGCGTTCTCCAACATCTGGGCCGGCGGAGGCATCGAGACCGGCCGCTTCATCGGTGCGACGGACAAGCGCGGTGAAGATTCCGTCGAACGCATCTGCGGTCCCGGTGACTTCCTCGCCACCATCTACCATCACCTGGGCATCGATTCGGCCAGCACGCTGATCAAGGACTTCAACGGTCGTCCGACTCCCATCGTCGATCACGGCAAGCCCATCCCCGAACTGATGGGCTGAGAGACAGCCGTCGTCACGTCTGCTGCCCGGCGCCTCGCTTGCGTCGGCATCAGATGTTGCCGGAACGAAGCAACTGGGATCCGCAGGGGTCAGGCGATTCGGGCTGGAGCTGCTCAGGTAACACGAGTGATTCATGAAGACCAATGCCGCCCGGCTGCTGGATGCGATGAAAGTGCCGTATGAACTTCGCGAGTACGAAGTGGATCCGGAGGATCTGTCCGCGGCGACCGTCGCGCAGAAAGTGGGTTTGCCGCTGGAGCAGGTCTTCAAGACGCTCGTGGTGCGCGGTGATCGATCCGGTGTGTGTTTTGCCGTTGTCCCAGGCGATTGTCAGCTCGATTTGAAAGGGCTGGCGCAGGTCACCGGGGATCGAAAAGTCGAACCTGTTTCCCTCAGGGAAGTGCAGCCGCTGACGGGTTACATCCGCGGTGGAGTCACCGTGCCGGGGGCGAAGAAAGCCTGTCCCGTGTATGTCGATGAAACGATCGAGCTGTTCGATGTCATCTCGGTTTCCGCCGGCATGCGCGGGCTGCAGATGCTGCTCACTCCGGCCGATTATCTGCGGGTGGTGAAGGGGACACTGGCCGCCATCAGCATTTCTTCAGCCGAAGTCTGAGCCAGCTGGAGCGTGAGTAGACCGCTATCTGTAGTGGTCTGAGGCGCCGTAACCACAATATTCGCGAAGTGCTTGCAGGTCGGTTTTTTGATTCATAAAGTCCGCCTCGTTCGAGGGGGGCGACCAGCCGGTGATGAAGCTGGTGACGCCTGTGACAAACAACGCGGTCAGGATTCGTTCCATCAGGACTTCCTGAGCAGCCGCGGCGAATCAAGGGAGTCGATTCGCAAAGAACGAAAGGATTCGTCCCGCAGTCAGCGCGGTGCCCGCCTGCACCAGAGACTGCGGTGAACCGCTCGTACTTTGCCTGTCCGGCTTCTCTGCTTCGCCCGGATCACGGTTCTGCCTGCTGACCGATGCTTGTTGTTCCGGCATTTTTCACGCGAAGGGAATCGAGATGACGAAGAAGCCAGTGATCGGGATCAATGGAGACTTTCGGCCGGCTCGCAAGGATGCGGGTGCGCTGAGCTGGTTCAACACAGGTTACTACGACTGTGTGACCGCCTCAAAGATTGAAACTGCCGGGAATAACAAGGCTCGCAACTGCCCCGGCGGTCTTCCACTGTTGATTCCGCCCTTTGTGGATCAGGCCGATATCGAAGCCACGCTGGATATGTGCGACGGACTGGTTCTGACGGGTTGTCATCTCGATCTCTCGATCGGACGCCTGCAGATGGATACTCACCCTGCCAACCGTCCGATGCCGTCGCGACGTGAAGAATTTGATTTCCGGCTGTGCGAACTGGCCGTGGACCGCAAGCTCCCGATTCTGGCGATTGGTTCGGGGATGCAACTGCTGAATGTCGTCTGCGGCGGCACGGTGTTCCGGCACATTCCCGAAGAGGTACAGCGTTGCCTTCAGCACCGGGATCCGGTGGAGCCGAATCTCCGGCATCTACTGGAGATCGAAGAGGGCACGCTGATGTTTGACATCTACGGGCCGGGTGAAATCCGCGTGAACAGTCAGCATCACATGGCGGTCGATCAGCTCGCCCCCTGCTTCAAGCTGGCGGCCCGGACGAACGACGGCGTGGTGGAAGCCTACGAGTCGATTCTGGATGACTGGTTCGTCATGGGAGTTCAATGGCATCCGGAAAATGACACGGCCTCGCGGCTCGACATGCAGATCTTCGAGGTATTCGTGCAGGCCTGCGACGACCTGCGGCGCGGTCAGGCCTTCACGCTGCCGTTCCCGCCGGCTCAGGTCGATTCGCACTCCCGCCGCAAAGCGGCCTGAACCAGCACACGACCGCTCGTGATACGTTCGGAATGTCGTGACTGTCAGCTGACAACGGCCTCGTGGAGATCATCCACGAGGCCGTTTCCATGAAACCCGGCACAAGACTCACTGCCGGCTGGCCCGCGTTGACAGATCGCTGAAAGACGGCAGGTTGCGGCAATCGCGCCGCGCCTGAAACAACCCGGGGGAAGATGCGGGATTCCCGTTCCAGCCGCCGGTTGATCCATGCCGCGCTCCGTCGATCGTGCGTAGATTTCCGGGTTGATGTGCAAGGAATCCGTCCGGACGGCGCTCCCGTCCGATCGGTTCACCGAACGCTCCTCATTCCCCGGCCAAGATTGCTGTGCAAGCCTTTCAAGACCATGTTGCGATGGCGCTGACGGTTCTCACCGAGAGCCTCCGCCCGTTCGTCAGAAGCCAGTTGAAAGGAGCGTTCGGAGATCAATGGCTGGACGCGGCCCGCAGCAGTTTCCGCGGCGACCACAACAGCGACGATCTACCGGATGACATTGAACTCTGGGACGCGCATTCGCTGCTGACGGTCATGTGGGATCAGTGGAACAACGCGTTCCGCAGACGACTCGGACTTTTCGAACGCAGTCTGGTCGCGGAACTGCGGGCCTTCCGGAATCGCTGGGCACATCAGCGTTCATTCGATTTCGACGACACATACCGGTTGCTCGACAGCGTCCAGCGCCTGCTCAGCAAGATCCCCGGTACGGAATCCGGTCGGATCAGCGTTCTGAAGTTTGAACTGCTGCGGGATGAATTCGGTGAAACGATCAACGCCGCCGCGCGCGAGCGGGAAAACATGGTTGAGCGCTGGGTCGTGTCGTTCGTGTACCTGATCTGCGGTGCGATCTTCGTCTATCTGATTCCCGTGACCTTCCGCGAAGTCCTGGTTCGCGAGCTGATCTGGGGACTGACCGCGGCCGTGACCGCCGGCTTTCTGTTTCTGATCTACAAGCGGATCAAGTACCGCCCGATTGAAGTCGGTCCGCACGAATGCCGGCGCTGCCGGCGCATCATCTACGGCACGTCCTGTCCGTACTGCAGCAATCCAGTGATGACCTTCGACGCCACGGAATACCGCATCTCCAGCGATGACGATTCCATCGAAACGCCCGTCGCCGGTCACGGCCACGCGGTGCGCCAGAGTGTGGATGCACGCGGCTGAATCCAGTTCTGAAGACGCGCCGGCTGCCGTCAAACGGCCTTCAGAACGCTTTCGCTCACGCTGGCGGACTGTCGCTCTGGCGAAGAAGACTGATGCTGGTAACCCGATTCTGATACGAGGGTCGGACCGGCGACTGACTGCCGCGAACCGCGGACTCAGTCAGCGATCAGACCTGCGAAGCGGCCGATCTGATCGAGATCTTCGAGCAGCAGAGCCGGTGTCTCATACCGCCTGGCCGGATTGCGGGACAGAAGCTTCAGCACCACGCCCTCCAGATGCTCGTTGATCGAGAGCTGAAATGTGCGGGGCGGCAGCGGCGCATCGCTTTCATTCTGAATGCGATGGAGCATCGCGGGAATGGTGGGCGCGTCGAATGGCGTCTGTCCGGTCAGCATGGCGTACAGGGTCGCTCCCAGGCTGTAGAGATCCGAACGATGATCGCCAGGCTCGCCGCGTGACCGCTCCGGCGACATGTAAGCGACATCGCCCAGCAACTGGCCCGCGCGAGTGATCGGTTCAGAACCCGCGCCCTCCAGAGCTTTGGCCAGCATCAGGTCGCCGAGCTTCGCCGTCTTCTGGCTGCTGGAGATCAGGATGTTGTCCGGCGTGATATTGCGGTGAACGATGCCGTGCTCGTACGCGACCTGCAGGGCCTGCGCGATATCCACGGCCACGTTCCACGCTTCCTGCCAGTCGACCATGCCGGCCGTGCCGATCCGCTCGATGCGCGTCCGCAGGCTGGGACCATCCACGAACTCCATCGCGTACCAGGTGAGTGTCTCGCGCGGCACAGTCAGTTCGGTGATGCCGGCGTTGTAGATCCGCACGATGCCCGGATGACGGATGGGCTGCATGGTCTTCATCGCTCTGACGAAGCGGCGTTTCTCGTCCGGTTCCCGCGCGATATCCGGCCAGAGAACCTTGAGCGCCACCGGCTGCTGAGTATCCACATTCAGCGCCAGAAAGACCGTGCCCGTGTGCCCCTGCACCAGTTCCTGAGCGATCCGGTAACGATGCACCACACAGCCGGGCAGAAAACTGAGATCGCGCTTTGCGGTCGATTGAGTCTGGCGACGGGGAGCCATCGTGCGGTCGGCGTCCGTCTCCACAGATTCCACTCGCAGATCCGTATCACCCAGTGTGATGCAGTCTCCATGCCGCAACACCGCCTGCGAAATGGAGGCATCGTTGAGAAATGTCCCAGTGCCGCTGTCTGTATCGGTCAGCAGGAGATAGTCGTCGTTCAGCTCCAGACGACAGTGCTGCCGGGAAATGCTGGGATCCGTAAGCCGAGTCTCTGAGGAGTCACCTCGTCCGATGGTCAAGGTCTGGCCGGCCTTGATCAGAAACTCGCGGCCACGATCCGGTCCCTGAACAACCACGACGCGAAACTGCATCCGAACTCTCCGTCTTCGACAGCGGAAATCCCCTGGCGCTTTCTCATCGTTGAATGGCCGGACCGCTACAAATTCATCCCGGCTTTCTCGCGGTGACAAAATGCCGACCGCTTCGAAATCCTGACGTCCCGCCATGAAGGCTGGATGAAGTTTCAACAAAGACCTGCTCACAAACCGCATCCGGCAGGCTGGAACGTCCCGGCCTGCCTCCTGTGCGTCCCGGAGAGGGCGTGAATCCATTCGCGGGGCAGGCTTCCAGCCTGTGAAGAACCCGGAGAACAAGGACAGGCCGGAAGCCTGTCCCACATGCTTTCACAGACTCGGAACGATGCCCCGTCAATCCACTCACTGCTCGGCGCCGCTGACAGGCTTGTGTGCTTCATCTCAGGCGGGGCGGGCCGGAACAATCGCTCGATCCGACTCTTCAGAAGTCAAAGTGCTCGGTGTGCGGTTCGGATCAGAAACTTTCCTCGAAGCGGCTGCAGCGTGCGAATCCGAGTCTGACGGAGTGAGAACGAGCGATGAACAGCCGGACTGACGAATGCTGTCGCATCCTGGCCTGATGAAAACCTTGACCAGCAGGTCGTGTAGCCTGTTGCGCAAACCGTGATTTGAAAGAGATTTTGTCGATCCGTGCTCCGGCCTTGCCATCCGTGCTGTTCAGCAGTTTTTGCCGAGCACGGATGGCAAAGCCGGGGCACAGATGAAACGCCAGACGCAACACGTTTGATTCAATCGCTATTGCCCATGTTGCCTCATGTTCGGCATTTGCATCAGGCCAGTCGCATCCGGCATCGAGTTTGCTACAGATAGCGATGGTCTCAAACACCCCCTCACCGGAGAGCAGACATGGCTGGAACTCGCAGGCGGATGCTGTGTGTCGTCATTCTCGGAGCTGTGGTTGGCACGGGCTGGTTCGTGGTCGGTCGCGGCCAGGCGGATGACAAGGCTCAGGCCGCGGCCCCGGAGAAGTCGAAGAAGAAGGATCCCGCCAAAGCGGATCTGGCCGAGTTCATGCATTTCAAGCTGGATGCCACCGGTCAGATTCTGGAAGGCCTCGTCACCGATGACCTGCGTCTGCTGCTCAAGGGAGCCGACAAGCTCAAGGAAATGAGCGAAGCTGCGAAGTGGCGGGTTTCTAACGACATGGCCTACCGACGGCAGAGCGAAGACTTCCAGCACTGTGTTGAAAAGCTCCGCCGCGCTGTGCGGGAAGAGTCTCTGGATGGTGCGGCTCTGGCCTGGTTCGATACGACGATGAGCTGCATCGAGTGTCACAAGTGGGTTCGCCGCGTGTTGATCGCCGATTCAAAAGCTCCGCTGACGCCGGGCGCGATCGCCGCGCCGGCCGGATCTGGATCGGACTCTGGCGGAGAATGAACTGTCCTGCCGGGCACAGCCCGGCCTACTGCCTCTTTGCCGGATCGGGATCAGACTCCGGCGGAGAATGAGCTGCCGTCGCGGGTTCTGTGTTCGAGTCACTTCTTTCAGGAAAGGATTCCATCATGCGCCGCAATCACAAACGTCTGGCGGTGGTACTGACTCTGGGGCTGGTGGCAGGTTTCTCGTCCTGGTGCCTGCTGCACGGTGATGAGAAGCCGGCGCAGAAGGCGCCCATGAGCCGCGTCAAACCGATCCCGGTCGAGGTCGCTCCCGATAACCGGAAGGTCAGCGTCCGGCCGGAGATGTACGCCAAGCTGACTCACGCGAACCGGGTTTTCGAGGGACTGATCACACACGACTTCGCGCGGATCAAAGCCGGAGCGGAAGCGCTCAAGGCGATCAGCGTGGATGCTCCCAGCTATCTGAATTCGGGCACCGAGCGGGAAGACGATATCTACCGGCACTTCCGGCTGGAGTTCCTGCGACTGTCGCACCGGCTGCAGCAGATGGCGGAAGCGAAGAGCTTCGAGGGCGCGGCCTATGTGGCCGAGAATCTCAACGCGACATGTATCGCCTGTCATCAGCACCTGCGCGACGAGAAGAAAGCGGATGACCGCGAATAGCGGGCGGGGCGGAGCGGCTGAGAATTCAAAACGAGAGGGGGTGGCTGGCTACAGATCGTCGAGTCCTGGTTGCTATCCTGCGGGTGTCTTCCCGTCGCCTCAGGAGCTACTTCGATGTCTGATGTCAGCCTGTCCGGTCCGGAAGAAAAGCCGGCGATCCCCTCTTCCGAGTCTGGAACTCCCGTGGAAAAGCCCCCCGAACGCGTTCTTCTTATCGGCCATCCCAAGATCGTCTTCCTGTATCCGACGTTCTTCGCCGCCATCTGGGCCGGCATCTTCACAGCGCTGTTCGGTGAGGCCCACGAGAGTGCCGAATATCTGGTGACGCTGGGTTTTCTCGGCATCTTCGCGCTCAACATGGCGGTGCTGACATTTGACTTCCCGCGAACGACTTCGCTGACCCTGTTCTTCTTCCTCGGCTTCATGGGAATGGCGACGTTCCTGACGTTTCATTTCAAGCCGGATCTCCTGCCGATCGTGGGCAGCATGATTTCCGCGCTGAAGCCGGCGGCGAATGCTCACTTCTTCTTTCTGTTCGCGGGCGTGCTGCTGCTGCTGTTTATCGGTGTGATGATCGCGGTGCGGTTCGACTACTGGGAAGTCCGGCCGAATGAGCTGCTGCACCATCACGGTTTCCTGTCGGACCTCAAGCGCTTCCCCGCGCCGAACCTGCGCATCGACAAGGAGATTAACGACGTCTTCGAGCATCTGCTGCTGGGGTCGGGACGGCTGATCCTGCATTCGCGCGACGAGAGCCGGGCCATCGTCATCGAGAACGTGCTGTTCATTAACCGCAAGGAACAGCAACTCACTCAGATGCTCGGTTCGCTGCAGGTTTCAGTACGAGAGTGAGCGTCCGCCGCCGTCCTTTCATGACCGCCCGGAGCGGTCTCAGACAGTCTGCCGCATGTCGATCGAACAACAGATTCTGAAGTACCTGCAGCAGGACGGTGCGGAACTTCTCAAGCCGCGCGCTCTGGCCAGACGACTGGGCGAATCGAAGAAGGACCGTCAGCGGATTGAAGAGGCCGTTGAGTCATTGATCGCCGCCGGACAACTGCAGCAGACCCCGCAGGGCCATGTTCTGATTCCCGGCACAACGACGCGGAAGAAGGGACAACTGGTCGGCGTGATTCGCCGCACATTCTCCGGCGCGTGGTTCACACCGCAGCTTCCAGGAGGCGGCTCGTCTGATCGTTCGCAGGATCTCTTCATCTACCCGGAAGACCTGGCGGACGCGCATGACCGCGACACCGTTCTGGTACATCTGAAGCGGTCTGCTCATCCCGGCGCGCGTCGCACCGGTCGAGTCGATGAAGTGCTGACCCGCGCGACGCATACGTTTGTCGGGACGTACGGCGAAGATCACTCACAGGGCCGGGTGATCGTGGATGGCGGCGCCTTCACTGAGCCGGTGATCGTGGGCGATCCGGGAGCAAAGGGCGCCCGTCCCGGCGACAAGGTCGTCATTGAGATGGTCCGTTTCCCCTCCGCGACGCGCGCCGGTGAAGCGGTGCTCACGCGCGTGCTCGGTCCAGGCGGAGACCCCGGCGTCGATGAACTGACCATCATTCACGAACTCGCCCTTCCGGAAGCGTTCCCGGAGGATGTCCTCGAAGAGGCGCGGCTCGCGGCGGACCGCTTCAATCCACTCGATCACGGCAACCGCCTCGACCTGACCGGCGAACCGATTGTCACCATCGACCCGGTGGATGCCCGCGATTTCGACGACGCGATCTCGTTGCGCCGGACCGAAGACGGACACTGGCATCTGGGCGTGCATATCGCGGACGTGGCGCACTTTGTGCCTGTCGGCAGCCGCCTCGATGAAGAGGCCCGGCGGCGCGGCACCAGCGTTTATCTGCCCGGCCGGGTGCTGCCGATGATCCCGGAAACAATCTCCAACAGTCTGGCCAGCCTGCAGCAGGGGCAGCTCCGCTTCACGAAGACCGTGCTCATCGAGTTCTCGGGCGAAGGCGTGCCGCTGCATACCGAGTTTCACAACTCGGTCATCAAGGTCACTCAACGCTTCGCTTACGAGCAGGTGATGCCGATCCTGTGCGAACCGCAGAAGCATCGCGATCTGGCCCGGCCAGCGGTGAGACAGTTGCTCAAACGCATGCACGAACTGGCCATGATTCTGCGGAAGCGGCGGTTCGATCACGGTGCGATCGAGCTGTATCTGCCGGAAGTGAAGATCGAACTCGGTGCGGGCGGAGAGGCCACCGGCGTCCGCGAAGTGGTGAGCGACGAGAGCCATCAGATCATTGAAGAGTTCATGCTGGCCGCGAACATCGCCGTCGCCACGGCGCTGCAGGATCGTGAAGTCCGGTTCCTGCGGCGGGTGCATGCCCGACCCGATCCCGTCAAGCTGCAGACCTTCGCGAACTTCGTCAGCAGCCTCGGCTTTCATCCCGTTCAAGAGCCGCAGCGCGAGCACTCAAAGAAAGAGCACTCCCGATCTCATCGGTCCCGTTCGGAGAAGCACCGCCAGGCAGAGGATCGCACCGAGGCTCATCCCTTCTGGAGCCGCGAAGCGCTGCAGCGGATTCTGGCGGAAGTGAAGGGCCAGCCCCTGGAACAGGCCGTCAATTACGCGCTGCTCCGCAGCCTGAAGCAGGCGCAGTACACGGGCGAGCCGGTCGGACATTACGCGCTGGCGGCCGAACATTACTGCCATTTCACCAGCCCCATCCGCCGCTATCCCGACCTGACCGTGCATCGCCTCTTCGAACAGGTCATCGCCGCGGAATCGAGCGGTTCCACGGAAAGAGAGTCAAGCCGCGGACCACTGACCGTTGCAAAGAACTCATCCCGCCGCCGAAGCTCGAAACATCCCGCAGACGGTTCGCAGCGCGTCGCGGGTCTCGGCGAGGAAGAAGCCCGGCAACTGGGCGAGCAATGTTCGACTCTGGAACGCCGCGCCGAGCGGGCCGAGCGCGAGTTGATCCGGATCAAACTGCTGCGACTGCTGAGTCAGAAGCAGGATCAGGTCTTCCCTGCGCTGATCACCGGTGTGGAACGTGCCGGACTGTTCTGTCGCGGAGTCTCGTTTCCCGTGGATGGATTCCTGCCGCTGGCATCACTCGCGCCGGGAGAGACCATCGACTTCGACCGCGCGACATACACGATGACCGCCCGCCGCAGTGGTCGCGTTTACCGCATGGGCGATCTCCTGCAGCTGCGGATTGCGAAGATCGATCCCGAACAGCGTTCCCTGAGCTGGCAACTGGCCCAGCCGCCGTCTTCCGCGCCGCCGGGCGGTCGCGCGAAAAAGGAAGCTCACGGACATCGTTCGCACTCAGAACCCAGCCCCGGGCATCGCAACCATCCCGATGCCCCGGCGCCCGGCGGCCAGCCTCCCTCGTCCCGGCCCGCTCATCGCCGAACGAAAAAAGCTCAACCAGCCAAACGCGCCCGCAAACGATTCCGCGACAAGTAATGCAGTTGTCCGCAATCCGTTGAGAGACGTCGCATGCCATTGAGTGCTACGGGCGGCATGTCGTCGATCACATCTGTCGGGGTCGGGCCGGAGCTGACTCGTCAGCAACCGTAACTCCGTCCGGCCGGCTAACTCCGCATTCTCCCGTCCTGCTGTGCGAAATCAGCCCGGTCACACGCAGAGGCACAATGGTCGTCGGGTAGTGGCGCGATGGTCGTCGGGAAGTTCGCGAAGACAAAGCTCAGCGGTTCGCATGAATCGCAAGCCATCGGCGCTGGCGACTACGATGCATTTCAGTTCCATGCCACGAATGGTTTGTCACGGGTCAGCTTCAAGGAGCAGGTGGATATGCGGATGATCGTGATGCTGGCTGTCGCTGCGGCGGTCACTGGCCTGAACGCGGCGGAGCATGAGGCGACTCACGTGTCGTCCATCACTGTGCGCGACGGCTTTCGAGTGGAACGGCTGCGATCGGCTCAAGCCGACGAAGGTTCCTGGATCAGCATGACCTTCGATGCGCGCGGACGACTCATCCTCGGACGCGACGATGTCGGCCTGATGCGGTTGACGGAACCCGGCAATCCATCGCGGCAGTCGATGGAGCGTCTGGATTCGACCTTCAAGCACGTGCGCGGCGTGCTGTTCGCTCACAACAGTCTGTACCTCACGGAAACCAACGGCCGCGGAATCTTCCGTCTGCAGGACCGCGATGGTGATGACCGGTTTGAAACCGTCACGCTGCTCAAGGAGCTGGATTACCGCAGCCGTTACGGACACGGAGCGAATCAGATCGTCGCCGGCCCGGATGGAATGATCTATTTCGTGATCGGTAACGACGTGTCGTTTCCTCAGGGTGTTTCGCCGCGTTCACCGTATCGCGATCCCCGCAACGACTGGCTGCTGCCGGACCCGCACGACCTGGGACAGGACGACCGAGTCGGCTTCATCCTGCGGACGGATCCGGATGGGAAGACGTGGGAGATCATCGCCGGCGGACTGCGGAATCAGGTCGATCTCGCGTTCAACGAACACGGTGAGATGTTCTCGTGGGACGCGGACATGGAATGGGATGTCGGTCTGCCGTGGTATCGGCCGACGCGGCTGGTGCATGTTGTTTCCGGCGGGGAAAGCGGCTGGCGCTGGGGTGGCGGCAAATGGCCCGCGTGGTCTCCGGACAGTCAGCCCGCGATCCTCGACACCGGTCTGGGTTCGCCAACCGGCATGATCTTCGGCACAAAGACGAAGTTCCCCGGTGCGTTCGGCAGGGCGCTCTACATGGCGGACTGGCAGAATGGTCGTATCCTGGCCGTGCATCTCAGCGCACAGGGAGCGGGCTGGTCGGCGCGGTCGGAACTGTTTCTCGAAGGCAGCCCGCTCAACGTCTGCGATCTGGAGATCGGACCGGACGGAGCGCTCTACTTCATCACCGGTGGACGCGGTTCGCAGTCAGGGCTGTATCGAGTGACCGCGATGGCGGGGGCGTCTCCAGAGGCCAGCGTCCCGCCCGATTCGGTGGATGCTGTCGAATCGCGTCAGCAGCGCCTGCGGCTGGAGCGACTGCATACGCTGCCGCCACGCGACGACATGAAGACCGAAGCAGCTCCCGTCGTCCCGGATCCGACGGAAGTGACAAACGTGCTCGCGCATCTCGGACATGCCGATCCCGCGCTGCGATATGCGGCGCGACTGGCCTTTGAACGACTGCACGAACTCCGGCTGGCCGACTTCACGATGCTGGCGGATGCACCTCTCGATGCGCGATTGACTGCGGCACTGGCCGTCGCACGCAGTGGACGCGCCGAAGATCACGCAGCGCTTCGCACCTTTTACTCCGGCCTGGGCGGTCGCGAACTGTCGCGCGAGCAGCAACTCTGGTGGCTGCGCGGATTGCAGTTGTCGCTGATCCGGGGCGGCGCTGCCTCGGCCATTGAGCGGGAAGCCCTGATCGCGGCATTGTGTTCAATCCAGTTGGATGACAGCGCCGCTGTGAACCGCCTGCGCGCGGAACTGCTTGTGGCTCTGGATGCTCCCGGCATCGTCCATGAAACCCTGGGCCGGCTCGACCAGACGCCGGCGCAGGAAGAGCAGATCCATCTGGCGCGAACACTGACTCACGCGCGACAGGGCTGGACGATCGAATCGCGCGAACGCTTCGTCGCGTGGTTGATTCGCGCGAAGCAGTTTCGCGGCGGCAAGCTGCTGCCAAAGGCGCTGGACTTCATCCGCGATGATTTCACCGCCGGGTTCGATGAAGCGACCGCGTTCTGGCTGGCGCCGAGCCTGTATCGGCTCAGCGAAACCCGCCCCGCCGACACTGCCGCACCGGCCATCACTCGTGCCTTTCTCAAACGCCGCACGATGGACGAAGTCCTCGCGCTGGCTGCGGATCTGAAACCCGAAAACCACCCTGCGGCGCGAGGTCGCACAGCGCTGGCTGCGGCCGCCTGTCTGCGCTGCCATCGCATCGGCGATGAAGGCGGACAGATCGGGCCGGACCTTTCCACTGTCGGCCGCCGGTTCGATACCCGCGCGCTGCTGGAGTCAATTCTCAATCCCTCAAAGGAAATCGACCCGAAGTACCGGCAGACGACTTACATCCTGAGCGACGGCCGATCCCTGACGGGAACGGCGCTGGGAGTCGGCCGCGATCAGCTCACGATCGAGACCGACGCGCTGACGCAGGCTTCCACGATCATCTCCCGCGCGGACATTGAAGAGACGCATCCCTCGCCGGTCTCACCCATGCCGCAGGGACTGCTCGACGTGCTGACCGACGACGAAGTGCTCGACCTGCTGGCTCTGCTCCGGCGGCGCGAGTGATGTGGTGACATGGTGATTTTGTCAGGTCGTGACTTCGTGAGGCAGACGGGCTGCGAACATCGGCTCGGCCGGCGCCTCGCCCCCCCGATGCCACCCGTATCACTTCTCCGCCGTCTGCTTCAGCAGTTGATGCACTCCCCCGATCAACCGTTCTTCGATGTCCGGAGCGAAGGGGCCGGGATGAATGATCGAAGAGAAATAGCGCATCGCTCCGCCGCCTTCGTAACCGCCTTCCAGCAGGACCCGCCGGCTGGGCACGTAGGCGAAGACGTTGTTGGAATACCCGGCCACCCAGACGGCGGGACCGTCCGGAACTGCCAGCTCGCTCTTCAACCGCAGCGAGTAATCCACCACGGTTTCACCGGGCAGCGCGATCAGGATCAGATCGCGTCCGATCCGCAGCACCTGCACCGGCGCGGGATACTTCTCCGGCAGGCTGCCGCTGGCATCACGGTACTTGATCAACCGCCGTGCCCAGGCCGCGTCATACGAGTCCTTCGATTCGGAACGAACCTTGAGTTCTTCAACACTCGGAGCCGGCGCGTACGCGACATCCACAGTCATCAGCGCCGCACGCAGCGCTCCCTGCACGGGTCGCTTCGGCGTTTCCAGCGCCGCATTCACGGCCGTGGCCAGCGATCGGCCATGCATCTGAGCCAACTCCAGCGTCCGACGCGGATAGGGATTCTGATCGCCGCCGCAGCCCATCAGGAACAGCGCGACAGCTTCCGGATGTTCCTGCTGGAGATACTCCTGAGCATAACCCGCGTAGTCCCCGCACATCTGATAGAAGCCGAGCGTCGTATTGTGGCAGGCATAACCGAAGAGGATCGCCCGCAGCTTTCCTTCCGCATCTTCGACGCGCAGCACCGGCACGTCGTGATCGACCGGCCCGTCCGGCCACGGCGCGTTCAGCCAGTTGCCGTTGGCAGGCGTGCGGCGGTTCATGGCGAAGCCGGCGCGCGCCCGCTGGTACGAAATGTTCGCCGGAGCCAGCTTCGCAAACGCCTGATTGACCGCTTCCAAGATCCGCTGCTGAAGCTGTTCGCGATACTGCCCGGCCTGCTTCCGTCGCTGCTCACTGATTGAGTCATCAAAATCAGACGCCGTCCGCAGCTCCGGCCCGCAGTGCGTGTGCGAGCAGTTCATGAGCAGTGCGCCGTCGGGCACCTGATGCCGCTTCCGCAGTTCTTCCGAAACCGCGTTCCGCAGCGCGACCGGCACGCTGATCAGATCGAGCGTCACGAGGACTGCGGTGGAACCTGTCTCATCCCGCAGCACCAGCGCCTTGGCAAACAAATCCTGAGCGACGCCTTCGGACGGCTTGTCGCGGCTGGCATATCCAGCCATCCACATCGGACCATCCGGAGTGATCTTCACACTGGCCGCGCCGGCCTTCCAGGTTGAAGCCGGTTCCGCCGCCTGCAATCCCGCGGCCATCAGCACCAGCAGCACGCAGTACCATCCTCGCATCATCAATCTCCACGGATCTCAGACTGGAACGGGAACCATTGAGCAAGCTGATCATGAGCCGTCGCATTGCGAGTGACAACCAGCGTGTCAGTCACTTCACCTGATCGCGCAGCGAATGCAGCTTCTGCAGCGCGGCCAGCGGCGTGAGTTCATCGAGATTCATTTTCCGCAGTTCGTCGATCAGCGGGTGCTCTTCCGCAACGAACAGGCTGAGCTGCCGTTCGCGGGATTTCCTCTCCTTCCGCGCCGGGATCTTCGTGCGACCCTGATCGTCAACGTGATCGTTCTCCAGTTGTTCGAGGATGACCTGCGCGCGCTGCACGACATCGCGGGGCACTCCGGCCAGCCGCGCGACGTGAATGCCGTAACTCTTGTCCGCCGCGCCGGGAACGATGCGGTGCAGAAAGATGATGCCGTCGTCCTTTTCATGCACGGCCACGTTCCAGTTGCTGGCGTGCTTCAGAGTCGAAGTCAGTTCGGTCAGTTCGTGGTAATGCGTCGCAAACAGAGTCCGGCAGCGGATCGTGTCGTGCAGGTATTCGGTGACCGCCCACGCCAGCGAAATGCCGTCATAGGTGCTCGTTCCGCGACCGATTTCATCAAGGATCACCAGGCTGCGGTCGCTGGCGGAATTCAGGATGCGGGCCGTCTCGGTCATTTCAACCATGAACGTGGACTGGCCCTTGCCAAGCTCATCGCTGGCTCCGACGCGCGCGAAGACGCGGTCCGCGATGCCGATCCGCGCTTCGCTGGCCGGCACGAACGAACCGGTCTGAGCCATGATCGCGAGGAGCGCCGCCTGCCGGATGTAAGTACTCTTACCGGCCATGTTCGGTCCGGTGATGATCTGCATGCGACCGAACGACGCCGCTGAATCCGAACCCCGCGCGGCCTCCTCATCGTTCACGCCCAGGATCACATCGTTGGGCACGAAGTCGCCGGAGGGCTTGAGCCGGTCCAGCACCGGATGCCGGCCTTCGCGGACATCGAGCACCGGTTCGTCGGTCAGTTGCGGACGGCAGTATCCGCGCCCCGTCGCCAGCACCGCCAGCGACGTCAGCACATCGAGTTCCGCCAGCACCTCCGCCGTGTTCTTGAGCCGCGTGACATGCCCGGCCACGCGCGTCCGCAGCGCCTGAAACAAATCCTGTTCCAGCAGCTTCGCTTCATCTTCGGCGCGCAGCACCTTGTCTTCGTACTCCTTGAGCTCCGGAGTGATGAACCGCTCCTGATTCTTCAGAGTCTGCTTGCGGATGTAGTCCGCCGGAACCTTATCCATGTGCGCGGCGGTCACTTCGAGGTAGTAACCGAAGACGCGGTTGAACCCGACTTTCAGGCTGGGAATGCCCGTGCGTTCGATCTCGCGGGCCTGATACCGAGCGATCCATTCCTTGCCGCCACGAGCCAGTTCGCGGAGTTCATCCAGCGGCGGATGAAAGCCTTCGCGGATCATGCCGCCGTCGGTCGTCAGCAGCGGCGGCTCATCGACCAGCGCGGCTTCCACATCGGCTCGAACTTCCGGACACAGATCGAGGTCCGTCTCCAGTTGCTGAAGGATGGCGGACCTGCGGCCGGACAGACGGGCTTTGGCCTTCGGCAGCAGAGCCAGCGTCTGCGCGAGGCTGCCCAGATCGCGCGGACTGGCCCGCAGCGTCGCCACGCGCGCGGTCAACCGCTGCAGGTCGTGAATCTGCCGGAGCTGGTCGCGCAGATCGCGGATCAGCGCCGCATCTCTGGCCAGCTCTTCGACGGCATCCAGCCGTTCTTCAATCGCCGCGCGATCGGTCAGCGGATTCGACAGCCATTCAGCGAACAGCCGCGATCCCATCGACGTGACGGTTTCGTCAATCGTGTCGAGCAGGCTGCCGTCGCGACGGCCTTCGCGCAGCGTGCGCGTCAGTTCGAGACTGGCTCGCGTCGCTTCATCAATGATCATCGTGCGACCGCGCCGTCACGGTTCTAGTTTCTCGATGTGTGAAATGGAACTCTTCTGCGTCTCCTGCGCGTATTCGATGAGCGCTCCCGCCGCGGTGACTCCGGCGGAATCAGCAGTCAGATCAAAACCTTCCAGCGTTCGCGTCTGAAAGTGATTGAGCAGCATCTTGAGACAGTGTTCCGGCGCGAAACTCCACGGCGGACGTTTTGTGAGCACCATGCCGCGCTGCTGCAGCACAGGCCAGAGCTGTTCGGCATGCGCGGGATTCTCAGAAACCAGCAGCTCGGCCGGACGAATGCGGGCCAGTTCATCCGGCAGTTGCTCAAAGCTGACATCGGTGGTGAAGAACCGGCCGCTGGACAGTTCCAGCCACGCGAGGCCGACGGAGTCGCGGCCGGCGAAGACGCTGGCCAGCCAGTTGTGTTCGCGCGGATCGAGCAGCGCTTCGTCGGTCAGCGTGCCGGGCGTGACGACCTGCGTCACTTCGCGGCGGACCAGACCCTTCGCCTTCTTCGGATCTTCGACCTGTTCGCAGATGGCCGCGCGATAACCGCTGCGGATCAGTTTGTGGAGATAGTTCTCCAGCGCGTGATACGGGAACCCGGCCATCGGGATCGGGTTGTCCGACGCCTTGTCGCGGCTGGTCAGCGTGATGCCCAGCACCTTCGCGGCGATCTCCGCGTCCTCAAAGAAGAGCTCGTAAAAATCACCCATGCGGAACAGCAGGATGGAACCGGGATTCTGGGCTTTGACCTCCAGATACCGCTCCATCGCGGGGGACAGTTTTGAGGATTCGGCGGCGGTTGAATCAGACATGTGAGCATTGTTTCCGAACGGCGGAGTGATCCGGGCGGATGGTCGTGACGGGCCGGAATGAAGTCCACTGAGCGGCTCCGGGGGAGGCTGGTTCAGATTTCACCACAGAGGCACAGAGGGCACGGAGAAAAGCATACGGGTCTTTCCAGAAGTCATGGGGGCCGGGAGAACGATCAGCTCGAAAGAGTCTTTCCTCTTTCAGGCTTCTCTGTGCCCTCTGTGCCTCTGTGGTGAATCTGCTTTTTTCTCCCGACCCTGGTTCCAGCCTGTCGCGGAAGTGATCTGTTTCGAGGATTCTTCGTCCTGTCACCATGCCCGCTGTTCCCGGCTGAGTTGCTCACGCAAAGGTTCTCCGTCGATGACCACTCCTGTTCCGGACCGGATCCCCGTGACGTGTTCCTCGTGCGAACGCAGCATGTCCGTTCCCGCGAAACAGGCGGGCCGGCGCGTGAAGTGCCCCGAATGCGGAACCTCGAATCTGATCCCCGAACCGGACGACGCGGCGGTTTACGAACTGTCCAGCAAAGAGATTCCGAAGCAGGCCATGCCGGATCTGACCGTCCAGAAGCAGATGCATCGGATCCGGAACGTGTCGGAGCGGCCGCCGGCTCCCGAATGGACGTTCTTCACGCACGTCTTCGATTTTCCCTGGCGGACGCGGTCCGCGCTCATCCACTGGCTGAAGCTGACCGGACTGATGATCGGCCCGGCGCTGTGCCTGGCTCTCAATCTGTGGCTGTATGAGGAACTCGGATCGCGCAGTCTGCTGCCAATCGGATTTCTCTTCATGGGCGAACTGGCCTTCATCACAACCGCGCTGGCGTATGCGGCCAACAGTGCCAGTCGCATTCTGCAGGAGACCACCGCTGGAGCCGACATGGTCGAAGACTGGGCCGACGGCGAATGGCGGGAGTGGTCGGTGGAGCTGCTCAGCACGGGCTATGTGTTTCTGTTCGCTGTCCTCGCCGGCTACGTGATCGCTCAGCCGTTGCGTTCCTTTCTGAACGACTCAACGTATTTGAATCTGCTGTCCGGACTGCCCTTCCTGGTCTTTCCGGTGTTCTGGCTGTCGACGGTTGATTCCGGAGCGATCTGGCTGCCGTGGTCGCCGATGGTTGCTCAGAGTCTCGTGCGGATCCC